>Ga0163109_10001222_pt1 | contig 20452 bp, 33 predicted proteins | sample CRUFie1St13metaG_FD_108704 | JGI IMG/M metagenome (GOLD analysis project Ga0163109, IMG submission 108704) | Marine microbial communities from the Costa Rica Dome - CRUD Field 142mm St13 metaG | ecosystem: Environmental > Aquatic > Marine > Oceanic > Photic zone | place: Costa Rica: the Eastern... | reverse complement strand
TTTTATTTTGTTTACAAATTTGCACTACTAAAAACACTGTACATATATTTTGTACTATCATATTTTTAGTATTTATACAAATATGTTCAAAATTAGGCATCCATTGGATATATTTCCATGTTAAATAAATGTCTTCGTAATTATGACTTGGAGTTTTTAAAAAATATCCTATATCATATTTTCTTCCATAACTCATAATAGAAAATCCCCAGTTCCAATCGGGGTACAATTGTAATCTCTCTACATCTTTGGATGAATAAATTCCTTTTTTCCAATATTCTAAAGGGACTATAATCTTGTAATACAACCCACGATTCATACTTACGTCTTTAGTTTAAAAACAATAATTTAAAATGGCATTTTCGATTTCAACAGGTAATTCTGTTAGTTTACAAATCATTTTTAACAATACTGTTTTTTCAAAATTTCTTACTTGATTCAAGAAAGGTAAAGAAATTTTATAGAACTCATTATAAGTGTGTATAAATTTCTTTTCATTTATTGAATTTATAAATACTAAACAATAAGGTTTCACTTGTTGTAAATGAATAGGAGCAAGATAACCTAAAAAAGTTCCTTTTGAAGGGTTGTCATCTTCGTCGTACTTGCACTTTACAAAGTACAAAGAAAGTGGTCTCAAGTCTAGTAGATATTTTTGTGTGTACATCTCAGTAAGATAATTTACGTCCTAACGCTTATATTTCTCCAAGTATCTTTTTGATATTAGTTATAGATTTTTTCTGTGAAAATGAATCTAGTTTCCCATTATGCTGTAATGCTAGTAATCCCATGAAATCTCTTACTGGTAAATATCCATAAACAAATGATTTTATTTTTTTTTCTTTTTCTTTTCTTTTTGGATGGTATTTTAATAAATCCCATAAAAAACTTTGTTCTACAGGATCCAATATCCAGTATTTTTTTTTTGTTTTCTTTAAAAATTTCTTAAAAAGAGGTTTATTTTTATTCGAGATTTTGTCTCTATCTTTGGCAATATCTTTTGTAGTATAGTAAGTTTTTTGTCCTAATTTTACACTAGGGGTCTTTTTTTGTTCTTCTTTTTTTATTTTTTCTTGTAAAATTCTTTTTTTTTCTCTTTTTTGTGCTATTTTAAATTCTGGCGTCCCTGGTGTATTATCTAACTCTATAGCTAAATCACCCCATAGCGCAGTGGGAGAGAGACTTAAAAATGGACTTCTTAATACTCTATTATCTTTTGGACTATTCCACACACTGTTTTCTTTAGTGAACAACTCTGAACACTCTTCGTCGATATCATCATCCGAATCGGAACTAGAATCGCTATAACTTAACATCTTATTTTAAATTTAAGGAAAAATGTTGACACCTTACGTCTATTTTAAGAGTTTAATCATCAAGTTTAACTAAGAATAAATCATCAGATAGAAAATTTGATTCTCCATCTTTTAAAAGAGAAAAAAGAAAGTTAGGTTCGTCAAAATCAGACAATCTAGGGTTTCTTCCATTTACGAAAATAGTTTCTTTTTTTACACCATCCTTTGAAATTATTTTAAATCTTCCATGTTTCTTGTTATTTTTCCATTGTCCTTTACAGAACTCACCATTCGTGAATCTCATTTTCCCTTTTCCATGTATACAGTCGTACTTCCATCCTCCTTCGTAGACATTTCCATTCTCGTAAATCATTTTCCCTTTTCCGTGTCTTTTGTAGTCCTTCCATTCTCCTTCGTAGACATCTCCATTCTTGTAAATCATTTTCCCTTTTCCGTTGCGCTCGTTATCCTTCCATTCTCCTTCATACATCCCACCATCGCCCAAAGTATATTTCCCTTGTCCGTGTCTCCTGCTGTCTTTCCATTCTCCTTCGTAGACATTGCCATCATCCCAAGTATACTTCCCTTGTCCGTGTTGTTTGTCATCCTTCCACTCTCCTTCGTAGACATTGCCACTCTCGTAAATCATTTTCCCTTTTCCGTGTCTGTTGTAGTCCTTCCATTCTCCTTCGTAGACATCTCCATTCTTGTAAATCATTTTCCCTTTTCCGTGTCTGTTGTTGTCTTTCCATTCTCCTTCGTAGACATCTCCATCATCCCAAGTATACTTCCCTTTTCCGTTTCTCTTGCCGTTCTTCCATTCTCCTTCGAAGACATCTCCATTCTCGTAAATCATTTTCCCTTTTCCGTGTCTGCCGTAGTCCTTCCATTCTCCTTCGTAGACATTGCCATCAGCCCAAGTCATTTTCCCTTTTCCGTGTCTGTTGTTGTCTTTCCATTCTCCTTCGTAGACATTTCCATCAGCCCAAGTATACTTCCCTTGTCCATTTTTTTGACCATCCTTCCATTCTCCTTTGTAGACATCACCATTATCGTTAATCATTTTTCCTTTTCCGTGAAAATTGTCATCCTTCCACTCTCCTTCACAGACCTTACCATCCTTGTAAATCAATTTTCCTTTTCCGTGTCTCTTACCGTTCTTCCACTCACCTTCATAGAACATACCGTTCTTCCAAGTATTCTTCCCTTGCCCGTGTCTCTTACCGTTCTTCCACTCTCCTTCATAGAATTCTCCATTCTCGTATTTCATTTTACCTTTTCCATGTGGGAAGTTGTTTTTTATGTCTCCTTCGTATAAAAGTACTGAACAATTGAAGTTGGTTGAAACTTCAATATCAACATCTTTATCAAAAGAATCCAGATAAAGATAATCCATATTATTTTGTTTTTGAAATTTTTATTATTTTGTTTTTGAAATTTTTATTATTTACACGTCTATTCTCTTACTCAATAACCTACTATTTGAATTTGTTCTACTGTTAAAATATCACAGTAGAGATCCCAACCTAGGTCATACTCTGGTTCTTCGTAATTTATATAATCTTGTAACCGTTCTTTTTGTTGTTCTGTTAACATGTGTTCTAATTTCGTCAAAGCTAGTTCAAAGTAGCGTACAGGATTTAAATCATTGTAAGTTTTCATAAAATCACTGCATTGTACTTTAGTAGTGCAATCGGAAAAATCATTTGGGACACTGTTTTCTGTTTGATTAACCATCTTACGTCTTTTACGCTTATGTTGTCACTAAATCATGTCTACAAACAGGACATGTATCATGTGTACTCAACCATTCCATCAAACAATTTGTATGAAATTTATGTCCACATGTCGTAGGGACTAATGTTCCTTCTGATTCTAAACATATAGTACATTCAATATTTTCTTCACTACCTCTTAAAGACCTATTTTCAATTGATAACATTTCTACACTACTTTGTAATTGTCTAATTAGAATATCTTTTCGAGAATCTCTTATCTGATTATTGTCAGAACTAGGAGGAGATGTAGGAGAATACAAAGGAGATGTAGGAGAATACAAAGGTCCAAAATTATTATTTATTTCTGGAAGTGTTCCGTGGATATAGAAATAGAAAACATTCATAACTGATTTTTTTCCAATACCATGAAAACATCTAAGTTTACACATTCTCCAATAATATGGAATAAAATTAGAACGAACATTCCATCTTCCTAATTGTAGTATTATGTTGTTGGTTGTATTTTGATCTTGCCTTTCAAAGTTAAAAAGGTCTTCAACATTAATAGGTAACCCTACATCTTCAAAAACATTCGTAAGTATAAAACATAACTGTTTATAAGTTTTATACTTATAAATATTTTCTCTTTTTTTCATGACTGCTAAACACATTAAATGTTCTACTAATTCTTCTAGTAATTTTTTTCCTTCTTGGTTACCGTCACATTTTTCTCTTAATGATTTAACAAGTTTGTAACGAAAACCATTTAAGTTTACATTTTCAATATTATATATTCTTTTTACGATTTCTTTTATTTTTTGTTCCATTTTTATTATTACTTTTTATTCATTTACGTCTATTTACTTTGTGGATGTTTTTTTTCCCATTCTTTCCAAAAGTCAGCCCACATTGATTCTTGTTCTGCTCTTGTATAATGTTTTTTTATCATATCCCATATTTCTCTTACAACAGAAGAAGTAAGAGCTCCATTAACCATAAGATCTTGAACAAAATGATTCAATTCTTTAACTCTTTTACATCTGTCTAAATAGGTTTCATCGTTATCATCTATTGCATTAGCAGGATGACCTAACCAATTTATTATTTTATGAATAGGGACATCTTTCCATTCACCTGGTAATTTACTCATCTTACGTCTCTTTATTCTAAAGTAATTAATTCTATTACATTCGATATTTGTAATAATTGATTTTTTAAGTTATCTTTATTGTTATTTTTTTGTTTTTTTAAAAGTTGTTCTACTTTCTTGTACTTAGAACATTTTTTGTATATATTATGTCCGTATAATTTCTTACAAATTTGTTGAACTCTTTCTTCTTCTAGAGAAGTAGGTTTTTTAAATTCGGGAGAAATTACCCTTTTGAAAGGTTTTATTTCTGGTATTTTTATTTTTAATAACTTCATCGTTGTATACGTCTTTTAATCTACCAAGCACTATTATCTTCTTCTTCACTTTCTTCTTTAGGATAAAAATTATCCAACATTTGCATTGTTGTCTTGTAATCTTCTTTATCAGATTCTTCTTCTTCTTCGTATACAATTTTCTTCTTCTTTTTCTTTTTCTTCTTATTCTGTTTTGGTTTAATATTCAAATTATTAAACATACCATTCATGCTCCCTAATTGTTCGAACTTCTGTTCAACTGGTTGTTGTCTATGAATTTCTCTTCTTGGTTCTCTAGGAGGTTTTTCAATTGGTTTTAAACTTTCAAACCTAGAGTTTCTCATTGGAGGTCTCATAACAGGTTCTTGTCTGAAATCTCTGACATTTTCAGAAGGTCTAAGACCACTAAAACGAGTATTTTCAACAGGTTTATATCTTTCAACTGGTTTAAGATTAGCAAACCGAGTATTTTCAACGGGTTTATATCTCTTTATTGGTTTGAGACTAGCGAACCTATTATTTTCAACTGGTTTTAATCTTCGTGTCTGTTTAAGACTTTTAAACCTGATATTATCTGAAGGTTTAGTTTTTTCCTTTACGGAATCTTGTTGACAAGAATCTTCTCTTAAACAATCAAACCTGTTACTCATTTTACTTACAATACAACATTAAATTTACGTATATTTGATTATTATTTTTCAATATTTTTAACACTGACACTATCCCATAAAACACCAATTTCCCATCCAGTATGATAAGGATTACTACTTTCTGGAATATAAGTTATTGAAGTTATAAAATAATCTTTTGAGCTCATAAAAGAATCACTATTAATATCTCCACACATCAATGTGTTTGAAGGTCCAACTTTTATGTTTTTAATAATGTTATGTGTCTTTTCCATTCTGATTCTGTGTGAATATCTATAATCGTGAATGTATCTACAATCTTCACCGTAAGGACAGAAGCCTTTTAATAAATTTCTACACAATTGTGTTTTATATAAATAATGATTTCTGTCTCGTTCCCTTTTATCTTCATCAAGAGAAATTTTCTCACTATGTATATAATTACATTTGTCTCCATAACGACACGAACCAAATTTTTTCCAATTTCTACAAATCACTCTTTTGTAACTTATTGGTTTTATCAATTCCTCTTTAGTGTGAGCAAAATTACACATTCTGTGAGGACATGTCTTTCCTTCTAAGACATATTGACACATGTTAGTATTTTTTTTTGAAAGAGAATACATTATCTTCACCAAAAAATAAAACTTTTAACATTATTACGTCCTAATAAACTTAGGCATCCATAATTTGAAAATCCTCGATCCTGGATCCCCCTTCCCCGATCCCCGATACTGGATGGATAACTTTGAAATATCTACAGTTTCCTGTAATTGGTAAGTACAGATTACACAAATGTACTACTTTATATTTTTCCCAATGTCTCCCTAGTATCTTATGATACTGTTCATCAGTAATATGGAAATTATTACAAATGTTACACATAGATGTAACACGGACTAATCTTTTAGTTATGTCAACTATATATATATTTTTCATTTCATAATATTCTACTTCAAATTCATTTTTAAAATTACCAGTAATAAAAACTTCTCCTGGTATTAAATCTTGATTAGGTAATTCACAATCGGAGTGAAAATAAAAAACATTTATTAGATTAGCCATAGTACGTCTCATTCTTTCGCAGCTTTATTCCTTTCATTCTTTTCATGGTTCTTCATTTCTTGCAATTTAATCCTTGCTCCCCTAGTTGATGCTTTACCATTCTTTAAAAATGTTTTTTTCCTGTTGCCCTTTTTAGTGGGTCTTGTACGATTACTTTTATCCTTTTTTGGCATTTTACGTCTATTTACATTCATTTAATTCTTTCAACAAATTTCTTTGTGCTTTTGATTTTTTCTTCAATCTATTTTTTTTATTTTGTTCTCTTCTAAACTTCATTAATTTTTCTCTTCTAGATTTTGCTAATTCTTTACCAGACAAAACTCTTTTCTTCCAAGTCCTTTTATTCGTTCTTTGTCTTCTCGGAGATGTTATCATTGCCATTTTGATTTTTATTTTCTTACGTCTTAATCTTTACCAAATCCAATAAAATTCAATGATTCAGGATCAGGTAAAAATCCTAAGAAGTGCAATGAATCAAAACCTTTTACTAGTATATCACGATGACATTCAAAACTTTTTCTATAATTTATTAGTTCAGTCTTGAGTTCTTCACTAATGTTCTCCTTATTAATTTCTTCATCTAATCTACCTATGTAATAATTAACTTTTGTTAGTGGGTCTACTGTGTTAAATTTTTTTTTATGAAAATTAAACACCTTCGTGTACAATTTGTAAAAACGGTCGTCACTCATCTTACGTCTATTCACTTACGCTTTTTTAAAAAAAATTAATTCACTACCATAGTCATCCATGAACATCTTCATGGTATGTTTTGATCTTCTATAAAACATTTGATTCTTCAATGTTTCAATTGAAGTTGATATTTTTGTTTCTTTACTTTTAAGTTCTTCGTATAACATTTTTTTATACGATATACTTCCTTTACTTTCATAACAAAATACTTTTGTAATATCATTTTTTGTAACAGTACATGTCTTTCCATCATTAGATAATTGTACGACTTTTATTTCCGTATTTCGATTTAACGGGTCTAGAGACATAAATGTATCCCCTACTTTAATTGGTTTTTTATCTTTTTTATCTTTTTCTAATTTGTCTAAATATGTTGCGATTGTTAAAGATAACTTTGAAGTTAATCTTATATGTCTATAAGAATGAGGAGTGCTTGGAAATGACCAAATAGAAATATTTGTTTTCATTGGTATGAAATGCCTATTAAGAACATTGGGAGGTCTTCTAGAAGAACCAGAAGAAGTATTAGTTGTTCTTCTAGAAGAACCAGAAGAAGTATTATTTGTCCTTCTAGAAGAACCAGAAGAAGTATTAGTTATCCTTCTAGAAGAACCAGAAGAAGAGTTATTCATAGTCAATAAATTGGTAGCAGCTTGCCTAGTCCTTGAGGATATAGGATTACTGGTTGTTGTAGATTTTTTCGTACGAGTTGTTTTTGGCATTTTGTCTTTTTCTTCTTTCTTTGTTACGTCTATTCTTATTTAAATTTCTATATGTCCTACTGCTTTTATCATATTTTTTATATCTTTTTTATACTGTTTTTTAAACCATTCTTTATTATCTTCTTTATACTGTATTTTAAACCATTTTTCATCATCTTCATCTAATATACTTGGGGAGTCTAATGAAAACCATGGATGTTCTTTTAAAAATGTTGTAAAATCTTTAGTATGACAATCTTCTACAGATTCTACAAAATTTTTTTTGACTACTGTTCTAAAACGATTTGATTCTTTTCTTTTTTGTCTTCTTTTCTTTTTCTTTTTCACTACTTTAAATGGTACATCCCAAGATAATGTTTTTCCGTTTATTGTTATGCTTTGTTTAACCATTTTAAAACTGTATTTACGTCTAATTTCTTACTCCTTTTAATTAAATTGATACAGAATTTTCTTTTAATATATTTATATGTTTTTCTTTATTCTTCTCCCTCCAAGTTTTTCTCCTTGCTGCTATTTTTTCTTTATTCTTTTCGTAATTAGCTTTTCGCCTTGCTGATATTTTTTCTTTATTCTTCTCATTATAAGCTTTTCGCCTTGCTGATATTTTTTCTTTATTCTTTTCGTAATTAGCTTTTCGCCTTGCTGCTATTTTTTCTTTATTCTTCTCGTTGTAAGCTTTTCGCCTTGCTGCTATTTTTTCTTTATTCTTTTCGTAATTAGCTTTTTTCCTTGCTGCTATTTTTTCTTTATTTTTCTCACGATAAGATTTTTCCCATGCTGCTATTTTTTCTTTATTTTTCTCACGAAAAGCTTTATTCAATGCTGCTATTTTTTCTTTATTCTTCTCCCTCCAAGCTTTTCGCCTTGCTGCTATTTTTTCTTTATTCTTCTCACGATAAATTTTTTCCCATGCTGTAACTTTTTCTTTATTCTTCTCACGATAAATTTTTTCCCATGCTGTAACTTTTTCTTTATTATTCTCATAATAAGCTTTTTGCATTGCTGCAAGTTTTTCTTTATTCTTCTCATAATAAGCTTTTTTCCTTGCTGCTATTTTTTCTTTATTCTTCTCATTGTAAGCTTTTCTTTTTGCTGCAAGTTTTTCTTTATTCTTCTCCCTCCAAGCTTTATTCAATGCTGCTATTTTTTCTTTATTCTTCTCCCTCCAAGCTTTATCAGCTGCTACTATTTTTTCTTTATTCTTCTCCCTCCAAGCTTTATGCCTTGCTGCAACTTTTTCTTTATTATTCTCATAATAAGTTTTACCAGCTGCTGCAACTTTTTCTTTATTCTTCTCATTGTAAGCTTTTCTCTTTGCTACAAGTTTTTCTTTATTTTTGAGACGCCATAATCTTTGATAATTTCTTCTTTTTTCTTGTAATTTTAAATTATGCTTTGTCATCCTACGTCTATTCACTTACAATCTATCCAAATATTCCATTAATTCACGCCAATCACAAGCTTCTGTATATTCTTCTAAAAGAAATTCCATTAATTCTCCACCTTCTCCTTTAGTATCGACACTGAAAGTTATTTCGGGTTCACATCTGTTTTCATAGGTTTGATAATAACTATACTTAACATTTATAGTTACATTTTTATCGTCATACACATAGGTTATATTTAATTTACCATCGACGAAAAGAGCATATTCATCAATAGAACTATCTTTTTCTTCATATTCTAAACTAACTTTTAGATCTTTGTAGTCTTCTTCATTTGACACATCTACTTTATCTAATAACCCTATTATCAATTTCTTTTTTCGAAGAACAGATATTCTTTCGAATAGTTCTTGTATTTCTTGATTTATTGCTTCCATCTTACGTCTAATGAGACGTTAATGGTTTTTTTATTTTTTTATATTTTTAAAGAAATTTCTCCTATATTTGAATTTTCCCAAATTAAATTTTTGAACTCCTTTATAAAAGCACTGTCTGCTACAGGGCAAGACATCAAAGTAAAAGGAGGTTTAATTTCTTTTCTTATAGCGACCAAATAGTTATTTTTATGTTTTTTTTCCGAAGATAAAAATTCTTTATATCTCATTGATATTCTCGCTAATTTAGAACCTATAAATTCTCCTTTAGTAGATACTAATTTATTTTTTAAATCTTTAAAATTTTTTGTATCGATAAACGAATCATCGAGTTCTATAGTAATATTGTTTAATTTTTCTAATTCTTGTTTAAATAGAATTATTTCCGGATGTTGAGGATTATTTTTTACTTGTTCATGAAAAGTATTACTGAGACTAATAATAATATTAATTTTAATTTTTTTAAGAGAACTAGATGCTCCATCTTGATTGTTTGATTTTTGTCTTATAGTAGAAGAACTAGAACTACATGCTTCATTTTGATTGTTTGTTTTTTGTTTTTTAGTAGAAGAACTACATGCTTCATTTTGATTGTTTGATTTTTTTCTTTTAATTTTTCTTTTTGGATCAAAAATACCTTTTTTCCACCAACCGTCACGGAACAAAACACCATCACCTCGGTATTGTTTTCCTCTACCATGTTTTTTCCCATTTTTCCACTTTCCATCGTACCATTCTCCACTCTTGAATTCCATTTTTCCTTTTCCGTGTCTCTCGTTGTCTTTCCAATCTCCTTCGTATTTTTCATATGCGTTGTTATGTCCTTTACCTATTTCAATATTTTCAACATCCCAAGGCAATATACTTTTGATATTTCTCATACCTGTCCAAATTGTTCCTTTACCATTTGATATATTATCTTTGACACATCCTTTGTATATTTGTTCACTCTCGTATATATAAACTATACAGTCATCATCATTAAATTTAAAATAATTTCCGTATTTTTTTATTTTTCCTATAAATTTTTTTAAAATATTTTTTTCTACACATGCTGAACGAAAGGGTAATTCCGTATTTGTCCATTTATATATACATGCAGTTACTGTCTGTTCTTCTTCTATTTCATCATTCATGAAATTAACTTGTCCATATTTCCATATATACCATTGTTCGTCACATTGTTCAGTTATATAACATGTAGCGAGACCTTCTCTTTGACAATTATTCCAAGAACCATCATATAAAAATCTATCTTGATAAAATTCAGGATTTATATTTTCTATTTTTGTTAAAGATTTATCAAAATATCCATCAATCACATTTCCATTTTTATATGTCATTTTACCTTTTATAGTATTTTCATTAGAATACTCAATTTCAAATTTTTCCCTATCATCATCATCTCCAAAACTAATTCCAGAACTAGGGTCTATATTAAAAGTTCCTGAAATTATTAGTGGTTTCATACTTGCATGTCGAAATACAAATTTACCAGTGTAACTTTCTTGTAAAGAAAATGAAGATTGTGATATTTGACCTTGTATATCGAGGAAATTTGCCATTTAAGATTCGTGTTATATTTATGTTAGTATTATATCTACGTCTGTTTAGATTTGTGTGTGTTTTTTATTTTTTTAAAAAAATTTATTTCATCCATCTTATTCTTCTTCTTTTAATAGGAGGAAGAGAAATAAATTTGTTTTCATCCCAATCACCTTCATATACATCATTACTGTTATGTTTATATAATCTTCCCCAACCATGTCGTATAAATATTGGAATAGTATTTATAGTTGTATTTTTCCATTGTCCAACATATTTATCACCATTTGGATAAATAATGGTTCCATGTTTCATTCTAGATGAATCAAAATCACAATCGATTTTACATTGAAAACCATATTTCAAAATATATGTTCTATCTCCTGTTAGACTTCCATTTTCCCAATAACCTTCTACTTTAACACCATTCGCGTAATTCATTTTTCCTTGTCCGTCTTCTTCCCCGTCCTTCCATTCTCCTTCATACATATCACCATCAGTCCAATTATACTTCCCTTGTCCGTGTTTTTGACCATCCTTCCATCCTCCTTCGTAGACATCACCATTCTTGTAAATCATTTTTCCTTCTCCGTGTCTCTGGTTGTCCCTCCATCCTCCTTCGTATACATTGCCATTCGCGTAATTTATTTTAATATTTATAGATACACCATCTTCATACCGTTCTTCAGATTCATATGAATCACATGTATGTTTCATATAACCTTCATATATTTTTTCTTCTTTAAAAATTCCATCAGAAATGTCACCATTTTGATATGTTAATCTACCCTTAGATATTAAACCATCTTTAAAATTTCCTTTAAAATAGTCACCATTCTTGTATTTTAATTCACCCTTAGACATTAAACCATTTGCAAAATTTCCTTCAAAATAGTCACCATTTGTATATAATATGTATCCTTCTCCATGATATTTATCATTATTAAAATATCCATTATATTCTTTTTCATCTTCATTGTTGACATATGTTATTTTACCATGATGTTTTCTATCATTTTTCCATTTTCCAATGAAAATATCCCCATTTACAAATTTCTTTTCCCCGAATCCTTCTTTTTTACCATGTTCCCAATCTCCTGTATATTCACCTTGACTATAAGTCCAAGTTCCTACTCCATGAGGTTTTCTGTTTTCAACCTGACCTACATATGGATATCTCTTATATCTAATAGAAACTACATCATCAACCTTTTTTTCTTCGTCACCTATAATGAAAACATGTTCGTTGTTTGTATCATTTTCATCCACAGTAGTCTCATTGTTCTCTTCAGGAGGCGTAACATTTTCTTCCACAGTAGTCTCATTGTTCTCTTCAGGAGGCGTAACATTTTCTTCCACAGTATCCTCATTGTTCTCTTCAGGAGGCGTAACATTTTCTATAGGTGAATCAAAATTGCTTCTATCACTCGTACTACTGATACTAAAACCTCCAACCTCAGTGCGTTCTACATTTGATGTGATATTTTCATATTCAGTATCCTCATTGTTCTCTTCAGGAGGTGTGTCATTTTCTTCCCCGGTAGTCTCATTGATTGAATTTGATTCATATATACGAACACCCCCTATCATTGCACCTTCTTCAAATTCTACTAGGAAACACTTACCATCCTTTGTAGTCAATTTTCCTTTTCCGTGTTTCTTCCCGTCTTTCCACTCTCCTTCGTAGACATTACCATTTCCATCAATCAATTTCCCTTGTCCTTCAGGTAAATTAGATTCATTCACTTCTCCTTCATAAGTTCCCTTTTCATTTGTAAATTTTATTATTTTTTTTTGTGAAGTTGTTTGTTGTGAAGTTGTTTGTTGTGTAGCTACTGTCGCTAGTACTTCCATGTTTGTTGATTAATATATTTTTTTTGTATTTACGTCTATCTCCTGTACTAACATATACTTATTCATTTTTTCTTTTTTTCTTCTTGATCTTTGGTCTTGTTATTTTTATTTGTTTTTGAATGATGTCTCTGAAAATTTTTCTTTCTTCCATTTCCTTTGCGACTTTATTTTTGTAAGCTATATCACGAGCAGTTATTAATTTATCACCTCCTAAAAAACTAGACACTGTTATTCTTTTTTCATTTCTTTCTTGTTCTAGTCTTTTTGCTTCTTGCTTAGCAAGTTCTTTTTTCTTTTTTTTGTGCTTGAATAATGCTCTTTTTCTTATTTTTTTAACTTCACTTACTAAATCACTTAGCAAGTTTTTATTTAAAAATTTATCTTGTTTGTCCAATGATATTATATTATTATATTCAGAATCGGATGTCTTGTTTAATTCTTTCTCACAAGCTTGTCGTATTATTTTTTGAATTGTATTCTTATCTGTTATTGATTCGTCAACTGATATCATCACTTCTTTGTATTCTCCGGGTACTGAATTCACCCATTTGCGACACAATATTTCAAATGTTCTAATTCTCTTTGGAAACAAAACATTTGAAATATCGCTAACAGTACTTCTTTCGTTAATAATATGTCCTTGTAATAACATTTTAAATTTTTATACACGTCTATCTCCGGTACTAACAAATATTTATTCATTTTTTCTTCTTTTGCTTTTTTTTTCTTCTTTTGTTATATTTTTTCTTTTTAAATCTAAATGAGAACATTTAAAATATGATTGTCCTTTTCCGTGGCGCTTTCCATTTTTCCATTCTCCTATGTAAATTTCACCACTAATGTATCTCATAGTTCCTTCACCATCTCTTTCTCCATTTTTCCAATCCCCCATATACATACTACCATTTTTATATTTAATAACTCCTTCTCCTTCTGGTTTACCATTTTTTATATTTCCAATATAAACATCACCATTTTTGTATTTTAATGGTCCATTATGTTTACTTTTTTTAAGCAATTGACTGTCGTATTTCTGTTTTATTTCAATCATGATACGTCTCTAAATTATACTTCCTTAATTATTATGTTTCTCCCTAGTTCTGGAGGATTACATCTTCCTCCATTAAAAGTCCATCCGGTACTGGGAGGAATTTCACTATCACAATCAGTGTGAGTATACCATCCTAGACTCCATCCCCAACCTGGTGTAAATCTTAACATTTTATTGTATTTTCTACTTCTCCACCATATAGAACCGTCCCCAGTAGTTTCTTTATAATCATAAACATCATTGTGTTCTGGTTCTTCACACCCATTAACATTATAAGATTTCTTCATCTTACGTCTATTTCTTAATTGGTATATTGTACTTTTTTGCCAATTTAACCAATCTTTTCAAATCTTTTTTAACTCTTTTATTAAGAAGTTTCTTTTGTCTTTTTTCTTCTTGTTCCTCTTTCTCTTTTTCTTCATTGAGTAAAAAAATTTCACCCTTTAATTCAGCCCTTCTTTCTTTTTCTCTTAAAAGTTTCTTAAGATTTTTTTTAAAATTATCCAACATCACTTTCATAGCATCATCAGGACTCATTCCTTCATTTTTCATTTTGTGTAACTCATGACTATTACACTTAACATAGTTTCTAAATTCAATATCAGCATCTCTTTTTTCCAAAAAGTTAACAATTCCAGATACAATTCTCTTGTCTTCTCTATTCTTTCGTAAATTATATAATGTTTGGTTAATCATTTTACGTTTAATTCATCTATACTTTTAATTTTTTAATATTAGCTTTTTTTTTATTTTTTATTTCTAAAACATATTCTAAAGCACAACTAGAGCCACAAAAATGACCACCAAATTGGGTTGTAACGACACCATATTCTTCAATAGTTAAAGGATTGTTGCAGGTTATTCTAATCCTTACAAAGCGTTTACAAAGTTGACACTTTCTAATATTATTATAATTATCCATACTTACGTCTATAAATTCATACCAATTGTGATGCTACTCTTAGTATATCATCTTCTATTTGTTCATCTATGAATTCATCAAGACAATCTCCCATAAATTTTTGGATTGCTAATTGTCTTCTTGTAAGTTGAACAACTATTCCTGTATCTAGTTTCATTAGATGTTCATTCATCTTTAAATTATTTTCTACTAGATATTTCGTAAGTTCTTTCATTTGTCTTGTTTTCTTCGTTATTGGACAAGAAGATTTTTTATTTTCTATACTGTACTTTTTGGCTAATTTTTTAAATTCTTCTACAAATCTTCCCGTATAATAATAAGTGTATCCTTTTGCATCGTATTCTCTCCTCAAAGTTTTATAAGCCTCAAGTTCACAATAATAATCTTTTTTAGACTTTACACATTCTATACATTTGTTTATGAATGCGTTGTGCTTGTTTTTTGGTAAACAATTTACACAATGATAATAACAAAGTAAATGAAAATTTTCTTTCAGATGAACATTTTTATATCTATCAGGAAAAGAAGCTAGTATAGGTACTATTTCTTCGTTGATTTTATCAATACAGCGTTGATTCATGTTTTCTTTGAAATTATCTTACGTCTAAAAGTTCTTTTTAAATTTTAAAGATAAACACTTTTTTATCTCATTTTCAAAAAGAGAGTGAAGCTGATTAATACTTCTTTCAGAAACAAAACCTTTTGGGAAAAAAGTTTCTAAGATAAGAATATAGTCTCTTACCATATCATCGGGTGCAACATGCGTAGGATTATAATCGTATTTTCCTAATTCGTCTAGGAGTTTTAATGCTTTAAGAGGATGAATCCAATGTACGTCTAAAAACTGAGGTCTATTTTTATATAAATATTCTAGTATTTCATCCATTCTTTCATAGTCCACTTCATCTTGAATTATTAGAAGCTCTTTTTCCGACAAATCTTCCTTCAAGAATAGATGTTCCATTTATACTTATATAATTTTATTTTTTTAAGTTCAAAACATATTTAATGTTCTTTGTTTTTAAAATCTTATGTCTAATAATCTGTTCTATAATGTACACAGTATGATAAATCATTATCTTCAAAACCATGCTGAGTTTCATTCATCTCATCATACTCAGTGTAATCGGGATGGTTGGAAACTAAATAGTCTTGAATAAATTTATTAAAGTGTTCATGTTCATCCTCACTTAGTTCATCCAAACCTTTCCATACTATGTATTCATACTCTCCTTCACATCTGTATACATAAAAGTTTTCATACTTAGTATTTTCTAGCCATTCTTTAAAACTCATATTGAGTCTTTCAATTTTTTTATCTCTTGTAAGATCCATTTTTGATTTATATTACGTCTATTTTTTATTCAAGAAATCTGAAATACAAATACCATTAACGATTAAATCAAAATTCTAATGGTACTTGTATATTAACTTGAACAAAATCTCCAAAATTACCCTGAACATTAATAGGGTCTCCGTGTTCGTTTACTTTCATCCAAGAATCATTATCTGATTTCCAAAAATGTATTCTTCTTTTATAAAGAAATGATTTTTTAAAAGTTTTTTTATCGTAAATGAAACTCATGATATTCTTGGTTAAATCATCAGGCAATTTTATTGTATAATTTTTTAATATTTTTTTAAATAATACCACATTTATCATTTCATAATTACATAATGCTATTAAGCGATAAGATGTATAACAAGGAGGACATTTTAAGGACACTGTATTAAAACCATTTTGATTAAAATTTTCATTTCTGTATTCGTTAAATGACCAAATACTATTCTCTATTATCGATATTGGATCTGGGTATTGGGGACAATTTCCAAAAAAACGACTTCCATAATGATATATTAATTTTTTTTTAGGAATAATAGTATTATACCCTTCATTTTTTAAAGAAGTTTTCCAACCTTTTTTTTTTATAGCTTTATTGATTTTTAAAACATTATTGTTAAACAAATCAATTATACTATTGTACGGATATTTATGATGATCCATAATTTTCTTTATTTTTGCTATTCTTCCTACAAATTTGTCAAAGAATTTAAAATATTGTTTTATACACCAAGGACAAATACAATATCCTTGATTTTTATCCCAATTATTACTTGGATAGTACCACGAAGGACCAGGGCAACAATGTTTTTTTCCTAACCACTTAGGGATTTTACTCTCAGGACCTCTAAAAGAAAGTAAAAGATAAGAGAATGCTATATATTTTACATCGTTATCATTTGTTATTATTTTTAAGATTTCTATATGTTTTTTACAGAAAATATTATTAACGGTCTCGCAACCACACCTCCCCTTTTTATCATAAGCATGACAACCTTTTTTAGAATGGTCGATAATTCCTATAAAATCTAATATAATTTTTTGTACATCTTCACCTAAATTCATACTCATTTTTAATTAACTTATTATGTATTTTCTACTGTTAACTACGTCTATTCTCTTACTCATTTTTCACAACAACAAAATTTAATTTCTGTTTCTAATTCTTTAAAACACAATATATTTCCTCCTTTTATTCTCAAGATTCCTTCTTTTTCTCCACAATTACTTATAAGTATGAATGTAATATTTTTATATTTTTCTAATTTTGAAACTTTTATTAACCATATTATTGGTGCAAATTCTCCTGTCCTAAATTTGTAAAGAGCATGGTTTATATTTAAGAATTTAACACTAGAGTCTTTATGTACTCCAAGACATCCCCATTGTTTATATTGTTCTGTTTTCCATTTTTGTTTACTATCTTGAAAATTTATTGGTACAGTTTGTTCAAAGGAGAGTTGTGACAAAACTTTTTCATGTTTTGTACATTTGTTTTTAATTTTTTTATTATTTTCGACAAAAAACAATACTTCTGAATTGTCAGAGTATATCTCAAGTATATTTTGAACCCACATGGTTACGTCTATTCTCTTACATTATTTTCTTTAAAATTTATTTTAAAAGATTCACCAAAAAGAAATTATATTTATACATAACTTTTACAACATCTTTCCTTCCAGTTACCCATGCTAAAGTTTGCACAGCTCCTGTAAAAGGAAGAGAAAATGTGTATGCTAATCCCCAAGCTGTTGGAGTAAATAGTACAGGTGCAACATAAGCAACAGCTCCTGTAACAACAGCACTACCAGCAAGTACAACCATTGTATCCCTGTCTTTCAACTTTTCTTCAAGTATTTCATGAGATTTCTGTAGTTTTTGAATTTGAACTATCTGTTCCCCTTGTTCTCCTCGTTCTCCTTGTGGTCCTTGTGGCCCTGGTGGTCCTTGTGGTCCTGGTATTCCTGGTATTCCTGGTGGTCTTGGTCTTCTTTCAAGTTTAACAATTCTTTGCTCGTGATTTTCCATAACAGGAGGCATTTTGAATATCACTCTGAACATTCTAAATATTTGTTCATCACTCATTTGAACCACTCTTTTAAACTCTTTCATAAAATCTACAACAGGTTTTATGTTTTCTTTAACTTTTTCAACTCGTCTTTCAACCTTTCCAATTTTGTTAATCATAGTATTAGTAGACCCGACAAGTGCATTTTGATTTTTTTCTTGTTCAGATTCTAGATTATTCTGAAGTTCTTTCATTTTTTTTTCTTTTTTATGCTTGTTATAAAACTTAATTAAAACACCAGCAGCTGTAGAAGATAAACCTATTTCTCTGTAACGATTTACTGCTTCTGTTTTTATTATTCGACTTAAATGTTCGACATTATCTCGAAATTTTGTTAATTTCTCAACTATTTCAGGATTATTTAAAAGGAAATTAGTAATTTGATCTTTGCTTGCTTCTAATAAAGGCATCAACATTTCTACTCCTGCTACTATTGCTACTTCTGCCATTTTTTGATTTGTTTTTTTAATTTGTTATTTTAATTTTGTTCGTTTATCCTACGTCTATTCTCTTACACTATTTTTAAATTTACCTATAAACCCTGTGATTTTTAACATGTTTCATCATTATACAACTATGACAATTTATACAATCTTCACACTTTTCACAAAGTGCACAGCCTGTGCATTTTTGACAGTGGTCACAACCTGTACAACCTGTACAGCTTCCACAATATTTACAATTTACACAACCTGTACACCTAATACATCCATTACAATTTGTACAACCTGTACAACCATGACAGTCTACACAGTCTACACATCCTATACAATTTTTACATCCTACACAATTTGTACAATCTATATTTCCATTTTCATCTGGAATGGAATTTGATGTTATTGTAGTAGTTGTTGTTGTTGTTGTATTTATTATACGATACACATCGCCATCTATACTCATTGTAACAAAATCAGAATATGAAGGGTTCATCCTTTTGAGTTCTTCTTCTTCTTTTAATTTTCTTAATTTTTGTTCTTCCTCTCTTTTTTCTCTTAATTTTTTCATTTTTTCTTTTTTATTTTTTATTTTTTCTTCCATTTCCATTAACTCTTTCGTTAATAAAGTTTCATTACTAAGCATGAACTGTTCGCATAAATTTTTAATCGCAAAATTTGGATTAATGCTTGTAATAGGCTTTCTCGTAAACGGAGAAGAATTATTATTATTTTTCATCCATTTTTCAATTGCTTCTTTTTCGTATGTTTGACCATCACTAGCTGTGACTGGATCTTTCATTAAAGAAAGTGTAATTGGGCACTGTAAATGCTTTGGAATTTCTGGTTCTTCTGAAACTAAACTAGCCATTTTTAAACTTAATCTACGTCTATTCTCTTACCAGTCATTTGAACCACCCCATTTTGAATTACTTCTCCTTCCAGTATTTGACATCATTAAATATAACATTAAATTATCATTACTCTCGGATTTACTATCAGGAACAAAACAACCAAACAATAAAGCCGTTAATACTGCAAGTAATAACACTATTATATCACCATTATCAGTTTTATGACTTCTAACTTTAACATAAGTCAAACTTTTGTCAAATGTATAATCATCGTACCAATCTATATGGAGTGTATAATCTAAATTTTGTTTTGAATCCGTAGCTGGTATGAATTTGAATGTAGTATTTATATTTACATTTTCCCCTTTAACAACTATAGATTTAGGACATTGTTTAACATCTTTATTACACTTTATTCTATCTCCTGTGTAAACTTCTTCGAAAATATTGTGATTTTCACAAACTGAAGAAACAGTGAGAGCAGTCAAAAGTAAATTAGTAAAATTCATCTTACGTCTCTTAAAATAATAAAAAATGATAAATTTTTACATTATCGGACAAATTTTTTCTAAAAGATTTATTTTCAAAAAAAATCACTTTTTTATTTGTAATTTTTTTAATTCTCTTTTTTAACTCTGGGGTTAACCATTTCTCTTCACAGAAAAAATCAAGTTGGTTTCTTGATAATAGAACATTATACAAATGTTGTTTTGTATAGCATTTTTTCCCCAATACAAAAATTTTTTTGGGTATCACTTTGAACAATTCATTTTTAAAAAAAATAATTCTATCTTCCTGTTCTTTTGATACAGCACTCCTACAAATCAATTTTGATTTTAAATAGTCATGTAAAGGAAGAAAAGATAATATATGCCTCAATACATCAATGTTGTCCATTTTACGTCTATTATTCTATTTATAAACTTACTCTTGTATTAATCATACCTGTTAATATAATTTCTCTTATTTTTAAGACATGTTTTTTCAATTCAAATATTTTTTCTCTTGATTTTTCTAAAATATCCTCTGTTTTATAT
>Ga0163109_10001220_pt1 | contig 20477 bp, 32 predicted proteins | sample CRUFie1St13metaG_FD_108704 | JGI IMG/M metagenome (GOLD analysis project Ga0163109, IMG submission 108704) | Marine microbial communities from the Costa Rica Dome - CRUD Field 142mm St13 metaG | ecosystem: Environmental > Aquatic > Marine > Oceanic > Photic zone | place: Costa Rica: the Eastern... | reverse complement strand
TTAATTTGATTCTTTCTAGCAAACTCACAAACCTTTTGAGTACCTAAAGTATTTACTCTATAAGTTTCGTCTGGGTCATTAAATGAAGGTTGAATTCTAGATAATGCTGCACAATGATAAATTATATCATAATCTTTATCCATTATGTTAATTAAATCTATATCACCAGGAATATAATCTGCTCCTTTATGATGATTTAATTCAGTACCTGAATCGTAATTATCTAATGAGGTAACTTTATGTCCTTTTTCTAATAATAATTTTATGAGATTAGAACCTACAAATCCAGCTCCTCCTGTTACTAATATCTTTTTCATTTTCTTTTTAATACTCTTTTATATCCTCTATCAGATAGTTCTTTACAGATTTGATTTCTTAAAGGTGCATGATTACTTTTCCAATGAGAAGCATTCTTATCATCTCCTTTTTCATACCCTTTTATGCTACCCCATAAGTCTTTATTACTATCAGGGTGTGGAGGAACAGCAGTTTCTATACCACCATTCATATAAGCAAAAGCTGATAATTGAATATCTTCTCCGTTCTCCCAAGAGATAGGATACTCTTGCCATAAATATTTTAAAGTATCTCTTTTCATAAACCAAGCATGCCCAACTAAATCAACCATTTCTAATTGAGTACTTAAGTATCCATTCCATCCTATTTTCTTACAAGGATCATAAGCATCACCTTCTAATCTAACTCCTGCTGATCCTAAAATATAATTGCCTGTCTTCATACAAGCAAGACAATTTTTAAACCAATCTTTCCCAGGAATAGTATCATCATCAAAAAAAGCTACATATTCAGTTTTAGCTAATAATCCATATGCAAACCTAGCATGGAACTTCATATTAGTATTACTGTATGCTACTTTTACTCCTAAAGCATCTAAATTAAACTGTTGTCCTTCCTCTGGTTTATTAGACCAGATCATAATATCTTCTGGAGCTATAGATTGATTTTTTATAGCTTCAATCTGCTCTTTTAGATATTCAGCTCTTTTGTAACAATTGAGAATTACCGTTATCATATAATATTTTTTTTACTCTTTTCGCAGTATCTCCTTTACCGTAAGGAGAATCCTTCTTTATAATGTAATCTCTATTTACTTTATCTACTATCTCCATCAACTGAGAAGGAGTCTTACATAAAGTTAAATGTCCTGTATATAAACCTTCTGGTCTTTCAGTAACATCTCTACATACGATTACTTTCTTATTTAAAAATGCTCCTTCTTCTTGCAATCCTCCACTATCAGAAATGATAAATTTAGATTTACTCATAATATTTAATAACTCATTATGAGGTAAAGCAGGAACTATAGTGACATTCTTTAGTAAATCTTTATGTTTACGAACATTAGGATTATGGTGTAAAGGAATAATAAATTCTATGTTAGAATACTTCTGTGCAACTTTATCTAACTCTGTAAACCATTGATCCATCCAATGATGGTTTTCCCATCTATGTAAAGTAACTAATACCTTATCAGTATACTCACATTGATCTTTATACTCTAATAAATTATCTAATACTGAATTACCAACAGTGAATGTCATACCGTCAGTCTTCTCATTAAATAAATTTTGTGCTGATATAGAAGTAGGTGCAAAGTTTATATCAGCTATTCTTGATATCATTTGTCTATATCCTTCTTCAGGATATGGCTGCTTTAAATCATAAGATCTTAATCCAGCTTCTAAATGAATAATTTTTAATTTTCTACTAAATGCAGCTAGTGCACAAGCAAAAGCAGATACAGTATCACCATGAACCATAACATCAAAGTCACCTTCCGGAAACTGTAAAAGACAGTCACTAATAATTTGATCTAATCTATTAGTTTCATCTCCTATATCTATTCTATAATCTACTTCAATATCTTTTAATAAATCAGCATGTTGACCAGTAAAGAGTAACTTAACATTATCTAACTCTTCTACTACTGGTTTTACTTTTAACCATTCAGGTCTAGTTCCAAAACATATTAACAGATCTTTTACCATATACAAGTTTTTAATTGAGTGTTACCTCCTCTTAAGTAACCTCTATTGGTTTCAGTAAGATAAGGATTGAGTGTAGAACCAATATCTAAATAAGTATTGTTCTTATTTTTTTCCCAAAATTTAGCTGCTAACATATTACCTAAAGGTCCAGCACAAAATAGAAACAGACAATCATCATAAGTTTCAATAGGAAAATCTTTAACCATATCAAAATTATCTATAAATGCTTCTGATGTTATAGGTACAAATGCTTGTAAATCAAAAGGTAAGTCTTCCGTTCTAGCATCCTCTCTTGCAAATAAAACAACCTTATGATTACTAAACTCAGGAATAAACTTCTCAGTAAAGTATGGATAGTTACTGTTAACAAATATATTAGCCCAAGTTAAAACATCTTGACCTGATTGTTCTCTCATCCAATTTACATAAGTTTCAGGTTGGCAACATTTACAACTTACACCAACATAGTAATCTTTATCCTTAAATTTAAATGAACTAATAAGTTCATCTCTCATCTCTGAATGCTTTTCTGGATCATAAGTCCAGTTATCAACATTAGTAATTTTTTGATTAGCTAAGATAGCAAACTCTCCATCAGCGTATTTACTGAAGCTATACTTTTCTTTATTCTTTAATCTTTCGAATAAGAATTCTATATCTGATCTAAAACTATCTTTTATCATTCGCTTACTGCTCTTCCTTTATCCTTTTCCCAATCTTTTTCTGGTCTTACTTCTAAGTTAGTCTTCCAACCTGCCTCTATAGTATTCAAAGGAGCATGATGCTCTCTAGCAAATCTAGTAAAAGCATTTACATCTTTAGGAAAACAAGTACCTCCATAACCATGCTTACCATCTGGACCAGGTACATGTAAATGACTATCTCCTATTCTACTATCTGATGCAAAACCATATAATGCTTTATCCCAGTCAGTACCTAAATTATCTGATAGTCTTTTAAACTCATTCATTATGCTAACCTTAGTAGCAAAGAAAGTATTATTCATATATTTGACTAATTCAGCTGTAGTAGAATCCATTTCAATAATATGTCTATTCATAAATCTTTCTTCGAATAGTTCTCTTGTCTTCATCGTAAGATCTTTTCTACCTCCTAGTACTATTCTTGCTTGAGTTAACATATCTAACTTTGCGGTTCTCTCAGTTAAAAATTCAGGATTGAATACAATACTCAACCCAGGATATTTCCTCCATAAGTCTTCTGTTGTTCCAGGTAGAACCGTAGATTTAATAATGTATATAGGACCAGATACTGCATTATCGAATACAGATTTGATGTAGGTTAAGTCATGCTCTCCATTCTTCTTCATAGGTGTAGGAACACATACAAAAATAAAGTCACACTCATCAACCTCTTCTTTGGTATGAGTAGACTTTAATGGATCAATATCATATACTCTTAAGTCTGTTGTTGGAGAAAAAGCGAAAGAGATGGCTTCTCCAACAAAACCATTTCCTATAACTCCTACTTTATACTTCATAACTTTTTTTACGTTAAAACTAGGTTAAGGCTGATTGGGTTCTGCCTACTTTTTTATTTTTATTGAGAGGAACTTTACCCTTTATAAAATCAATATAAGAAAAATTCTCCATATGTCCAAGATCTTGAGTATCAAATTCGTGATTTAAAGCTCCTACAAACTCTTCAGTTTGATTATTTTTATAAGGAACTAATATTAAACCTGTCTTTTTTATATAAGGTTTTAATTTATGAATCAAATCTATTGCGTATTTAGAATCTGGAGCTTCTACTACTAGAATTCCTATATTGCTAATATTAGAGAAATTATATTCGTATATGTTTTTCTTTTTATAAAAGTTAGCTTCTTGTTCAACTATATTTTTTACAGTTAAAGAACTATCATACCATCTCTGCCAACCTTTTTGATTAACTGGTATAAAGAAATCTACATCACGTTTAGGCAAAGTATTATTAGCCATATTAGTAACTATAAGATCAGTAACAGCATGGTTAATACAACCTGCCATCACTACTTTACCTTCATGATGAGTATTTTGTTCTAGTATCTGTATCATTCGCATGTATATAAATAGCTTATAATCTTATCTTGGATTGGGAACCATACGAAAATTACAAGCTGGTTTACCATTAATTATTGGCATACCAAATTCATCTTTATCTATACTTTTTACTTTAACTCTTTTGTTTTTAAATCGACCTACCATGATAGTATCGCCGACCTTTACATCTATTTTAATCATAATGTATCGTAATAGGCATTTTGTTTCTCTTGCCTTTTAATTTCTTTCGGATGATATAAAGCTAGTTCAGGTAAAGCTGGAAGAGGAGCATAAGTTTTAAACCCTTCTAACTTCTCATGTACTTTATTCACCCATTTAATCTCAGGTATATTTTTCCATATACGCCATTGATAGTCTGGCCAGTTAACTCTTTCTTCTTTATCAACATTCCATCTCCACTTTGTAACATGCTCTTGAGTTAATCCTTTAACTGTATTTACTCTAGGAGTAAGATAAACTTCATTATCTGGGTTAGATTCTAATATACTAGGAAGCTTCTCTAATAATATATCATGAGGGAATTCATCTGCATCTATTTGAAAAATATAATCTCTAGAACATAAAGTTGTTAGATAATTTTTCCAATCAGCAAAATGATTCTTAAAAGTCTTTGCTTTTATTTTTACGTTATCATATAGTTCTAAACAAGCATTAAGGTATGACCATACTTCAGGAGTACCATTACCTTTATCAAAGAGTATAACTATTTCATCTTGCTCTCTTTTTGATTTACCGAGCATGTCGACTAGTTTCCTAATCTCATTAACTTCATTACAGACCGTAATAGCATAACTAATTGATATCATAAAATCCTATAACTTCTAAAGCATCCATAAAACCTCTAGCACTATCAAAATGTTTCATACTAGCCATATCCATTTTATGAGTTTGTCCTTCTGGGAACTTCCCTGATTCTTTTTCTTCTTTCGTTAACTCTTTAGCTAACACAGCAGCCCATTTCCAATCTTTCTTAGTCTTACCATCAGCAAATACCATACCTTTAGCTGGTAATGTAATAGTAGCAGGAAACCATACTCTGTTATTTTCATCTATATGCATTAAGTCTTTGTATAGTTCTGGAGATGTAGATAGAGTATCTTTTACTAAAGGAGAATCTTTCTCCATTAAAGTAGAAGTACTAAAACCGCTACCAAAACACATCCAAGTCTTAATATCTTTACCATCTTGATTAAATGATTGTTCGTAACAAGCATTACTACCAAATGGTCCATCAACTAATTGATCTTTATTCATAACTTATAATTTAGGTAAATCTAACTCAGGTAACTTTAACTCTACTTGTTGAGCAAATTCAGGAAACTCCTTAAATCTTTTATCAACTAGAGCATACATATCACTTAACTTAAATTCTTTTAACGTTCTAGTTTTCTGCTTTTTAGCAGGTACAACGTATTTTTTATAATGCTTAAATGTTTCTTTCCAAGCTTTTGCTACTTCAAGATCATTAGGTCTAAACCATTTAGAATCTTTTAGTATCATATCTTTCTGTACAGCTGAGTCATGAACATTTTCTAAAGTACCACCAATTAAAATGCTCATATCTTTATTTAGGAAATCTACTTGACCTGACCAACCAGAAGCTATAATAGGTTTACCAGTAGTAGTAAACTCTAATAACGGTCTACCAAATCCTTCTCCTTTAGTATGACTAACCATACATTTTACTTTCGGATGATTATATAAGTAATTCATATTTTCATCTGATAAATCACCATGAAGTAAATAAATGTTAGGAAGTTTACCTCCTCTAACTGTCTTTCTAATATCATCTATTCTCTGTAAAAGCTTTTGCTTATCCATAATAGAAGTATTAACCATAGAAGTCTTTAAAATTAATGCAGGTTTCTTTTGTTTATTCTTAAAAGTTTCTAAGAAAGTTTTAACTGTATAACCTATATTTTTTCTATCCTCTCCTAAAGCACCTTGCATCCAGTGGCCTACTACTAAGTAACAAAACTCTTCTGGGATAGAAGATAAGTCTAATTTTGATTTAGTAATAAAATATTTTTCTATATCTACTCCTTCAAAGATAACTTCTACTGGCTTAGTACATTGTAAGTTTGTTATTTGACCATTACGATTATCTTTCATTTCGTATTTAGTTTCAGAAAGAACTTTTTGTGAATGTACTGAAGAAGTAAAGTTAATATCCATTCTGTTTAATCCTTCAATCCATTGAGGAGCAATTAGGGTAGTTTCCATACCAGCAGTACAGCCAATATTATATTTTCCAACTCTTTGAAACTCATTTGGTACTGTAATCTGCATCCAGTAATCAGGTTGCTTATTAGGATCTACATTAGCTATGATTCTTTTAATCATATCTGTTTCACCATGATCAGCTAAATAACCGAATCTACAATTACCCCATCTTTGAGATAAAATTTTAACATCATATCTATCAGTAGCAATGATAGCCTTAACTAAGTCTCTTGACCTAGCTCCATATCCTGAGTAAGTATCAGCAGGACAACTTATAATAAATAACGGTTTACTCATCTTAGTAATCTAATAACTCGTGGTTAACTTTTGGTTTAACAAAACTATCAGCTTTTATAATATCGAATTCACTTCTAGGAGTAAAGTTATCAAAACCTCTATCCATAACATCGATTAGCCTTTTACCCATATTAGCAGCTGTCATATTAGCTTCTTTAGAACAAGCCCACTCTCTACCTTTTAGTCCTCTCTTACTTCTTTCTTCAGCTCCTAATTCATATGCTTCAAATATTCTATCCGTTACATCTTCTGGTTTACATCTATCATCATAAATGTAAGGAGTTAAAGGAGAACCTTGAAGAGATAGGTTAGAAGGCCATACAGGTAAAGCCCATTCACCACATTTAGTATATCTCTTTCTATTATTAGAAGGAAACTTATCATCAAATTCTATCCAGTTTCCATTCTCATCTTCAAATCTACATTGGTCTTGCATACCACCAGACGAATTAGGGATAATCATAGTACCTGTCATCATAGACTCAGTTAATGCTAACCCCCAACCCTCATTAGAACTCATCAAAACGGTTACGTCAGCAACATTATATAACATGTTCATTTGTTCTGGTGTAAGTTTTTCTTGATTAAAAAATACATTTACATAACTTGTATCACATAATGCATCTCTAACAGCTCTTAGATCTGTGCCATGAGGAGAAGATATCTCACTCTTCATTACTAAAGCACATTTCTTAGCCTTCTCAGGTCCTATCTTATCACAGAACCATTTGTATGCTAAAATAGTATCACCAGGATGCTTTCTAGCTATATTTCTGGAATTAAAAAATACTACAAATTCAATATCTTTCTCTCCAAATAATTCGTTTCTAAATTTAGTATAGTTATCATAAGAAGGATGCTCTTTAGTTATAGGAAAGAAAGCTTGATCGTCAATACCATGAGGTACATAATCAATAACTTTATTCTTTGCTTCTTCTTCTAATACTAATCTATTAATATTAACTGTCTGTTTTGATATACCCATTAAAGTATCAACAGAATTGTAATAATCTTTATTGTACATCGGTGCAGGATATTCATCCCATATGTTTAACCAAAAGATAGGAATCTTAGTTCTAATCTCTCTTTCAATCTCAAATAACCATATCCAATATCTTGGATCAGTAAAGATAAAGATAGCATCTGGCTTTTGAGAATAGATTAATGAACGTACTGTTATAGCGTCTCCATAACCATTACAAGGTTGAACAATAACTGAAGCATCTTCTATACCTACTCTTTCATTTATATCGGCAGAAAGATCGAATGTCTTTCCTACTTCAGGATGCTTCAATGCAGCACCTAACTGAAACCAATTATAATGATGAGCAGTATTTAAAATTACTTCTCTCGACATCGTTGCTACTCCTGAGTGCATTCTAATGTCGTCAGATAACATAAGGATCTTCTTCCTTTTATCCTTTGGTATATAACCTAACTTCTCTTTCATTTAATATTGATCTTAATTGAATTAATTTGATGTACCTTATTTTTAAAGTCCTTATCAGTAAGATATAAAAAAATTGCCCTATCTGCAAGCTTTTTAAAGGAAAAATTATCTCTGAAAGCGGCTACTTTAAATTCATCGAAAAGAGGTTGTGTGATTTTAACCGAGGTAAGCTTTTCTTCTTTTATCATAACTATATATCTTTATATATTTATATATAAATAGGCTTATTTTACAAAATCTGAACATTCTCTGCATTTTCCTAGCGGAGAATTACATTTATATTCCTTATCTATATATTGACCATTATCATCTACAGCCTCGTTAATAAACTTATTCATAGAATCTAAAACTTGTTTAGTTTTACGAGGTCCAGCATTGGGTCTAAACTGCTGAACTCTTCTTTGCATAGAAGCCCACTCTGCTTCTGCAGGTACTCTTCTTTTAACTATAAAAAATTCAACATCAATCTTATCCTTATCTACATTAAACTGTTTAGAAAAGTATTCTTTATATAGAATTACTTGAGCAGTTAGATTAGGATTCTTTTTATATTCTGGAGACCATCCTCTTGTAGAGGTTTTTATATCCATAATAGTCCATCTATCGGTATTAGGATGGTAAAATACTAAATCAACTAAACCTTTAAACTTTACTTTAGGTTTAATTTCTTGATAGAGTAATGTCTCTACTCCAGCTAACATCATATTTTTAGTACTAAAGTACCCTGCTCTTTTTTTAGATAAGAATTCTAGGATATGTTTTCCATCTAGCCAGAACTCAGTCATTTGATCTGCATTAGAAAAGTGTTCACCTTTCATCATTGCTCTACTTTGCTTGTAAGCTTTAGCCATATTAGCATAAAGTAACTTATCTAAATTAATATCATTAGCTGCTTTTACTTTATCATGGTACATAACAGTTAACCACTCTTGAATAGTCTCATGCATTGCAGAACCAAAACAAGTATAGATATTCTGAGTAAAAGGTATTTCGTTCCTTAAGTATTGTAACTCCCATAGTTTAGGACATTTATTATACGTACTTAATGAACTATACGAAATATGTAAGTTCTTTGAAGGTGTTTGTTTGATTTTACTCTCCCAGACCTTCTTAACAAGACCTTTAAGTTTTTTAGGCATTTAATCGTTTTTCCAGAGACCTCTCTTAACTAGTTGAGCTATTATGCCATAGTTAGTAACATCTTGAAAAGTATCTATTAGTGTTTCGTTTTGAGCTTTACGTCCAGATATAATCATATTCTTCCATCTATTAATCTTATCTGAAAGTCTATACCATAAACCAGTCATAGCGAATTCTATTTCATCATTAGTATCTAAATTAGTACCTGCACTTACATTATGCATTCCATAATCAAGATGCTTCTTACAAAATAATTCGAATTGTTCGTCAACTATATCTTTATAAGCATTATAGATTGTAGGGTATTCAGTTTTCATAACCTCTCTAGCTGAGAGAGTCTTTTTAGTATTACTCATATTTATCAAAATGTCTTTTTAGGGTTTCTAAAACGTCTTCAGCTTCGGCTAGACCTCTTGCTGCCTCCTCAGCATTAGCATAGAAATCAGATGTACTATGATCTCCTATACCCGCTGGGTTTTCCATTAATAATTCAAATGTCATTAGTGCCTTTTCTTTCTGTGCCTCAAAGGTCTTCTTGAGCATCTTAATAACTCTATACTGTGCCATAGCTAGATTTTAGTTCATATAATACCAATATAAGAAGAAATATTCAGAAAAGCAAATATTTTACAGATATCTTATGATGTCGTCATCCTTAGGAACTTTTCTCTCTGAACCATCGCTAAATAGTACTCTATGACTTGATGGTCCTTTTTGAAGGATTTTTTGTGGATGTGGAGGTTCACCTTCAACTACTACCTTCCAATCCTTTTTAGGAGGTTCTGTTCCTCTGGCCTCATCATAATGTTCTCCTTCATTACCATTTTGTCCTATGATATTCATCCTCTTTTCATCTGATTCATCATAATTTTTTAATTCATCAGTTATAGTAGAAGTCGGTTCATCATCATCTTCATATAACTCATCTTCAAACTCTCCATATAAATTTTTTCTATTTGCAATATCAAATGCAAAGTTTGCTGCTACTACTAAGGATATAGCTAAAGGATCAAATACAAATATGATTACTAATAAAAGTATATTAATAATCTTATCCATAGGTGTACCAGTTAACCCTGAGAGATATTGTAACGGACCTAGTTCTCCTACTGTATCCGCATTGTTCTGTAATGAAAGTATATCTAACTTTATAGTTTGTAAGCTATCGGCAGCTACGGTTCTTTTCTCATTGACAGCATTCCTATTAACTTCTTCAGCTTCGATTCTACTTTGTGCCAAACGTAACTCAGCTGTGGATACTGTGGATCTAACGCCCCCAACCACCGAGGTGTCTCGTACCTGGATTGACGTTGCCCTAGCATTACTGAGAGTAGAAATGTTATTAGATATTCTTTCAAGTTCCTGATCATATCTTGTAACATCGTCTTCATAAAATTTAGCTTTATTTTCTAAGAACTCTATTCGATTTTCATTTACAATTAACTTTTGATAAGTTTCTTGATAAGCAGCAGATAAGAATCCATATATTCCCATACTGGTAATCAATACTAATATTACGGCTGCTATAGTAAGATAAGTTCTAAGGAATTTATTTATTGTATCCCAATATTGATAAAGCAGAGACGCTATAACTAACTTAGCTACCTCTAATGAACCGGCCATAATTATAACCTCAAATGTAGCTCCTGCAAATAATTTAGATAGTCCGCTGACTGAATAGAAAGCAGCTGAAGCACTGACAGATAATGCTGAAAGTGCTATAATACTAGGAAATATGTTCTGTTTTATTCTTCTTATCATTGTACTAGCAATAAAAGAGTAGCTGCAGCTCCGATACCTGCTCCTATTTTATAAATAGTAGCTTGTCGCTTTTGCCTCTTTAAAGCTATTTCCAAATTCCTAGAAAGATTAGATTGAACATCAAATTTCTTGTTTAAACCAGTTATAACCGACTCTAAATTATTATTTTGTAACTGTAAATTAGTTACTAATTGATTTTGAGTCATAAGTTTATTGTTAGTTTCAGTAAGAATAGTCTGCATAGTTTGCATTTCTACTGATAATCCGTCAAATTGTATTAGATCCTTTATAACTAATTTAGCAATTGGCTTAGTTAATTGAATCTTTGTACTGTCCGTAACGTTCTGCGAAAAAGCGTTCAAGCTCATCATCACCAAAGTTATCGACAGCATCAAGCTTCTGCTCAGTTTGCTTTTTAATAACATAAATTCTTGAATTTAATTGATTGATTTTAATATCATATTCCGAGATTCTATCATTTAAAGAATCCGCCTCTACCTTTAATTCAGTATTCTGTACTTGTATTGAATCTATTCTTTGTTCTAATAACTGAATCTTAAGTTCATACGATTCAACGTCAACATCTATCTTAGGTTGACCCCAAATCATCCACGCTACAAAGCCACCTAGAATGGCAAAAAGTAGATATCCTTGTAAACCTTTTACTTTCATTTTTATAATATAATGAATATTTCTTAATTATCCAACTATCCGTGGATAATTCCTTTATCGAAGTCGATATAAGTAACTTCTGCTACTCCATTTTCTTCAATAGCTTCTGCTATTTGAGGATATACCCTCTTATAGGCTTCAGTTGAAGCTCCTATAAATCCTGCTTTAGAAATATTCTGTTGTGAAGTATCACCAAATAGTAAACAACCCATTGTATGTTCATCAGTGTTTCCTGTATGCCATAGTATCCATTCGAAACCTGGTACATCTTGTACGTGAATCATACCTTTATGCATACTGCCATATTTTTTTACATATCTGTTATGGTAACCACCTTCTTTACGAAGTTTTAATTTATATGTACCTGCTGGGATTCTAGTTTCTCCCATTACCTTAGTTTCTCTTGCTTCATCTTCTAATGTAAAACAAAGAAACTTTCTACCGTCTGTTACATCAAATAATAACCCAAGTGTGGAATCACTCTCTGAGCTAAATCTTAATACTTCTAATTTCATACTTTATTCGTCTTTTGCTTTTTGATAACCTTTATCAAATTCAACTTGTTTCTCTAGAGCTATAATTCTATCTTCCAAGTCGTTTATTACTTTAATTTTCTTATCTAATCTTTCGTGCACCGTTGAAAGCTCAGCTTGTAACGATGTAAATTCCGCAAAGAGAGTTCCAGCAGTAAATATTGCTGCTAAAAATCCCACTACGATCGACCAATTATTGGTCAAAAATTTGTTCATATTATTATTGTCCACTATACTGCTGCGTTATATAGTTTAAAAATTATTTATTCCTTTGACCAAAAGCTTTACCAGCTTCTGCTATACCAAAGGCTCCGAGTACAACCCAAACAAATGAATTATATATGTATTCATTTATTACTAAGTCTTTACCAAAGTACCCTGTAACTAGATCTGCAAATGCAAATACAACCATAATTACAAAGGCAGCGAAACCAACTACTGATTTTTCGTTGATATCGTTTTCATCTTTAAATAGATCCTTAAATGCCATCCATTTTCGTTTTAAATAGTTCATACACTAAAACAATTGATTAAAACGTTATTTAATATAAATAGTTTCTAAAATTGAAATCTTGAACCTACAGTGATAGCCCATGATAAAGGTACACCTGGTCCAGTATTTCCTATCAAAGTACCTCCTATGTTAGCCTTAAATCTTTGAGTAAGGTTAAAGTCAAAGTTACTTCCTGCTATCCATGTACCATGATAATTACCTGTCGGGTACATTAAATTAATATCAAAAGTTATAGGAGTCATAGAATATGCAAGCATAGGAGAAATAGTTAATCTATCCCATTTCTTAAAAGTAAAAGGTTTAGTACCAAATGCAGTTAATGCTGCTGTTAATATTGGTTTACTATCTTGAAGGAATATAGACATACCAGTAATAGCCCATCCACCTACAAATCCTTTCCATGCATTTTCTTTTTGACCCATATATACATCACTTATACCTGCTGTAGCAATATGAGTAGAAAACATTCTCATATATCCTGCTGATAAAGATTGTACCTTCATTACAGATCCTCTTCCATATGTTGTACCAAAATTATAATACTTACCAGTATCTTCGTCTAATACCATATTTTCTATAGGTCTATCATAATTAAAGAATACATGACTCTTTGATAAGTTCAAACTATATTGCTTTAAATTAGACCATACCATTGCATTAGCAGCATATGTATCTTCTCCTGTTAACGATGACTGAGAGAAACCGAATGATGCAGCATTAGTTAATACTCCATCTATCATTTGCATAGTTACAAGATTGGCTGTAACAATAGGAGGTGCAAGTTTTCTTTCTCTCTCCTCTTCGTCTTCCTCTTCTTCATCCTCATTAGTGCTTTCCTCTTGTTCCTCATCTTCATCTTCATCTTCAGATTCCTCGTCGCTAGACTCCTCTTCATCTGATTCTTCCTCTGATTCCTCTTCTGAGCTCTCGTCAGATTCTTCTTCTGTTTGCTCATCCTCTTCTACTTCTTCAGATTCGCTTTCTTCTTCAGAGCTTTCCTCAGAGCTTTCGTCAGAGCCTTCACCCTCACCTTCTTCACTTTCCGAATTTTCATTGCTTTCAGATCCTTCTTCACTTGAATCAGATTCGGATTCTCCTGACGAATCACCATCGCCGCTATCTCCATCCCCAGAAGAGTTATCGTCACTTGATGAATTATCGTTATTATCCGAGGAATTATCCCCAGAGTTATCTTCACTCCCTCCGCTTCCGCTGTCGCCAGAAGTGTCTCCTCCTGAATCGTCTCGGGAATTATCTCCTCCTGAGTTATCATTTGAAGTACTTCCTGAATCCCCTCCTGAGCTATTGTTGCTCCCTGAGCCTGATCCTCCGGACTCATTTCCACTTCCTGAGCTTCCTGAAGAGCTTGATCCAGAAGAGCTTCCTGAGCTGCTGCTACTTGATCCATTTCCTGACGAAGATCCTGAGCTTGTTGATCCTGTTGATGTTGATCCTGTGTTTCCATTTGATGATGTATTAGTATTAGTTGTACCGGTATTAGTACTACCCGTATTCGTTGTACCAGTTGTACCAGTTGTTGTTGTTTGTGTAGTACCAGATGTTGCATTATTAGTTGCATTACTGGTAGCATTATTAGCCGCATTAGTAGCGTTAGTAGTGGCGTTCTGGGTAGTCTGTTGTGTAGTATTATTAGTAGCATTATTTGTAGAACAAGGTGATAATGCTTGCCACCATGCATATGTTTCTTCTAACCATCCTTGCAAAGTACCGTTAGAAAATTCAGCTGCAGTAAAGACTCTAGATCTATTATAATAGGCTACGACGGTAGAACCATTCATTTGTACGGTATAGACCATAGTCTGTCCTGTACATCTGTCAGTATAGGTCTGCACAAGGGCCTGTGAGTGGCCCTTGAACATCCCCATCGCAGCAATTACTATGAATAGTAACCATCTCATAACACTTAGTGATCAAATATTTTCTTTCTAATCATCCTTTTGACGATTTTAGCGACGGCCGTCTCCAATGCCTTTCGAGTACTAATACCAATCGATGATTGATTGAATTGTACCTCATCTAAATTTTGATCATTAAGTAGTGTTACTTCTCTAGTAGTTTTTGCGAGTCCTAATCCCGACCCAGTCATATATAGACCGGTCTGAGCATCTACCATTTTTACTTGTAGTCCTAATCTAGTAACGAGAGTATTCTTAACTCCGTCTTTTAGATTAATAGTTTCATCCTCAGATATAGAAAAATCATATATTTCAACATAAGCAAAATACCTTGCTAAAGTTATCTTACCTCTTATCTCTATTTCATTAGCTGTGAAGCCTTTCTGAGAAGCCTTGAATTGAATGACCATACGGTCTTTAATCTCATCTTTAGTTTCAACGAATTCAAATCTAAACGTTTCATCTAAAAATGCAACCGTAATATTCGTTAGACCTAAGCCTACACGATAGTCTCCTAATTCAGGATATTGTGTTAACAGATCATCTGTTAAACCTACGTTTAAAAGTGCTACTGGTACTGGATCACCGAAGTACTCTGGAATTGAGTATAACGAGGCCTGTCTCTCAAATTCCGCTTGATAATCCTCAGTAGTTGTCTTTCCAACGACTTGTCCATTTACTACCCCTATACTAAATAATAGTATAAAGAATAATCTAATAGCCAAGGGTATCGAAGACCCCGAACGTAGCATTGTTTAAGTCAGCTTCACCTGATAATAGCCCGTAGACTAATATAGTAAATCCAACAATAAACAATAGAAATAAGCCAGTTACCCAAACAAACAAAAAAGTTTGCCAAATTTTCCACAAAAGTGTTGGCTGTTCGAAAATTTCTTCATATATTAAAATGAAAGGGTTTGCGAATAATTTAATTACGTTACTCATAGTTAATAGTTTTTAAAGGTTACCACTCAAAAATTCTTTCATAACGAAGGCCTTGGTTTTGCGACAACCAGGGTCTTCTCTTTTAGATTACCAATCTATTCCTTCCTTTTTACGTTTCTCCGTTTCAGTTAATTTTTCTTTCGGTTTAACGTAAACTTTCTTGACGACGGTATCTTTCTTTTGTTCTGGAATATTGATAGTAATAGTAGGTCCCTCAACGTTTACATTTTGTTCTTGAGTTACCTCTACTGCTGCGTCATCTTCAACTCCAAAAAATTCTTCAATCTTATCAGTAAAAACAGTACCCAGAGTAGTTAATACTACCCCAGTACCTGCTATTATCTGATTTCTGACATTAGAAAAGAATCCTTTTTTTTCTTCTTTGCTCATTTTTAGTCAGTTAATTGCGATGGACTACACCCATCAGCATTTACATTATTAATTTCAGTTATCGGAGTATCTGGGCATTTATCTACTGCGTTGATTACTCCATCTAAATCAAAGTCTTTAAGTCCTATATAAACATCTAAATCAGCATTCATTTGTTCTAGCATTGTTACTATACCTTGAACCTGTTCTTTAGTTGCTAATGTTTGAACTGTAGCAAATATGCCATTAAGACTTATCCTTATCTCAGCTAACATATACATAATGTTTGCCCACTCGTTTCCTTCATCAGCCATTTTTTTAAGGTCGGCTAATGATGCAAGCATATTGCCCATAATTTCAGCTACGTTATCAGTCAGTTGTTCTGCTGAAGTCTGAGCTTCATTATAAGAAAGTAGAGCGTCATTATATTCATTTAGCGCTTCATTATAAAGTAATATATGAGCATTATACTCTTCCATTGCTTTATAATATAATTCCAATCCATCAGCTATACTTTGAAGATCTGCAACAATAGATGACATATCTTCTGTAATCTGCGGGATGTCTAATGCCTCGAATGAGTCTACTAAGTCACTCATCGATTCATTTAATTTTGCGAAACCTCTTTCCATTGATGGGTTTGCACAACCGAATAATAAAAGTACGGCTAATAGTGCGAAAACTTTTTTCATTTAACGTATTGTTAATTTTCTCTCGTGGATGACGTCCTGTCCACTTAATATGACTATTGTATAGTCACCGTCAAGGAGCGCTTTCGTATAAAATTTAGATACGTTATCTCCGATTTCAGCGTTAAATTTATTTTTAGATATTAATGTTTTAAAATGATTTCTTATCTCTAGAGTATATTGTCCCTCTGTTAATGTCTTGAAGTTCCATAATGAACCGTCTGTTATATCACTGCTTTGAAATTTTAATCCTTCCATTTCTAATATCTCTAACTGAGAATTAATAGGAGCAGAGATAAACTCATCATCTTTCATACAAGATACTGCAAGTATAGCGAATAGTAAGTAAGTTAGTTTCTTCATTATTGTATATTTAAATGTTGTTGTAATCCTTCTGTGCTTGCTGCATCAGTATTTCTTATACTTACTAATCCTGCAGCGGATGTAATTGTTTCTAATGGATCAAATACGATTGTCATTTTAGAATTCTGTGGTAGAGGATCTCCGTTTTGATTTACACTACCCATATTTACTATAGCATAATCTGCATTTCCAAAATTAGTAGTAGTATTACCTGTATCAAATACTACTTCCTTGAATTGTAATCTTGTAGCATCGTAATTTACTTTTAACTGTAATGCTGCTGTATCTTCAGATAAGATTTCGAATTCAACATGTACTTCTCCGTTATCTTTAATTTCAGTAACTAATGTAGCTTCAACTGTGGAATCAGATACTGCATATTGAGTCATTGATTTAGAAGTTAAAGGTGATGAATTAGCTATTGAATAAGTTACTCCTGAACCTGCAGCATTATCTTGTACTGTACCATGTGATAGGTTAGCATCTCCCCATAAAGCAGATTTATATGCTAGATTAATATCTCCATTTGATAAATCTAAAGTAAATCCTCCGTCTCCCATATCAGGTAAATCTTGATCTGTCCAGTTTTGTAATGTTAAAGCATTATATATTGCACTAGGAACTAATGCAAAGCCTGAGGTAAATTGATCCTCTATATACTTTGTAAATACATCTAGTACGTCTAATACATGTCCTAAAAGATCAAATGAATCTTGATCGTTTATAACTCCATCAACGTTAAAGTCAGTTGCTACATACTGAATAGGATGTTCATAAGCATTTCCTGTATCTCCATGTTCGAATCCTCCAGTCTCTTTTAATATTAATACAGCATCAGAAATTGTTATAGCATCATCTTTTAATTGTTGCCATTCTTCCTCTGTACCGTCCCAATCGAAAGTAATGTGATATGTTTCAGAAGAGCTATTAAAATAATCAGTTACATTTGCTTCTCCGTTAGCATCTAGATTTACTGTAGCAATCGTTTCATTATTCGCTCCTTTACCTAATGTAGCTTTAATTTTTGTAGCATCTACATTTGAACTAGTTTCTACTTTAATATATACGTTATTATCAAAATCTTCTAAAGGTACATTAGAGATAAATTGAGTTTCATGACCTCTTACTTTACCAATTGGATATGTATGTCCAGTATTGTTATCAGTAACTTTAGCCATTGTGACGTTAATTCCTTTTGTAAAATTAGCAGCATCTGTGGTTTTAGCTATAAAGTGAAGTTCAACGTAATCACCAGCAAATGCACTAGTATATTGAGATGTCCAGTGACCTACAGACCATCCAGAAGTAGAAGCATAATTTCCTCCTCCTCCAGACCATTGAGCCCATAAGTCATTTAGGTCATAGTTAGTGTTAGGGTTCCATTTTGTATTATCGTAGAAGAATAAATTATTATTCGCTCCTGATATTTTCCATACTGGGTCTAATAAAGTATAAGCATTTTTATTATACTCAACATCTGTGTGGATGTAAGTAACGTCATGGTTAGGGTTCAAATCAGTAATCTCTAGTCCAAAAACTAAAGTATCATTAACCTGAACTTTGGTTATGTCGTTTTCTCCAGCAGTAGTACCTCTAAACTCTAAACTTACGTCTATACCATCACCAGATGATTGACCTAAAGCTAAAGCAGGTACTAATAAAAGGGTTAAAAGTAGTTGTCTCATTTTTTTTTCATGTGTTTAGTCAGCTCAGGATACATTTCATATGCCCTATCTGAGAGCCATTTGTCAATTTTAATTATTATATTTAAAACTTTTTTCATAGTTTAAGTTTTTTTATTAAATCTTCACATAACTTTTTGATTGCTGAGGAAACATTTGCTTGGGAGAATTTACCTCCCTGATCTATGATTAGTGTAGCTGTTGATATGCTTTTAGCTGTTCCTTTAGCAACAGCTTTTTTTGGCTTTTTACCTTCTGCGGTATAAGTGCCTCTTGCTACAATCTGATATACGTCTATATTTTTAGCGAATGCTGCTAACTGGACGTTATTTTTTTGAACATCAAAGTAGAGTAGTTCTACTTCTAATATGTTATTTGATTTTGGGTTGAGGTCGTAGCCGTAATCTTGGATGAGTTCTTCCAAAACATTAGTGACTCCGAAAGCAAGGTCTCGATTACCTGCCAGATCACCAATTACGATACTGTTTTGAACGTTACCTATTTGAATTTCTTGACCAATTAAGGAGAAACTGAATAGGAAACTAAATAAAAATAATAATAGTTTCATATAATTACTGCTTGCGACTGCAACAATTATGCAACGGTTACCACGAAACGATTCAATAGAACGCTTAAATCAATTATAAATATACCCTTACTAAAGAAAACTTAAAACCTTCTTACACTTTTCATAAAAAAAAGGGGGCTAAATGCCCCCTTCTAAGTCTGTGAGTTAGCCTTTGTTATATTACTTCTTTTTAATAATATGATATAGTACAAAAGCACCTACTAATCCAAGTAAGCCTTCACCGCTCAACGAGCCTAAAATCGCCATAATGTTATCAACTACTGATACTTCTGGCCAGAATGGGATGTCCATTCCTTTGAACAGTACTTCAAATACCACACCAAGGGCGATAAAAGAGATACCTAGTTCAACGAATTTGTTGACCCATGAGCCAACCTTGTTTAATAAATCCATGTGATTGGGTTTTAGTTAGACAAAGCGTAACTGTCTGACTTGTATGAATAGAATTCCATGTATATAAATAGCAAAAAAAAATGGGATCTAATGATCCCACTTAAATTTCACTCGTACTCGTGTATTCCAGAATAACTATTCCTTGTCAAGCGATTGTATTTCTCTTGGGAGGAAATCTCCGTTGACATGTCCACATTCTCCGCATGCGAAGACTGGGATTGGGATGTATGCGGGTTTCGATTGACCCGTAAGTAATCCTGAGGCTTTTCTGAGGATAAGTTTTTGGTCGAAGTATTTTCCACCACACTCTTCACAAAGTACCGGAACCGTTTGATTAAAGTCGACATTAACATTTTGCATAACGGGGTTGTTACTTCTTAGGCTTTCTGCCAGGCTTCTTTCTAGTCACCTTTTTGACAACCTCTTTAGCATCGTCTACAATATCTTCAACTTTGTCTTTCGCTTCTTCAGCTACTTCTTTTGCAGATACTTTGATGTCTTTCAAATCAACATCTCCGTCTCCGTCTTGGTCTCCTTTCTTCCAAATGAAGTAACCAAATACTCCTAATGCAAGAACGGCTAAAATAATAATAAAATTCATGAATAAAAAAATTAATTAATAATTATCGTTTAATATAAATATCTACGTTTTACTAACGTAAGATAAAGGTTTCCAATATGTCCCATATTTCTTGGACATTCTATCGTAGAAGGTTAATAAATCTTTTGCTCCGGTATTCTCTACCTCTTTATCATACTGCTCTTTAGTCATTTTAAGATTAAGTATAAAGCCTTTTTTTATCTCTTCTAGTTTAGTTCTCTCATCTTTTTCAAAATCTTCATTTAGTCTCTTTATACGAGCTCTATCA
>Ga0163109_10001218_pt1 | contig 20499 bp, 16 predicted proteins | sample CRUFie1St13metaG_FD_108704 | JGI IMG/M metagenome (GOLD analysis project Ga0163109, IMG submission 108704) | Marine microbial communities from the Costa Rica Dome - CRUD Field 142mm St13 metaG | ecosystem: Environmental > Aquatic > Marine > Oceanic > Photic zone | place: Costa Rica: the Eastern... | reverse complement strand
GTCGCCGGTAATGGTCTCCAGGCATCTGCTGGCGTCCTTACTGTAGACGTGCAGAAGAGCACGTTCCTTTCTTCTTCAATGACAACCGGTGCCACAGTGGCAACACTGCCATCGGATCCAGTTGAAGCGGACTCTGTCATGGTTTATCTGAACGGTATCCTCCAGACCATTTCTGGTTCTGCTGGAGATACCTTCGACTACTCTTTGAGTGGCAAGGTTATTACCATGGTAGCGGCACTTGATTCTGATGACGTTCTCGTCGCTCAGTACATCAAGCAATAACTTAAAAAACCTCTAAGGTTTTTAAGGGCGGGACTATTTAGTCCCGCTCTTTTTTTATATCTAAAACGTCATTTGAGAAAGGAAATAACTATTTATTAGAGAACAAAGTGTTTTAAAGACTGTTTTTCACAAAGTATTTAAGGAGAAGTCATAATGTCTGCCAAAAAGTTTAAATTCGTATCACCAGGTGTGTTCCTCAATGAGATCGATAACTCTCAATTACCAAAAGAAGAAGATGCTGTAGGACCAGTTATTATTGGTCGAGCGTTGAGAGGTCCAGCACTTAGACCAGTGCGTGTAGAATCCTTTTCTGAATTTGTAGAGATCTTCGGAAATCCAATCCCAGGTGGCGTTGGTGAAGACGTGTGGCGAGAAGGTAATGGACTTCTTGCTCCTACATACGGTGCATATGCCGCTCAGGCATATCTAAGAAACAGTGGTCCTGTAAATTTTATCCGATTACTAGGTATTGAAGACGCTGATAAGACAACTAACGGTGTAGCGGGTTGGACTGCTGGAGCAGCACATGGTATTTTCGTTGGTCATACAGCAAGTAACAATGCGCTTTCATCTAGTTTAGCGGCAGTCGTGTATTGTGCTGATGGCGCTACTACTGTCAAGGTTTCAGCGGACGGTGCCACAGTTTACGAGGCAAACAAAGCGAAAGTTGGATCAGCGACTAATCAATTTCTGTTAGAAATTGGTTCAGAAAAGTTTACAATTAACTTTAGCAGAGATGATGACAAGTTTATTAGAAAGGTTCTTAATACAAATCCAACAAAAACAAATGCAACTATTTCCAAAACCACGGAGACTTATTGGTTAGGTCAGTCTTTTGAGACATTTATCAATGAAAACGTTTTAAACAGTGTCGATGGCGCAGGAAGTCTCCCGGTTGTATACACAAAGTTACTCGCTGCCGGGGATTATGACCAAGACACTTGGACTCATCCAGCGGCACCAGCATCTACTGGTCATGTGTTTGCCCAGGATTTATCAGATAATAGGGCACAATACAAGGCAGAAAACATGCAGAAACTTTTTAGACTTGAAGGGTTGGATTCTGGTGAAGATTTCCAAAAGAAATATAAAGTTTCAATCAGAGACATTCGACCAGCAAGTAAAGATGGCGCTAGAAGATATGGCACTTTTACAGTAGAGGTTAGATTGGCAAGCGACAACGACACATCTCCAAGAGTTGTTGAGAGATTTTCTAATTGTAACTTGAATCCAAACTCTTCTGACTACATTGCAAGAAAGATTGGTGATGTTTATCAAGAATGGGATGGCGTTGAGAGAAGGTATAAGACGTATGGAGAATATCCTAACATGTCTTCCTTGATCAGGGTCGTGATGGATCCAGAAGTTGACGCTGGTACAGTGGATCCTCAATTGTTGCCTTTCGGTTTCTTCGGACCACTAATCCCAAGACCAATGAAAGCAGCAGGCAAAGCAAATGTTTATGACGGACTTAATGGTGCCCAAGAACATGCTGCTGTCACTGCGGTTGACGTAACGGCACCTGTTGCTTTCAGTGGCGAAGGTCGTGTCGATTATCCCAAGTTGCCATTGAGAGTAAATTCGTCAGACATGGGTAATACCATTCCAGAGGCATATTGGGGAGTTCGAACTTCTAGAAGTTCTACAAGCAACAGGCATGACGAAAGTTATGGCGACTACTTGTTGCCGCAGGTTTCAGCACTTAAGAATGCTGCTGGTGCCGTCGCCTCCACTAACTTGGACCACTCCTTTGTGTTTACCTTAGATGACATTAAGTATGATGGCACAAATAATGTTTTTCAGCACGTATCGGGATCAAGAGTTGCTGGTGAGTCAATCACTGCTACTGCTGGAACAGGGACTTACAGAACTCTCTTGGAAGACTCAAGAGGAGACACAGCAAGGTTTACCATGCCGTTTACAAATGGTTCAGACGGTGTTGATATTAAAGAGATGGACCCATTTAACAGCACAGCAGTCTCTGCACAATCTGGAGATCCTAGAGCAAATTACGCAAGAGCATCTATCGACAGAGCAATTGACTCCGTCAGGGATCCAGAGGTTGTAGAAATGAACCTGATGTCTATTCCAGGTGTTGATGTTGACGGTGTGACTCAAAAGGTCATTGAGACCTGCGAAGCACGAGCAGACGCACTTGCTGTTATTGACATCAAGGATGCGTACACTCCACCAGCAGAGGCAAAGTATGATCGTCATGGTCAGAGAGTTTCTGCCGGTGCCGAGGCAATTGCAAGAGCATTCCAGTTAAGAGGATTGAACTCAAGTTATGGTTGCGCTTATTTTCCTTGGATTAAAATCTACGACGAAGGAAGTGATCGACAGGTTTGGTGCCCACCTTCCGTCGCAGCACTCGGTGTTATGGCGAATACGGAAGAGAGAGCAGCACTTTGGTTTGCTCCTGCCGGTTTTAACAGAGGTGGGTTGACAGAAGGTTCCGCTGGTATTCCAGTTATCGGAGTCAGTGAGAAGTTGACAAGCAAGGAAAGAGATGTTCTTTATGATGCTAACATCAACCCAATTGCTTCATTCCCAGCAGAAGGTATCGTGATCTTCGGACAGAAGACACTTCAGGTAACTCCTTCTGCTCTTGATAGAATCAACGTTAGAAGACTTTTGATTTACGTTAAGAAGGAAGTTTCCAGAATTGCTTCTGGATTGCTTTTCGATCCAAACGTTTCCATCACTTGGGATAGATTCACCTCACAGGTGACTCCATTCTTGGAAAGCGTAAAGATCGGTTTTGGTTTGTCCGATTTTAAGGTAGTGTTGGACGAAACAACAACAACTCCAGATTTGGTAGATAGAAACATTATCTATGCTAAGATCTTCTTGAAACCAGCGAAGGCAGTTGAATTCATTGCTGTAGACTTTATTGTCACAAATACAGGCGCAGCATTCGAAGATTAATTTAAAAAAATACTACTTATATTATAAGATATATTTTATAGGAGACATTGCACATGGCAACACAACAAGGCAGCGGGTTCTGGGCAGATGCCTACACTGAACCAAAGAGAAAATATCGATTTCTTCTCAACTTTAGAGGCATTGATCAATGGATCATCAAGAACGTTAACAAACCTTCTTTTGACGTCTCAGAGTCTGAGCATGATTTTTTGAATTATAAGTTTTACTTTCCAGGTCGAGTAACTTGGAATTCAATTACAGTTACTTTGGTTGATCCAGTGCAACCTGATGCCTCCAAGACCATTCAAAAGTTGCTAAATGATAGTGGTTATGTGGAACCAAGTGATGTCAATGTTGAGTCTGGCAACCCAATTACGATTTCCAAAGAAAAGGCGATTCAAGCATTGGGTAACAAAATTTACATTAAGCAGGTAGACCCAGATGGTAGAGGTCCTATTGAACAGTGGGAACTCAATAACCCATGGATCAAGTCTGTTTCCTTTGGAGACCTAGACTACTCCGCAGATGATCTTGTAGAAATCACAATGGAAATCCGTTACGATTGGGCACGTTGCCTCAACGTCGGACCAGGAAAGATTGCTCAAGGTGCTCGCGGACCAATGCCAAGAAGAAGATCATAAAGAGAGGATTAAATGGCGAGAAATAATAAAAACAGGACCACTCAGACGAGTGCTCCTGAACCCCCCGTTAATAACAACACAGAGACAAACAATACAAATCAACAAGAAGGTGGTAGCATTGGAACTTTTTCTTTTCCTTTGCCCACCGAGATTGTTGAACTTCCTTCAAAGGGTGCTTTCTATCCAAGCAATAGCACACTTCACGGAAAGACAGAGATTGAAATCAAATACATGACAGCAAAGGAAGAGGACATCCTAACCTCAGTTAGTTATGCCAAGAAGGGTATAACTGTTGATAGGTTGCTGCAATCTTTGGTGATAGATAAGTCTATTAACTTGTCTGATCTTTTGATTGGTGATCGCAACGCTCTCTTGATGGCAGCAAGAATCACCGGGTACGGCAATGATTATAGTTCTGTAATCCAGTGCGGTGCCTGCGGTTCTAAAAATGAGTATGATTTCAACCTAGACGAAGTCAAGCACAAGGTACTGCAAGAGAACAGTGAAGTGTCAATCAGGGATGGTGTGGGGTATATCACCCTACCAGTTGCCAAGATTGAAGTTGGGATCAAACCAATTACAGTGGCAGAAGAGAAAAGAATGGAGCAGATTGCTGCTAGTAGAAAGAAGCATAAACTAGAAGATACTGTTCTTACAGATCTTTTAAGGACTATCATAGTTTCTGCCGCAGGAGTGGAGGACAAAGCAGAAATCTCGAATCTAATAGAGGTTTTACCAGCAAGAGACTCGCGTGCCATTAGAAAGGCATATAAGAGTCTTAATCCAGATCTGGATCTTTCGATGGAAATTGACTGTCCAGATTGTGCAGCAGAGGAGGTCAGGGAAATCCCAATTGATGCCGGGTTTTTTTGGCCTGACGAATGAATATATACATAACGTTTATGAACAATTCTTTTATTTGAAGCAACATGGAAATTGGAGTTTCTGGGAAGCATACAACCTACCAGTCAAAATGAGAATATGGTTTGCTCAGAAACTGTCCAAATTCTATGAAGAACAAAACAAAGAACATGAGCGTCAAATGAGATCAATTAAATAACCGGCAAGTGCCGGTTATTCTTTTTGTTAGTCTACTATTTACAAGAGAGGGTAATTTTTGATGAAAGAGCAAGAGATTTTTATAGACTTAACGGTTGGTTCTGTAGATGAAAGTCTATACCAGTTAGGTTCTTTAGCAGGAAAAATTAAATATACACTTTGGGCAATGTTTGGTTCGAACTCCCCCTTGGCGTCTTCTTCTGTGAAGGTTAAGGGGACCAAGGAGCAGGTCGCCGCATTCGCTGCTGCACTCGCCGCAGAGGGGAAGTATATGCAGGCAATCCAAAAGCATGGTCTAAACAATCCAATCATCCAAAATAACAAGACAAGTCTAACCAGAGCAATTTCTAACTTTGAAAGAGATACAGGGATTGTGTGGCCCTTCAAGTAGGAGATCTATTTAGATGGCAGATCTTGAACAGTTAAAAGCAATAATCGCACAACTCTCTGAAAACCTCAAGAGTGCCGCAGACGCTATTGATCCCGAAGGTGGTAGTGGTTCAGGATCAACACTTGCTGATTTATCTGAGCGCCAATTGGAGGTCATGAGTCAGATTCGAGAAGCTGAGAAGCAAAAGATAAAAGACAAAGACCGGATTAACGCACTGAAACGAGAAGAACTCGAACTTGAGTTAAAGATCGCCAAAGAAGTACAAAACCCTGAACGCTTACAAACCGCAAGAGAAGAACTCGACGCTCTTGAGAGAAAGATCGCAGCACAGCGTAACCTTAACCAGTCCATGGATGACTTTAAGAAAGCGGCGAAAGGTGCGTTTACTCCTATTTCAGCGGGATTCCAGCAGATCACAGGTGCCTCTGCCGGTGTTACGGGGATCTTAAAGAATATGGGTAGCGGATTTAAGAACGCCGCTGTAAGTGCCATCTCAATGTCGGAAAAAGGTTCTTCTGCCATGGGCAAGATGTCCGGTTCAAAGTTTGGTCCGATGGCAATAAAGATGGCGAAAATGGTCGGCGGCATCATCGCTCAATCAATATCAGGAGTTATTTCAGTTCTTACTGATGCCCTTGTTGCTGTTGATGAGGCAGGCGTTGCATTTGCTAGAGCGACTGGATCTGGTGACAGGTGGAACAGTTCTTTGGGTTCAATTTTGGATACAACCTATGCTGTGGGTATAAATTCAAAACAAGTTGCAAAATCTTTCGCTTCTTTGATACAAGGGTTTTCTGGTTTTAGGAACGTCTCTAAGGCAGTTGGAGAGCAGATGGGCACTCAAGTTGCTCTTATGGAAGAATTGGGCGTTGCCTCACAAACGCAAATTCAAGTTATGGATTCCTTGAATCGTGTCATGGGCATGTCAGCACAAGACGCAGCATCATATAGCAAGGACCTGTTTGACTTAGCATCAGCGGCAAGAATGGCACCTCAAGAGATGTTTTCTTCATTCGAGGCAGCATTACCAACCTTAAGCGTGTACGGAAGTAAAATGACAGGTGAGTTCCAAAAGATTGTAGCACAATCAAAGGCAACAGGCATGTCAGTAAGGGAATTACTGGATGTCGTCGGTCAGTTCGATACTTTTGAGGGAGCAGCAGGTGCCGCCCAGTCTTTGAATGCATTTCTTGGTGGTCCTTACCTGAACACCATAGAGATGTTGACTGCGACAGAATCAGAAAGAGTGGACCTGCTTCGAGACTCATTTGCACAAGCAGGAACAGAGTTTAAAGATTTAGATAGGTTTGCCCAAAAGGGAATCGCAAAGCAGTTGGGAATGTCAGTGGACCAGGCAAGAAGGACTTTTTCAATGTCATCTGCTGAAGTGGCGAAAATGAATGAAGAGTTAAAAAAGGCAGAAGAGTTTAACACAAATCTAGAAGCAAGAGTTAAGTCTACAATGCCTTTCATGGAAACCTTGAAGACTGCTTTTAAGGAAATAGCGATGGCATTAGTACAAACCTTTATCCCTGGAATGGATGCTGGTGGAAGTGCCATGGAGAATATGCAGGGAATCATGAAGGCACTTCATGGGTTTGTGCCAACAATTATAAGGTCTATTGGTAGCATGGGCGCAGCAGTTATGGGGTTTGTATCTGACCTTCTTCATACCATAGACTATGCTGTATTGGGACTTATAAAAGACGAAAGTATAGAAAAATTTAGACAACAAGGACGATCCTTTCAGAGAAGGATGAATATTTCGGCAGCAAAGTATCGCGGAGGCGAAGACATTGCTGAAGGTCGTGCCATGACCAAGATGAACGACTTTGTGTTTACTGGAGGTAGTATGTATCCAATAGACTCCAGAGACCAGTTTATGGGTGTAAAACCTAATGGTCATTTTGACAAATCTTCTAAGGAGATGAGTCGAAAGATGGACGAGCTAACAAAGGCAATAAATCGTCTGGCAGAAAACGGTGGCGGAAATACCGTCATTGAAATGGATGGTAGAGAGGTTGGACGTTTGGTAGAAAACAGAATTCAATCTAATTACTCTTACAACATACCTTCTAGCGGGAGACTAAGATAAATGTCAGATTCTTCAACACATGCGAATTTATCAAAGTATGGATCAGTTGGCGATCAAGCACTAGTGGCAAACAGGGATATGTATATTGATTTTTATCATATCGCCACTGGTTATTGCGTAAAGTTTAAAGCGTTTATAACCTCATTTTTAGACCAGTATGATTCTAAATGGTCTTCCCAGGATGTGTACGGTAGGATGGATCCAATTATGACATTCCAGGGGAATGCGAGGTACATGACCTTGAGTTTCGACGTCCCTTCGGTAAATATCGAGGAAGCAACAAGGAATTTACATGCCATCGAGCACTTGATATCTCAGTTGTATCCAACTTATGAAGGTGATGTTCTTGCGGGGTCTCCCTTGATGAGGGTTAAGTTTGCAAATTTGGTCAAGTCTGCCACTGCTGGACATGCCAGTCCTGATGCAAAAGACGGAGGGTTGGTCGGAGCGTTTCAAGGTTTAAGTTTTGCACCAGACTTAGGGGCAGGATTTTTTATACCTTCTGCTGGAGTCTTGATTCCAAAACTTTTTAGGGTAGAGACAAATTTTACAGTTCTTCATGATCATCCTTTGGGTTTTAAGAAGGGTGGAAAGTGGAGAAATAATAAGTATTCTTTTCCTTATGTTACCAGTCCTGACGGTGCATTTGGATCTCAGTCTAGTTGTAAAAAGGGGACTAAGATCGGAGTAGGAGAGTTTAATCCGTCCAATAGTAATGTCCCAGAGCATGTCAGGAGATCAAAGGCGAGAGGAATTTTAGATTAAAATGACGACCAGATATGACAATAGGTTAGTTGTGACCAACAGGCACAGTCTTTATAAGAAGAAGTTAAAAGATCGTGGTCTGCCTTCTTTTAGGCAATTTACCACGCCTAGATTTAGAAACATTACAGCAGAGGACATGCAGGAAATTGAAACCCTAGAGTTGCTCTGGCATCCAGGAGACAAGTTGTACAAATATGCTCATAGGTATTATGGCGATTCAGAACTATGGTGGGTTATTGCTTGGTTTAATGAGAAACCAACAGATGCACACTTTAGTCCTGGCGATCCAATAATCGTACCTTTCCCCATAGAGCGTGTGATTGGACTCTTCATGGAGGGTTCTTAAATGGCAGAGGCAAAACCAACGGCAAACCAGACTGCACTTCGCGCCGGCGAACTTGCCGCAGCAGAAGCAAATTTAACTAGAAATTTAAACACCTTGCAGGATGAGGTAGACAGGTACTTGAACAACATCGCCAACTTGACAGTTTTGCGCTTCGGTATATCGCTAGACCCTGTTGCCGTAAGTGAAAGCAAGCGTGCTGAGATGCGCAAAGAGTTTGCAGACAAATTGTTCGGTGGACCCGAGGGGAGTTCCGTCGTTGCTAACTACATAATACCGGATCCCGATGGCACCGCTTTTCACGTCGAAAAGCAAGAAGTAATAAGGGGTCTCCCCAACCTCACCACGTCGCGCCAAAGCATGGTCGCAGACGTGCAAAATCCACTTAATTATGTCAGTGGTGGAGTTCAGTACTACAATTTCCCTGAATTTATGAAAGTGTCGATTCCATCAAAACCCGATGAAGCACTCATCGTGGCAAAGGATTTGGTAAGTCAGTTTAAAGAATTTGTAAATGAATCTGTAGTTTCTGAAACAAAAATTGATCTAAAACATACCGACTTTGATAATGAGGCACAGAAAAGAATAAAGATAAATCGAGACCCGTATACGGATGCCATCAACAGCATCTATGGACTTAGAATCCCAGTAGAAAGTAGTCTTATTAAAAGAGCAGGTATTGGAGCACAACTTGGAAGACTACCAGGCGAGGTCGTGCGTCTTCTCGACACGAAAATTCCAGGACTCCCTGACAACGCCACGCTACAAAGTTTGGAAAAATCAGGGATCACCGATTCCAACGTATACGCTCCTGGCATTGACCGGACTTCAATTTATTCCACCGGCAATCAGCGCGCCATAATTGGTGAGATATTTGACTTGTTTTTGAAGAACGTGGTGAGTACCGATCATGGACCAAACTCTGACGCGATTACAACAAATGATAGAAAAGAGGTTTATAAAATCCTTCAAGAACTTGCGACTGGACTAGTTGCAGACGCTGACCCTGAACTTCAAGGTGTTATTGAAGAGTCTTTCAGTAATGTGTATGAAAGAATTGACACCGACGCCGCCACCGCAGAAAAACCGGTTGCAATCAAGGATCTTGAAGATAATTGGAGGTTTGATCCTCAAGCGTATCTTTATTATCAAATATCTACAGTATCCAGTCAAAGATTGTTGCAACCATTTCAAGGCAATAGAAGTCATTTTAAGAACATAAGATTGGCAGAAGTTCGACCCTCTATAGTTAACAACCTTTTTGCTGCTGCAAACGAGAAGAAAATGCTAGACTTAACCACGGTGCAAGCTTCTCATATATTGCCAAAGGTTAAGATTTTTTCTGTTAAGCGGTTTAAGAACGGAAAGGTGAAGGAAAGTCAGATTAAATTTGATACTCATTTGACGAGAAAAGACATTTCAAATATATTTGACGGTAAAAGAGGAGGAGGAGTGGGACTTCAAGAGGTTCAGATAAACTTTCAGGGGACCGACTTAGTTTCCGTAGATCGACTTTTTAGTGTTGATTTGACCCTCTTTATACAAGACGCAGAAAAAATAACCAAATCAAATTTGGATACACACTTTTTGAGACTTATAGAATATAAAGTCAAAAGCGAAAAGAAGAGTCATGACGAAGAACTTAGATTAGAGATTGGTTGGTCAGTGGATGATTCTAGTGGCAACCTTTTTACAAGAGCGATGAGGAGAGAGGTGGAATCAAACAAAATATCTCTCTTGATGGGTTTGAAAGATCATACATTCACTGTTAATCCTGACGGAACTCTTAACTTAAAGGTTGAGTACGTTGGTCGCCTTGAAAACCTGTTCTCATCTAGGGACGCAGATATTTTCCCAGTAGAAGATTCAAAGTCTCTTGCCGATCTTTACAGGCAAAAAGTAGAGGTGGAAAGTGAAAATTTTATCGAATCATTTAAGAAAGGGTTCGAAGAAGTCGTCGAAGAAGGGGTGGATATTTCACCGGAAGATCTAGGGGCACAGGCATCATCTGCCCAGGTTGCCGAAAGAAAGAAAAAGATAACCCAAATAAACAATCAAAGAAAAGAGATATTGAGATCTAGATATGAATCAATTATGGACACCTTGTTGAATAGGGGGTTGATATATCAGACTTATGTTTCATCAGTTGCTCAAGAAAGGTTTAGGGATTACTGCCAACTATCCGTTTTGGAAAACGGTAGCAAACCGGTGATTAGGACAAATGATAACGTCGTAATAACACAAAGTGATTCGATGCCTAGTCCAAATCCAGGATATCATTTGATAAACTTTTTTTATTTTGGAGATTTTCTAGACGTTGCAATCGATGCAATGCACGACACCAAGACTAATACAAATCAACCAAGTGTTCAAAAGAACAAAAAGTATGAATTTATGTTAGGTATGGTTCCGACCGTTTCCCCTGGTGTCCAAGGCGCTGGTGCAGAAAAAAAGACCCTTCATAATTTGGCACTTATGCCCATAACCGTTTCAACTTATATGGAGTGGTTTAAGAAAAATGTTGATGAGAAAGGCAGGATAAATTATGCTTTCTTTGATTTTATAAAAGATGTATGCAATGACTTGATCTTTAAGGTCTTGGGAGGCAACTATTTTTCGCAAACAGAGAGAATGAAACCACCAGTTAGCAAGTTGTCGATCAACAACTTTGCTCTAAATGATGAATCCAAGGTATTTAAGAAATTTAATAGAATTGTTACAGAACAAGATCTTAAAAAAGGAAAAATGTTTCCTTCAGATCATAGTACTGGAAATTTGAGAGAAGTATTTTTCATATATGCATTGCCAACTCTTGGTAGTGTTGGGTATATGTCAGGAAAGAAAAAGGAGGATGCAGCAAATGGGATCTATCATCTTTCTGTCGGTCGTGATAAGGGTGTCCTGAAGGAAGTTAATTTTGCGAAGGCAAACATTCAGGGTTGGAGAGAGTCGCAGACACTAAAGTCAGTCGAGAACAAGGACAACGTGTTTGCAACCGCACCATATAATTGCGATATTAAGATGATTGGCAATACCATGTTTAAACCAGGTATGACGATATTTGTAGACCCTTTGATATCTGGATTTGGATCAGTTGCAAACTCTAACTCTATTGCAAGAAAGTTGGAAATAGGGGGATATTATACTATTTTGGGTGCTTCTCATTATGTAAGAGGTACTATGTTTGAAACTTCATTGAGGTGTGTTTACAATTCAGTACCAAACGACCCAACCGCTAGAGACAACAAGGAAGAGATGGTGACTATACGGGCAGTTGCATCAAGGCAGATTAGTCAAGTGGCATCACAGGCATCTGAGGCAGCAGGCGTGGTGAAGGATGTTGCAAGTGACGCACTCGATTCGGCGAAAGCGGGAGTCACAAACATGATAGACTCGATTATCCCAGGAGGTAATTAACTGATGAGGGACTTCAGAGATTTTAAACTAAAAGACCAGTATGATATCAAGCGAGCGGTGGAACAACAAGGTTTCCCAGATAGTGTCCCTTCGCCGCTTGATCTTTCTGGTGAACATCAAATGTACGGCAAGGTCGATAGATTGTCCAACGCTGCGAGACTTATGATCGATGATGCCGGCACTCTTACCCACATTAGAGGTAGTACGAACGTGTATGTTATCAACTTTGTTGCAAGAGCGTTTAGGGATCTGAAAAGAGATTATGAAACTTTGATTGCCAAGAGAGCGTTGCAACCTGTGCTTGGTATGGAAAGTTTGAATCCCACATCAGGATGGACGGACTTCTCTGGACATCATGCGTCCTATGTTGAGAACGCAAAATTTAAGATCCTGAACGCTTGTATTGAGAGGTTCGGTGGTAGCATTAGGGACTTTGGTGATTTTGTGAAAGTGTTTTTCCAGGTATTAAAAGAATCTCAGGAAAAGATTGTGATGACAAAGACGGGTCTTTTGTTGTCAAAAAAGACTCCTAGTAATGTTTCGGGTCTTGTTTTGACCTTAAAGAGGAACCTGAAGAATGAAGAAAAGTTAAAAATTGATATGCTCTCTTCACCACAGTTTAGGGTATTTGCACATAAGTGTGCACAGTTTGGTTTTCGTTTAGATAGGAACGCCCCATGGACTTTGGTGGCAAATTTGAATTCTAGTAATTTATCTCCCTATGGCGCACCGTCTGGGATTAGTCTCTCCCCCAGTGGCGGCAACTTTTTTGAAAAGTTTTTTATGAAGACCCACTTGGAAGATATGGATCTCCTAAGAAATGTCTTGCCTTATATTTATAATCAGTTTGTATCCTACAGACCTTTCTTTAGAAAAACAAAGACCACAGAATCAGGGCAAATAGAGGAATGGTCCTATCGTCGCCAACCTCTTGTAGACCCATCAGACGGGTATGACACTCAATTTTGGATGGAAGTTTTGCTAAAAATAAGGTTGATGGAGACTAATTTGATGAACGAAGTAAATCAAAAAAGTTTCGATAATATAATAAGCAAGTGTATGAAGATGGAAAGCAGATATGGGTTGGAAGTCGCCTTAAATCATCTAAATGAAGCACTCAAGAATGTCAACTATGATTTAAACATTTTTGCAAAAAACATGAGAAATCTCTTTACACCGCAGAAATTAAATCATATAATACTAACTATACACAAAAAATAGGATCTTCATGATATTACAAGTAGTCGATGAGAAGACCGGATGTGAGTCTGTTTTCATCAACAAAGACCTGACCAGCATGTCAGAAATAGACACTTCAATAAAATATGGCACCTGGAAACACTCTTCTTTATTATCAGACCTTGAGTGTGAGTATGCCTGGGTCTGGTCAGGGGGCAAGACTCTAGAGGAGTGCTGTCCTGAAAACCTTAAAGACCAGTTCGAGATCATGAATCAAAAACTAAGAGCGCACATGCGGTCGATCAAGGCAGCACGAGTGTGTCTTGATACAAATTGTTTTTTTGATTTGATTCCTGAAAATCTTATGAGAGAATACTTCTTGGTCAAAGAAGAGATCTGTAAGTCAGTCTTTCGACAAGCAAAACCAGAGAACTATGAACTTTTAAAGAATGTTCATGTGATGTTGGAAGAGGTTTCAAATCAAGAATTGAATCTAGACCCAACCAGTCTTTATCCGTTACGACACAAGACCAGAGTGAGGGAGTTTCTTTCAAGACTAGAGAGGGTTGAGAAAAGAGTAGATTTGAATGTGTTTGGGTCAAGGACAGGCAGACTAACAACAAAGAAGGGAACATTCCCGGTCTTAAACCTTAACAAAGAATACAGGAGTGTGCTTAAACCAAACAATGATGTGTTTGTAGAATTGGATTTCAATTCTGCGGAGATAAGAACCTTTCTTGCACTATTGGGCAAAAGGGATATTAAGGAAGATATTCACGAATGGAATGTCACCCACGTTGCAAAGGGTAGTCTAACAAGGGAACAGATGAAAGAAAAGTTCTTCGCCTGGTTGTACAATCCAGAATCAAATGATCCGGACCTTGAGAGGTTGTATAACAGAAAGGAACTTAAAAACAAGTTTTGGAATGGACACCTAATTAAGAATCCTTTTGGCAGGGTTGTTCAGTCAGATGAAAAACATTGCATAAATTACTTGATTCAATCTACAACAAATGATATAGTGCTTGAAAATACTTTTAAGATAAGAGAAATGTTAAAAGGAAAGAGGTCAAACATTGCATTCACATTGCATGACTCAGTAATTGTAGACTTTGATAAGGATGACAAACACTTGTTGGTACCAATGATGAAGATGTTTGAGAAAACTAGACTAGGAATCTTCAAGACAAATATTAAGATAGGAAAAGACTTCGGAGATATGAGGGATATTAAAGTAGCATGAATATAATTGGATTAGGAAAAGTGGGATGCAATATAGCAGATCATTTCGGAAACTACCCTCAGTACAATATCTATAAAATTGATCGTAACATTGAGGGCAAAAGATGCTATTCTTTGCCAGACCTGCAAGAACCGGAAGAGTACGAAGAGTTTAACCCAAAGACCGGAAACTTCTTTAAGGGTCTGAAGGGTGAGGTCTTATTTATCTTGAGTGGTGCGAGCATTGTGTCTGGTGCTTCTCTTAGGTTGTTGCAACAAATACACAACAAGAACATCCCAACAACCATACTATATATTGAACCAGAGATTGAACTGTTGAGTGAGAAGAAACAGTTGCAAGAAAGGGTGGTAAGAAATGTCTTACAGCAATATGCTAGATCTGGTCTCTTCAAGAAGATGTTCATGGTTCAAAACCAATCCATTGAAAAGATGTTAGGTGATGTCCCAATTTTAAAATATTTCCAAAGTTTGAATCAATTCTTGGTGAGCACGATTCATCTTTTGAATGTTTTTGAAAATTCAGAATCAGTCACAGATACCTTCTCTTCTCAGTCTGATACTGCCAGGATATGTACCTTCGGGACAATAATTGATCAAAAAAGTGAGACTCTCTTTTATCCTCTGGATGAAGTAAGAGAGATAAGATACTACTTTGGAGTTCCCAAAGAGGTGTTGGAAAACCAGAGCACGCTGTATAGAGACATTGTAAATATGGTGAAGTCTAAGATCTCAGGAAAACTCAGGGCAAGTTATGGAATCTATGAAACTTCATACGAAGAGATTATAACATATGGAATTTATTACTCTTCTCAGATTCAAGAAAAAAGTTAAAATAATCCTTTACAAACCGGTATCGTTCTGATACTATATATGGGTAATTAATGCTAGCATAAGGTTGTAGATGAACACTGAGCAAAAGATAGAAAACGAAGAAGGACTCCGGTATCTAAAGGGAATAGAGTCAAACTCTATAGATTTGATATTGACAGATCCTCCATATATTACATCGCAGGACAGTGGCATGGACCGATGGGTTAAGTTGGTGGAGAGACAAAACACTCCAGGCGCAGTTCCAATGAAGACCGAAGCACAGTGGGTGTCTTACAGAGACAAGAAGGATTGGGATAGATTTTTTGGTAATAGTGAGATCTCAGACCGCCCGAAAGCGATGTCTAAAATGAGGCACGACTATCTAAAATATGGTTCGATTTATGGTACAAAGTATGCCGTCCAAACTGATTTTGGTGACTGGGACACTGATTTCACTATTGATATGTTAAGTGAATTTGTGCAGGAATTCTATAGGGTCCTCAGAAAAGGCGGCACTGCAATAATCTTTTTTGACCTTTGGAAGATTTCAGACTTAAAAACAATATATGAGTCTGCCAAATTCAAGCAACTGAGGTTTATCGAGTGGATAAAGACGAATCCACAACCAAGGAACAGTAATGTAAACTATCTTACTAATGCCCGAGAGATTGCCATCTCCGCAGTCAAGGGTGGCAAACCAACATTCAATAGCAAGTATGACAATGGGATTTATGAATATCCTGTTTATTCGGGCAAGGACAGGTTTCACCCAACGCAAAAAAGTTTGTTATTGTTTGAAGACCTAATAAAGAAGCATTCAAGCGAGGGTGAAGTTGTTCTAGATCCCTTTCTTGGGTCTGGCACCACTGCACTTGCATCACGCAACACTGGACGTAATTTCCTTGGTTGCGAGGTGGATGAAGATTTTTATAAAAAAACCATTGACAGAATGAAAAACTTCTGATATAGTAATAACATATTTCGAGACTACACAAAGTAGTCTCACTAACATGCGACCCAGGTCGCGAAAGGAAAAGTTACTTATTATGAATAAGGAACAGTATTTTAAACGTCTCTTGGGAGACTCACAATGGCGCAAGAAAAACGTCAAGCAAATCACAACGGATCAAATTGACTTTGGCAACAAGGTAAGATCACAAATTCGTCAAGGAGGCAAAGTAACTTCGCACGTCCCTGCGATACAGGAGTCTATCTTTGAGCAAGGTCAGCGAATCCCCATCAGCGTAGAAGTGGATGGAGAAAATCAGTTTGGTCAAACAGTCTACAAACCCATCGATGGATTGCACCGTCTTGCAGCAATCAAAAATTTGGCAAAAAAGTACCCTAGTAAAAACGAATTTAAATTTGTTGACGTAGAGGTTGTGCAATTCGAGAACGCTGCCGAGAGAATAAGATACCAGATCGAGTGCAACAACCATGAACCCCTTCCTTCGAAGGGAAACAACAAGTATGATGCGGCACTGGTACTAGATGGAATCAGGAGGGGTAGTCTCCCAGGTCTTGTTCCCGATTTTGATGGAGAGGACTTCGATAAACTTTATCAAACTAATCCAAAGTTTGTTGAGGAGAGGTTAAATAATTTTACTGCGGAAACCTATGGGTGGACTAAATCCGAGGCAAAACGTGTTGTGAAAACGTTTCTAGTAAAACTTCCGGGCAAATTGGAGAACTATAACTCAGATGAGATTGTGGATAAGTTTTCGGATTTCGCCAACAAAAACATTCCTGATAACATGTCGGTGAAGTGGGAAAAGGTCAATGGGAAGTTCAAGGTGACTTTTCCTGAAACTAATATTTTGAAGTTAGGTCATCAGAAGCATGTGTTTCCAAATACGACAGGAAATGCATTCAGGGTGAAGACCCAGAATGAGCAAGACTCTTCTGTACTAATCATATGGTCTAATGATACCATTGGTAAGGATTTTTCAGACCTGGATGCGTCGCGAAAGAAGATGATAGAGGAGATTAATCTTGCGAATTCATCACCGCTCTTGAAGCGAAACACCCATTTGATTGATCGTATTTTTCTGGGTCCTCAAAAGTTGGACGTGTCCAATGGTCGCGTTCCACTGGAGCGAGGTTTCTACGAAGTGAAGAAGGGTCGTGCTGGTAAGTTTTCAACCAGAATCCCCAAGGATGGTTGGAATACTGAAAAGTAGTGTTCGACAAGACCCCGATTGAAAAAATCGGGGTTTTTCCTTGACAAACAAATAAACATATAGTATAGTATTAATAGTTGGTCGGGAGATTTGCCGACCCGCTTTAGCGAAAGTGCAAAAAAATAACAACTACCATAGGAGGTAATATATAATGGCACTAAATTTAGATAAGATGCGCCAAAAGTTAGATACCCTTAACGGCAAGGGTGACAAGAAAAACAACGCTTTCTGGCGTCCATCAGAAGGAGAAAACAATATTCGTATTCTCCCAACTCCAGATGGAGACCCCTTTAAGGAGAAGTTTTTTCACTACGGAGTAGGAAATCAAAGTTTCTTATGTCCAAAACGAAACTTCGGAGATGAATGCCCTGTGTGCAGTTTCGCAAGTCAGTTGTGGGATGAGGGCACAGAGGACAGTAAAAAGATGGCAAAGGATATGTTTGCCAAGCAGCGATTCTTTTCACCGGTACTTGTACGGGGCGAAGAGGGTGAAGGCGTACGAGTGTGGGGTTATGGAAAGTTGGCATATCAAAAGTTGCTAGGTATCGTGCTAGACCCTGACTATGGTGACATCACGGATCCAGAAGACGGAAATGATTTAAAGTTGCTTTACGGAAAGGCACCTGGTGCTTCTTTCCCAACAACCGATATTCGCCCCCGTCCTCGTAAGTCCGTGCTTTGTGATGATGCAATCGGTGGCGACGAACGTTGTGCGGAACTACTAGAGACAGTTCCAGACATCGATACAGTCTTTGAGAGAAAGACAACCGAGGAAGTCCAAGTGTTGTTGGACCAACATCTCTCTGGAGAAACCGGGAACAATGAGGTTGAAAAGTATGGTGGCACAAACACCACTACAACTACAACCGCTACAACTGAAGCGTCTGCTGTAGAGCAGGCATTTAACGAGTTATTGAGTTAGGATAGATGAAAAAGGTAACTAAATTAAAAACAGGTAACTTATCAACCAAGGATATTATTTCTTCTTTGAACAAGTCTGTTGGAGGTGTTGTTGCTTACAACCTTGGAGAAGAGAATCCAACTGAGGTGAAAGAGTGGATACCTACTGGATCCCGATGGTTGGACTCTATTATCTGCAAGGGTAGGTACGCTGGAATCCCTGTAGGAAAGATTTCTGAAATTGCTGGATTAGAGGCAACAGGAAAGTCTTTCATGGCAGCACAAGTCGCTGCCAATGCTCAAAAGATGGGATGCAGGGTTGCGTATTTTGACTCCGAGTCTGCTATTGACCCTGACTTTCTTAGGAGAGCGGGTTGTGATGTTGATGATGAAGACAAGGGTTTAATCTATGTCCAGGCAACTTCAGTAGAGATGGTGATGGAGACGATAGAGAATCTTTTGAAAATGCCAGAAAAATGGTTATTCATTTGGGACTCTCTTGCTCTTACTCCTTCTGAGCATGACCTAGAGTCGGATTACAACCCTCAGTCTTCAATGGCAATGAAGGCAAGAGTTTTATCAAAGGGTATGCCAAAATTGGTACAACCAATTGCAAATGCTGGTGCAACTTTGTTAGTATTAAATCAGTTAAAGACTAACATCACAAGGTCTCCATCAGAAGCATTGACCACACCATATATGACACCTGGTGGCAAGACTCTTCCTTACTCTTATTCTTTGAGGGTTTGGTTGACAGGAAGAAAGGCAAAGGCATCTTTTGTTTTAGATGAAAATGGTTTTAGGATTGGGTCTGAGGTGAAGTGCAAGATTGAAAAGTCCCGCTTCGGTTCCACAGGTAGAATGTGCAACTTTAAGATTCTTTGGGGTGATACTGATACAGTTGGTGTTCAAGACAAAGAAAGTTGGTTTGACGCAATTCAAATATCAGAAAATCTAAAACAGTCAGGCGCATGGTACTCTTTAGTTCATGAAGATGGAACTGAAGAAAAGTTTCAAAGAGCGCATTGGTTGCGAAAGTTAGAAGATGAAAGATTTAAGAAAAGAGTCTTGACAATTATGGATGATGATGTTATTATGAAGTTCAGTGAAAGAACAGGTAAGGCATCAGATTTTTATGATCAAGACAATAGCGACCCTCCCGCTGAAGACTGAAATTCACACCTCGTTTTCAGCACCAACCCCCACAAGAAAAAAACAACTTGTGGGGGTTTTTTTAACTAAGGAGAGAAAATGAACAAAAGACTTATGATAGTTGACGCTCAAAACCAGTTTATGAGGTCTTATATAGTAAACCCCTCGTTGACTCCAAACGGAGACCCCGTGGGCGGTGTGACCGGTTTTATGAAGATCATGAACAAGTTATGCAGACAAGTTCAACCAGATGAGTTTGTGATTGTGTGGGACGGTGCTGGTGGTTCTCAAAAGAGGAGAGCGATTAACAAGAACTATAAAGAAGGAAGAAAACCTCCTAAACTTAATCGATTTGCAAACAATCTTTCTTTTGCAGAGACAGAGCAAAATAAGATTTGGCAACAAGCAAGAACAATAGAATATATCAACTGCACACCGATGATCCAGTTTAGAGAAGATGGTGTGGAAGCAGATGACGTTATTTCTTTTATAAGTCAGTCTCCTGTATATAACGGTTGGCAAAAGGTGATCGTTTCTAGTGATAAAGATTTTATACAATTACTAAACGAAGAAACTCTTCTCTTTAGACCAGTACAAGACGAGGTCCTAAATGTAAACAGGATCCTTGAGACCACAGAATTACACCCCAGAAACTTTGCTTTAGTTCGTTCTATCGTAGGGGATAAATCCGACAACCTTCCAGGTGTCATGGGATTGGGACTTAAAAAGGTTGCTAAGGCATTTCCGTTTTTATCTGAAGATGCAGACTATTTAATATCTGACTTGGAAGAGTATTCTCAAAGCAATCTGGACTCTAAGATTAAAACATACGAGAAAGTACTTGACAATTTGGACCTAATAAGGCAAAATTATAAAATAATGCAATTAAGTAATCCAAATATGTCTGTCCAAATGACAAGAAGAATCACACACACTCTCAATGAGTGGGTGCCTGAGTTTAACAAAACAGAACTTAGAATGATGATGTTCCAGGACGGATTTGGCGATGTGAATTTGGATTGCCTATATCGCAAGTTCAATACAATAATCTTAGAAAGTAAGACAGAAGAAGGTCAATGAAAGAAAAAGAAGACTTCTCAAAATTCGGAAAGAGT
>Ga0163109_10001216_pt1 | contig 20510 bp, 15 predicted proteins | sample CRUFie1St13metaG_FD_108704 | JGI IMG/M metagenome (GOLD analysis project Ga0163109, IMG submission 108704) | Marine microbial communities from the Costa Rica Dome - CRUD Field 142mm St13 metaG | ecosystem: Environmental > Aquatic > Marine > Oceanic > Photic zone | place: Costa Rica: the Eastern... | reverse complement strand
GCAGTTGGACATCAATCAGACTTTCAGCCTGTTTTTCCCGGAAAGAAGGACTTTTTTTCTTGATGGCGCCGACTACTTCGACACGTTCCGCAATCTGGTTTACACACGCAATATCGCCAGCCCAGAGTACGGTGCCAAAATAACCGGCAAAAATGGTCCTCACACGATCGGGTTTCTGGCAGCCAACGATGAGAGCACCAGCTTTATCGTGCCGCGGAGCCTCGGCTCAAGAATTGCAACGCTCACAGATGAGAAGAGCGATGTCGCGATCGCCCGCTATCGCTTTGATATTTTCCAAAATTCGACCGTTGGCGCACTGGTTACAAACCGCGAGGGCAACGGATATCGTAACCGGGTCAGCAGCCTCGACACCACGTTACGGCCAACAGAGCAGGACACCATTTACCTTCAGGCAATGCACTCTGAATCCGAATATCCCCAGCAGGTTCAGGACAAGTACGGTCAGGCCGCAGAGCTCAGCGACAACAGTCTGGTCATCGAATATCAGCACAACGATCGCAACTGGGACTGGCGTTTCGGGCACTACGATTGGGGAAAAGACTTTCGCGCTGATCTGGGCTTCATCAACAGGGTAGACTATATCTATCAAGTTGCAACCATCGGGCATACCTGGTGGTGGAGCGGCGACAGCTTCTTCAACCGCATTCGCTTTGCCGCTGACTATGATCGGACAGAAGACCAGTTCGGGCTGCTGCTTGAGGAAGAAACCGAATTCTTTCTGAACATGAACGGGCCACTACAGTCATCTTTATTTGGATTGTTTGGCGGTAGCAAAACCTACTGGAACGGGCAGTACTTCGACGAACAATTCAACAACCTCAACCTCAGTTTTTCCCCGGCGCCCAATCTCCAGCTCGGCATAAACATTCGGGTAGAAGACGTGGTGGATTTTGCCAACACACGGTTAGGTCATTCAAGACGAGTCCGGCCAGAGATCCGCTATCAGTTCGGCCGCCACCTCCAACTTGATCTTGAGCACACCATTCAAAACTTTGACGTCGACGGCGGCCGCCTGTTTACTGCCAAACTGACCAATTTCCGGACAACCTATCAGTTCAATAACCGAAGTTTTCTGAGGGTCATCGTGCAACAGGATGACCGGGAGAGAAATCAGGATCTCTACACCTTCCCTGTACAAAGCCGTAACAGAGAACTGACCTCTCAACTGCTCTACAGTTATCGGGTCAACGCCGCGACCCGTTTCTTTCTGGGTTACTCCGATGCAGGATTTCAGGACGACAGTCAGGACAGCCTCTACCGCACCAACCGCACGTTTTTCGCGAAATTCAGTTACGCCTGGCAACCCTGATCACGCTTTCAGCGGCCCTCGCGCAGTGGCCACTAACGCGTAAATTCTGCGGCACTGGTCACTGCGGCAGATTCCATCGCCCTGAGCAGCACAGTCCGGCGGGAAAAGATGCTCTGCCAGGAAGTTTTTGTGATTTCCATCAACCACATCAGCTCAGTTATTCCGAAACGCTGTCATTGACCCTGACAGGCAGGTAAAATGTAGTCTCACGAACCGATCTCAGGCCTCCTGCCGTGGGAAGACGCACTCCGCTCTACCAGCAACACCTCAACGCCGGCGCGAAAATCATCGACTTCGCCGGCTGGGACATGCCGATCAATTACGGCTCTCAGATAGAGGAACACAACCAAGTTCGTAACGCGGCAGGCGTATTTGATGTATCCCACATGACCGTCGTCGATGTGAACAGGACTGATGCAGAGCGGTACCTGCGCCATCTGCTCGCTAATGACGTTGCCAAGCTGAAAGAGCCGGGGCAAGCCCTCTACAGCGCCATGCTACGAACGGATGGCGGGGTTATTGATGATCTGATTGTCTACCGGATGAGCTTTGGGTATCGCATCGTGGTGAACTGCGCGACCCGTGACAAAGACCTTGCCTGGATGAACTCGCAGACTGATGGGTTCGAGGTCGCGGTCACTGAACGGACGGATCTGGCCATTCTTGCCGTCCATGGGCCTTCCTCAATTGAGACGGCCAGCGCCTTGCTGGATCAGACAAAAGGCGAGGCCGTCGCTGGACTGAAAAATTTTAGAGGCGCAGAACTGGGTGACTGGTTCATTGCTCGGACTGGATACACGGGAGAGAACGGGGTGGAGTTCATTGTCCCCGCTGAAGATGCCGCGGAACTCTGGGAGCAGCTGCTGGCAGCAGAGGTAAAGCCCATAGGCCTGGGTGCCCGGGACACACTGCGTCTGGAAGCAGGCATGAACCTGTACGGCCAGGACATGGATGAGTCCACCTCGCCAGTTGTAGCCAACATGACCCAGACCATCGCCTTTGAACCCGCGGACCGTGATTTCATCGGCCAAGCGGCTGTAACTCAAGACCTGGCGGCGCAAGCGCAGGGCAATTTACCGAAGCTGGTCGGTTTAGTACTGGAGGGGCGCGGAGTTCTGCGTGCCGGCCAGACGGTGTCTACCGACCGAGGCGAAGGGCAGATTACCAGCGGCAGTTACTCGCCCACATTGAAGCATTCTATCGCTTTAGCTAGAATTCCAATAGGAAGTACGACTTGTCAGGTCGACATGCGTGGAATCGCCACAGAGGTTCGAATCGTACAGCCCAATTTCGTTAGATTCGGCAAGAAAATATTTGAGTAAACCAGTCAGTCTGACTAAACAGATGCCTAGTGCAGAGGGCCCTCCCATTGAGCAAGATCATTGAGGATTTAAGATACGCTGAATCTCATGAATGGGCCAGTGTTGACGACAATAGCGTAGCAACCGTTGGTATTAGTGATCACGCTCAGGAAGCGCTCGGCGACATCGTGTTCGTTGAACTCCCGGAGCTCGGAGCCACCGTGAACGCCAGGGAGGAAGTGGCCGTAGTGGAGTCTGTGAAAGCGGCATCCGACGTCTATAGCCCGCTGAGCGGAGAAGTCACCGAGATCAATGAGGCCCTGCTGGATGCCCCGGAAACGGTCAATGCCAGCCCCTATGACAGTGGCTGGTTTTTCAAAATCGCCATCAGCGATGAGGCCGAGCTAGACGAGCTCATGGACGCTGATGCCTACGCAGACCATTGCGAGGACGAATAGGCTTCAAATGCCGAAACCCGTCAGCGTCAGAAGCACGGATGCATCGCACCCGCACGCCCTCCTGCAGTCACTAACCAAGCCAAAGTGAGACACAATGCACCACAAGCAGCCCCCTAGTCTTGAATCCTTGCAACATCAAAACGAATTTATCGGGCGCCACATCGGCCCAGACGCCGAAAGCATTAACCGTATGCTCCATGAGTTGGGCCTCGACTCTCTAGAAAGGCTGGTTGAAAAAACCGTCCCCGCTGCCATTGCGCTTGATAAGCCACTCTGTGTGCCAGCTGCGATGAATGAGGACAGTGCGCTAGCTGCGCTCAAAAAGATTGCCGGCAAAAATCAGCACAGCCGTTCCTTCATCGGGCTGGGCTACTACGACACGCTAACCCCCAATGTCATCCTCAGAAATGTGCTGGAGAATCCGGGTTGGTATACCGCTTATACACCCTACCAACCAGAGATTTCCCAGGGCCGACTGGAAAGTTTGCTGAACTACCAACAAATGGTTCTGGATCTCACCGGCATGGAGCTGGCAAACGCCTCTTTGCTTGACGAAGCAACAGCGGCCGCCGAAGGGATGGCACTTGCCAAGCGGGTAAGTAAGAATCGCGGCGCCAACAAATTCTACGTGGATGCCGCCTGCTTCCCGCAGACTATCGATGTTCTGAAAACCCGCGCAGCGTGTTTTGGATTTGAGCTTATAATAGGCAATTTCGAACAAGTCGATTGCTCAGAGCTGTTCGGCGCCCTCTTTCAATACCCCTCTATGCTGGGCGACTTCAGCGATCTCAGCACGGCAACAGAGAAGCTCCATGGGCAGAAAGCCATTGCCCTGGTGGCGGCTGATCTGATGAGCCTGGCCTTGCTCAAGCCGCCCGGAGAAATGGGCGCTGATGTCGTCCTCGGAAGCACCCAGCGTTTCGGGGTGCCAATGGGCTATGGTGGCCCCCATGCGGCCTACTTCGCAACACGCGATGATTACAAGAGGGCTGTTCCAGGACGGATCATCGGAGTCTCCAAAGATGGGCGAGGCAAGCGGGCCTATCGCATGGCGCTGCAAACCCGCGAACAGCATATCCGCCGTGAGAAAGCCAACAGCAACATCTGCACGGCACAGGTTCTGCTTGCCAATATAGCGGGTTTCTATGCGATGTATCATGGACCCGAAGGAATCAAACGCATCGCCAGCCGAATTCATCGCTTAACTGAGATTCTGGCTTGTGGGCTGAAAAGCCAGGGTATCTCTCTGGCGAATGAGACCTATTTCGACACGCTGACACTGGAAGTCAGCGAAGATCAAGCCATGCAGATAGCGCAGCGCGCATCCGTAGCTTCTGTCAATCTGCGTCTTGACCGTATAGCGAGCCATCAGACGATTGGCATCAGCCTGGATGAATGTACCAGCGAGGACGAGATTAGCACCCTCTGGCAAATTGTCCTGGGCACGGTCGGGGTGTCACTTTCTGTATCGGAGATCGACAAGCAAATTGAATCCGGGCGGGTAAAATCTGTCATTCCCTCTGGCCTTCAGCGAAAGACGCCTTTCCTGACCCATCCTGTTTTTAATCGCTACCATAGCGAAACAGACATGATGCGCTACCTGAAGAAGCTCGAAAATAAGGATATTTCCCTGACCCATTCGATGATCGCACTGGGCTCCTGCACCATGAAGCTCAATGCAGCTGCAGAAATGATACCGGTAACCTGGCCGGAATTTTCAAAGCCTCATCCGTTCACACCGATCTCTCAGATGCAAGGCTATCAGGAAATGATAACCGGGCTGGAAGCCATGCTGCGGGAAATCACGGGGTTCGATGCGATCAGCATGCAACCCAACTCTGGCGCTCAGGGTGAATATGCAGGCCTGCTAGCGATTCGAAAGTATCTTGATGCGCGAAGTGAAAAAGAACGCAATATATGCCTGATCCCTACCTCAGCCCATGGCACTAATCCGGCCAGCGCGCAGATGATCGGCATGCAGGTTGTACTGGTAGCCTGTGACGAGGACGGCAATATAGATCTGGATGACCTTACAAAGAAAGCTGAGGAGCATACCGAGACCTTGGCCGCTTTGATGATTACCTATCCATCAACTCATGGGGTTTATGAGGAGGCGGTGAAAGATATCTGTCGGACTGTCCATAAGCACGGGGGGCAGGTTTATATGGACGGAGCAAATCTGAATGCCCAAGTCGCTGTTGCCAAGCCAGCCGAGATCGGGGCAGACGTTTCTCACGTCAACCTTCATAAAACATTTTGCATTCCTCATGGAGGCGGCGGGCCCGGGATGGGGCCTATTGGTGTAAAGTCACACTTGGCTCCTTATCTTGCCAACCATTCCCTGATTGAACTCGAAGGCCCCAATTCCGGCAACAGCGCCGTCTCGGCGGCCCCCTGGGGCAGCTGCGGAATTCTGCCAATCTCCTGGATGTACATCACAATGATGGGTGCCGAAGGGCTACTGAAAGCGACACAGGTTGCTATTCTGAGCGCCAACTACATTGCCGCGAAACTAGCGCCTCATTTTCCCGTGTTGTATACAGGACGTGGGGGTATGGTTGCCCACGAGTGCATCATCGATATGCGCCCGCTAAAACAGGCCTCTGGAATTACCGAAGAAGACGTCGCCAAGCGGCTTATGGACTTCGGCTTTCATGCGCCCACCATGTCGTTCCCGGTGGCGGGCACGCTGATGATAGAACCTACAGAGAGTGAATCGAAAGAAGAGCTGGACAGGTTTATTGGGGCCATGGTCAAAATTCGTGAGGAAATCGCTCAGGTTGAGGCGGGCCAGATCGATGCTGAAAATAACCCTTTGAAGAATGCGCCGCATACCATCGAGGATCTGCTTGATGACGACTGGCAGCGGCCCTACACCAAAGCACAGGGTGTTAATCCTAATGGCGGATCGGTTGATTCCAAGTACTGGCCAAGCGTCAATCGCATCGACAATGTCTATGGGGACAGGAATCTGTTCTGCTCCTGCCCTGCCATCGAGAACTATGAAGAAGTGTGAGCTTTGTGAAATAAAGATCCCTAGGAACTTTCTGAGCCCCTCTGACCGGTTCTCTCCTGACATCGCTGCGTCAAATATTGAGCGAGCTGGTTCTTAGTCCTCCAACTCAAAGAGTAACCAGTGACAAGTTCAGGCTCTTGATTTGCGGTTGAATTCAAGACTTGTGCCTAAACCTTACTGCAGTTCCGCTCACGCTAACCATCATCATTGCTCCTTTTTGGCCAACCACTTCATAATCTATATCAATCCCAACCACAGCATTAGCACCCAAGGACACAGCTTCCTGCTCCATTTCTGTAAACGCAATATCTCTGGCTCTGCTTAGCTCATTCTCATAAGATCCCGCACGCCCACCAACAATATCGCGAACAGCCCCAAAGAGGTCCTTAAAAATATTCGCGCCAAGAATAGCTTCACCTACCACTACTCCGAGATATTTCTCAATTTCTTTACCATCTAGATTACTTGTTGTTGTGCGAATCATTGCTTTATCTCCTGTCTGCAATTAAGCGGTGTTTGCGGATGACACTATCGATATCCACATGCCGAGAACTGACAGATTACCCAAACCAAACACAATCAGCCTGTGCATGACATTGTTGTAACTGAGATGGATGCCGGTATGAATCACTCTAGCAAACACAAATAGCCAGGCCAGTGTGACTGGGAGCGGATCAGACATTTCAAGAGCAACGTACAGTACGCCTGCGGCGTAGAATAACACAGGCACTTCAAAGAGGTTTGCCACATTCCTGCTGGTCTTGATGACCAAGTCGGGAATCTCCTCACCTTGAAACATGGAGTAATAACTAAGTGACACCTCGCCTCTGCGAACGGAAGCCAAGCGTATCCGCAGCGTAAAAAGCAAAATCACAAAAGTCAGCATGACCATGAAAAACATGGGATAAAGCATCAATTATCTTCCTCACTATACAGACTGCATCGAACAACATGGCGCGCATGTTGGAGTTCAGTATAATTCTATCTTGGTTGATAAAACAGAAAACCCTGGGCGAACTGCTTTTTCAGATTTACCGCTCTCCCGAAGGAATATGCAGTGATCGCAGCACGATACAAAGATCATGTGAGCCAGCTTCAGACGAATTATGAAAGCGCGCTTCTGAGTGTTTTTGATGAACAACCGCCTGACGGCGTGCTGCTCTACAGCGGCAGCGAACAGCACTATTACGCCGATGACCGGGGCATTGCATTTCAGGCCTACGGACACTTCCTGCACTGGATTGACGTGAACCGGCCAGGTCAGATGCTGAGCATTCGCCCTGGCCATAAGCCTGTTTATTACCAGATCGCCCCTGATGACTACTGGTATGAGCAGGAAATTGTATCCGATCCGGTTTGGGGTGACTGCTTTGAGGTGGTCCGCCTCACCAGTGAAACAGCGCTGATTGAGCAGATTGAGGGAAACTATGTGTTCCTGGGTAACAATCGCGCTCTCGCAGAAGCCTTGGGTGTGCCTGGTGCTCTCAGCAATCCTGAAGCATTGCTGGCTTGCCTCAATTACCAACGCGCTTACAAAAGCGACTATGAACTCGATCAACTGCGGGTCGCGAACCGGCTGGCCCTGGTCGGTCACAGCGCAGCTCGAGAGTGCTTTCTGGCGGGAGGCTCGGAATATGACATTCATATGGCCTACCTCACGACCTGCGGTGTTCTGGAAGATGAAACCCCCTATACGAACATTGTCGCGCTGAACGAAAAGGCGGCTATCCTGCACTATCAGAACAAGCGCCGGCAGCATCAGAGTGGCAACCGGGTGTTATTGATTGACGCCGGATACCGGGTGCGTGGGTACGGGTCCGACATCACCAGAACGTCGGTGAGCAAAGACATACATCCTGTATTCAATGCCCTGCTAGTCGGGATGGAATCCATAAAGGACAAGCTGGTTGCAACAGTGAGGCCCGGACTTTCCTATGTTGATCTTCATCTCACGGCTCTCGCAGAAATCGCCGAACTGCTGACCAGCATTAGCATCTGTTGGGGCACGGCATCTGAGCTTTTAGAGCAAGAAATTGTGCATCGGTTTATGCCCCACGGAGTTGGCCATCTATTGGGTATTCAGGTTCACGATGTGGCAGGCCATCAGCAGAATATGCGCGGCGACATACTCGCCCCACCTGCCCATTCCCCCATGTTGCGTCATACCCGGCAATGCGCAGAGAGTATGGTGTTTACCGTAGAACCCGGTTGCTACTTTATTCCTTTGCTCCTTGAGGCAGAGCGGCAGAGTGATCGCAGCGGAACATACAATTGGAATCTCATCGAACAGCTGTATCCCCTTGGCGGAATACGGATTGAGGACAATGTTTGCGTCACTGCTGACGGCGCAGAGAATCTGACTTCTGCCACCTAAGCGGCTTTCGGTTCTCGTAGTCAGCCTGCAAGCCCCAACAACACTGCGATCTTACCTTCCACCTTAGGCAGGGCAGTCCTGTTTGCCAGAATCAATTGCTTTCCGGCGTCTCCCATTCTCTTTCTTCGTTCAGGGTCGGCCAAGAGCAGACGCAGCTGATCTGTCAAATCAGCGGCATCTTTGACGGTCAGCAGGGCTTCGGCTGTCTCAAGCTGTCTACAGATACCGGCAAAGTTAAATTGAGAAGGCCCAACCAGAACCGGCAGTTCGCAGGCAGCAGGCTCGAGAACGTTTTGGCATCCAGTATCTACGAGACTGCCGCCGACAAAAGCAATGTGGCCCAGTCCGTAGTAATCCATTATCTCGCCCATAGAGTCACCCAGCAGGATCTGTGTTTCCGGCTTTATGGATTCAGAGCTGCTCCTGCGCTGAACTGCAAATCCCTGCTGCCGGGCAAGTGCTGCTACCTGATCAAACCGTTCAGGATGACGCGGGATAAGTAGGCACAGCGGTGCATCCACAAGCGTCATCAGGCCAATGAGAGCCCGCAGGATAATCGCTTCTTCTCCCTCCCTGGTGCTGGCAAACACAACGACCTTGCGCCCCGACTGCCGAACGGAAAGAAAGGGCTCGGCTTCGTGCTTCCGATCACTTAAATGAGAGTCCGCCTCCAGATAGAACTTTAGGCTTCCGGTCACTGCTGTCGAACTGCGCTCGGCACCAAGAGCGACCAGTCGCTCTGCATCCTGCTGAGACTGTGCGGCAATCGCATCAACTGCCCTGAGCATCTGGCGCGACAGTGATGCGATCCGGCGATAACCTAGCGCTGATTTTTCAGAAAGCCTGGCATTGGCCAGCAGAATCTTTATCCCCTGCTGTTGGCAGACAGCGATCGTATTCGGCCACAACTCAGTTTCCATCAGGATCAACAGGTCCGGTTGGATCTTCTTCAGGAAGCGGCGCAGCACGAAGTTCAGATCATAGGGTGCGTACACGTGGAAGACGGTCTCTCCAAACAAGCTGCAAACCCGGTCCGAGCCTGTCGGCGTTGTGGTGGTAATGACAAATCGTAAGTTGGCGTGCTTCGCCTGAAGAGATTTTACCAACGGCAAGGCTGCCACCGTCTCACCCACTGAAACAGCATGCAGCCAAACGAGGTTTGTGTTTGCCTGATCAAATTCAGGAGCTTCAAAAAAAGAAAACCGTTCGCCAATCCGCGCTCGATACGCCGGGTTAGCAGCTGATTTGATCAACAGACGGAGAACAAGAAAAGGGAGCGAGAATGTCAGTAGCAGGCTATAGAACAATCGCCACATAAGAAAGCGTCACATCCGGGGCCCTGCCGAGCTGATCCATCGTTTGGGGCCGATGGGAAAAAAGGCTTGATGTCGATATACTCGGCTTTGTTTTCCTTGGCCCAAAGGTAACCAATGACACTGCGCTATTCAACTGACATCGTCATATTCGGCGGCGGCGTAGCCGGACTTTGGTTACTCAATGCTCTACGAAGCGCTGGCTATCAAGCAATTCTGTTTGAAAAAGAGTCGCTCGGCGGCGCTCAGACTATGGCTTCGCAGGGAATCATTCATGGCGGACTAAAGTATGCCTTACAGGGCGCGCTGAGCAGCGCAGCGCAAACGATCGCGGATATGCCTTCTCGCTGGCGGGCCTGTCTCGATGGTAGTGGCGAACTCGACCTGCATGGCACCCGGGTTCTGAGTGACCATTACTACATGTGGTCGAACGCCAGTCTGCGCTCAAAATTAAAAACATTTTTGGGTAGCAAAAGCTTGCGTGGGCGCGTTGAGACGGTCCCACCCGACAGTTATCCACCCTTCTTTCAAAACGCTTCTGTAAAGGGAAGCCTTTATAAGCTACCTGACTTCGTTGTCGACAGCGAAAGCTTGGTCGAAACTCTCGCGTCGAAACAACACGGCGCTATTTTCTCCTTGCCAGATTCAGGCGTAAACTTCGAAACCGGCGACCCAAAGGAGGACCGAGTTGCCGTTATTGCCCATCGCGGCCGCAACATTTATCTGAGCGCGAAGCGCTTTATTTTCACCGCCGGAGAGGGCAACGAATCGCTCATTAAGGCCGCCGGGCTTTCGAGCGCCGAAACACAAACCCGCCCCCTCAACATGGTGTACTTAAAACAAAGAGACCTGCCCCAACTCTATGTGCACTGCATAGGCGACAGTTTCAGTCTCACACCAAGACTGACCGTCACGTCCCATCAGGATATCACGGGCAATACTGTCTGGTATCTGGGAGGTGAAATTGCCGAAAGTGGTGTAGGCAAATCTGAGACAGAGCAGATCACAGCGGCGAAATACGCAATCAGCAAGGAGTTTCCCTGGCTGGACTGCTCCTCTGCTGAATGGCGATGCTTCACGATTAACCGGGCCGAAGCGAATATTAACGACAATCACCGTCCCGATGACGCCTATTTTTTCCGAGATAAAAATATATTGGTTGCTTGGCCTACCAAGCTGACCCTGACGCCTGCGCTGGCAGAGCAAATTCTACAAAATCTGAAGGCGGGTAGAATAAGCCCATCAACTGAGGCCGCAGACTGGATTTCAGCAGCGGACTTTGAGCCAGCGCGCCTAGGGGATTCCCACTGGAACCAGGAGAAGTCAGCTTGATCCCCTTGTCAGCAAGACCGCTGGGGAACACAGGCATCCTAGTATCGCCTCTTGGTTTGGGCACGGTTAAAATCGGACGTGACCAAGGCCTGAAGTACCCCAATCGCTTTAAGCTGCCTTCCGACCATGAAATTCGTGCCTTGTTCGAAGAAGCAAAAACACTTGGTATCAATTTTATCGATACCGCTCCAGCTTATGGGACAAGTGAGGAAAAAATCGGAAAATTGCTGCTGGACCGTCAAGACTGGATCATCGGCACGAAGGTGGGAGAGGAGTTCAGCGCCGGCGAATCGGACTTTGACTTCTCCGGCGCTCATACCCGGGAAAGCGTAGAGCGCAGTTTACGCAGGCTAAAAACCGACTATCTGGATGTGGTTCTCATTCACTCTGATGGAAACGATCTGGACATACTGGAACATACCGATTGTCTTGAGTCTCTAATGAGACTTAAGGAAGGAGGCCTAATCAGAGCGGTGGGCATGTCGACCAAAACAGTTGAGGGGGGCAAGCGCGCTCTGGCACTGAGTGACGTCGCAATGGTGACCTACAATTCAAGCCACACAGAGGATAGCTCGGTGATTGATCTGGCGCGGCGCACCGGTAAAGCCATTATCGTCAAGAAAGCTCTGAACAGCGGCCACATTGCGCGTGAACGGAGAGGAAACGAACTGGCATTGGAATTTGTGCTGAACAAGGCTGGCGTCAGCAGCGTCATTGTCGGCACAATCAACCCGCTTCATCTGCGCAGTAACGCTCTCGCAGTGGCTAATTTTCAGGCAGAGGGCTCCTCTAATCCTGCGCCCGGGTGATCTTGTCGACAATGTCGGAAGTCGAGCAGTTATCGAGGAACTCTAACACCTTGACATCACCGCCATAAGATCTGACGAAGTCGCCACCCACCACTTGATCAATCCCGTAATCCCCGCCTTTGACCAGCACTTCAGGCCGTAGCGATTCGAGCAGGGCTTCCGGCGTGTTTTCCTTGAAGCTCACCACCCAGTCGACCGCCTCAAGACCGGCAAGCACGGCCATTCGACGTTCTACGGGGTTAATTGGGCGACCCACGCCTTTCAGGCGACGCACAGAGTTATCATCATTAATCGCCACCACCAGTTTGTCGCCAAGCTTTTTCGCCTCGTTAAGATAACCAACATGGCCGGCATGGATAATGTCGAAACACCCATTGGTGAAAACGATTTTTTCCCCGTGGGCTCTCGCGTCTTGGACGGTAATAGCAAGCTGTTCAGAAGTCATAACTCCCCGCCCTGAGTCCTGCTCTACCAAAACCGCCCGGCGAAGTTCTGGGCCACTGATGGCTGCTGTACCCAATTTGCCAACAACAAGACCCGCGGCAAGATTGGCGAGGGCTGTTGCATCAGCCAGCGCGATTCCCGCAGCAAGCGAAGCCGCCAGCACTGAAATCACCGTGTCCCCTGCACCGGTAACATCGAAAACCTCCTGCGCTTTCGCCGGCAAATGTAGCTCAGGCGACCCCGGGCGGATTAAGGTCATCCCTTGCTCCCCTCGAGTTACCAGTATCGCTCTTAACTCAAGCCTTTCAACAAGCTCAGTCCCCTTGTTAATCAAGTCAGCTTCGTTATCACAGCGACCCACCACCGCTTCAAACTCATCAAAATTTGGCGTGATCAGTGTCGCTCCACGGTACTTGTCAAAATTTGTGCCTTTAGGATCGACAACAACTGGTATCCGGTGCTTCTGGCCGAGGCTTATCAGAGACTCAACGTCTCGCAGTGCTCCCTTAGCATAGTCGGACAACACCATCGCTCGCGCGCCGTCGACATGGCTCTTGGCCTTATCGAGAAGGCCAGCGCTGTCCTCTGCGGCGAAAGACTGCTCAAAATCCGCCCTGATAAGCTGTTGATGCTGGCTGATGACCCTCAGTTTTGTAATAGTCGGTTTGTCGCCACATTTAAAAAAATCGCATAGCACACCTGCAGCGGCCAGCCGCGAGGCTAGCTCTTCTCCCGGCTCATCATCACCCACTATACCCACAAGACGCGCCGCGCTTCCTAAAGCGGAGATGTTGAGAGCAACGTTGCCAGCCCCTCCGGGGCGATCTTCCTGATTGGCAACCCTGACGACAGGTACCGGCGCTTCTGGCGAAATACGGGACGCACTGCCATGCCAGTAGCGATCAAGCATGACGTCTCCAACCACCAGGATCCGGGCTTGTTGGAAAGAGGGCATTTCCAGTTTCATGAAATTAGCCTTAAAGATAAAAAGCGCTATTACAGCATGGTACCATAGCATCTCGGCACCCTGTCGCTTCTAATTACTGCATAAAAGGTCCACGCTGCGCTCAAATCTCAGCTGTCCCGCCAGCTTTGATACAATGGCTGAAGTCACTAACGCGACACAATGCCTGGCTCTGCTCCATGCCCGATTCTCCTCGACAATATGTACAGCTGCGCTCGTTTGTACATCCCCGCTACTGGGCGACTTGGCTCGGCATAGGCGGCATGTGGCTCATCGCCCGGCTGCCTTTTTCCATCCAGCTCGGGATAGGAAAGCTGCTGGGTATGCTAGCCTTTCATTTCGCGCGGGGCAGGCGACATGTCTGTGAGACAAACCTTCGGCTTTGTTTCCCTGAACTGAGTGAGCACGAACTGCAGCAACTTCTGAGGAAAACATTTGAGTCCAATGGAATCGGTTTTATTGAAATAGTGATCGCCTGGATCGGCAACCCCGAGCGATACCAGCATCTGGCCAACTTCCATGGTCTGGACAATCTGGAGACCGCTGCGGCGCAGGGAAAAGGGGTCTTGTTAATCGGCCCTCACCTGACGACTTTCGAAATGGCAGGATTTCTCTACTCTGGGGTGGGGGAGTTAAACGCCACTTACCGGGCCAACGACAAAAACCCGCTGTTCGATGCGTTTATGTTTAACGGACGACACCGTTCGTATCCAGGCATGTTTGAGCGCAAGGAAATACGGGGCGCCATGCGCTGCCTTAAGCAAGGTCGCGTGCTCTGGTATGCTCCGGATCAGGACTACGGCGCAGAGCATTCGGTTTTTGTGCCGTTTTTTGGCAATCTTGCTGCCACAATTACCGCGGGCAGCCGCTTTGCTAAAGTCAATGAATCACCCGTGATATTTTTCAGTCATTACCGGCGTCCGGACAATTCCGGATACGACATCTATTTCAGCGAAATGCTGACTGAATATCCCAGCGGCAATGATGAAGAGGACGGGCGTATCATTAACCGTCTGATAGAAGCAGCAATCCGTAGACAGCCAGACCAGTATCTTTGGCTTCATAAAAGGTTCAAGACACCCCCACCCGGCAAAATAGGCAATCCCTACTCAGCATGAATACGGCCTGGCGACATTGGGATATTCACTATCTTGCGGTAATAGCCAGTCTTTTGCTGTCCGGCTTTAGTGCGCTGAACGCGTCCCTGCCAAACGATGATGCCTATACCTATTTGCGCACGGCTGAAATATTTCTGAACGATGGCATCAGCGCTGCTATCTCACACTATACCTGGGCCGGCTATCCGATCTTGATTGGTATCACCAGTCTGTCAGGACTGTCACTTCTGCAGGCGGCCTACACGCTAAATGCCATGTTCTATGGCCTACTGGTTTTTTCGTACATCAGTATTCTCCGGCAAATAGACAACAGCAGGCTTACGGCCTATTTGGGCGCAGTAACCGTACTGGCCTATCCTGAGCTGAATGAATATCGAGACATGGTCATCCGGGACATCGGGTATTGGTCTCTGAGTCTATTCGCCATCTGGCGCTTCATGTTTTACAGAGAATCCCGGCAATTCTCAGACTTGGCCACTTTTGTCATCGTCATGATTGCAGCAGCACTCTTCAGAGCAGAGGCGGTGATTTATCTTTTAGCCATACCCCTCGTTTTACTGCTCGACAGACGATTTACACCCGCTGAAAACCGATTCGCAGTGTGGACGGCGCTCGGGTTCACGGCCGCAATATCAGCGCTCGGAATTTTGACAGCGCGCACGGTGGGGATAAATATCCCCAGCATGCTGATGAAATTAATCGCTGTCTATGAGCCCTTTCTTGCCGAACTGTTCGCGCCCACCGAAATCACACTTGCATTACAGGCTAATGCAATTTTTGGTGATTTTTCGGCACTGATCGCGTCTGACTACCTCCATACCGCTGTGCTGCTAGGTTTGCCGATGGTCCTCGCCACAAGCTTGTTCTACACCATTGGCGGGCCTTATTTCTGGCTACTCGTTTTTGGAGCAGCCAGAGGAATGCTTCGATGGGAAGTTGGGCAGATGCGGCCGCTGCTCGTGGTGGCTCTGGTGAACTTATTAATCACGCTGGGGTTTCTTTATCTGACCCGATTCCTTACGGGCCGGTACGCAATGATGTTCGGCATTATGGTATCAATGATGTTGCCTGGTTTATGGCAAGAAATACTAACAAGATTCCGCTCGCCAGAAACTGAACGGACACTGCGTCTGCTGTTTATAGTGTTTTTCTCTTACTGCCTGATTGACGCCTACGTCACCTTTGGGAGAAGTAAAGACTGGCTGGTAGATTGTGCGAGCTTTGCCAGAACGGCAACTCCAGACGGCGCACAGATTATAACGAACAACCATACCATTGCTTATGTTTCGGGTAGAGTTATGGAGTATGATGAAGTTCCTAGAGCGCTCCGCTCAAGTGATATTTTGAAACTAGAACCTGGCACTTTAATTGCGTTGGAATTAATCCCCGAGATTCGGCAGCTTGTGAACCAAGAACCGGTTCAGTCAAAAATAAAACTGCTCGCGGCCTTTCCTAACGAAAGTGAGCCGCAGGCAGCCATATACGAGCGGGTATCACCTCAAAACTAGGTTCTATGCAGCTGAATCACCATTTCGGGGACGACTCTCTCTTGGTCACCAACACATCTTCCATAATCATATAGTTCAGGTCGGTACCAAGAAACATATTGAGCGCGTCCTCCGGGGTACAAACCAACGCCTCTCCCGGGCGGCTCAAACTGGCGTTGAGGAGCAGGCCATGACCGGTAAGGCCGTGGAACGCACTGAGCAACTTGTGAAAATCCGGATTTGACTGCTGCCTGACGATCTGAGCTCTCATCGTACCGTCACGGTATACCGTTACAGGATACTGCTCCTGCCAATTCCCGCTAACGGGGTATGCGAGACACATAAACTCGTCCTGAAATTGCTCTGGCAGCAGCTGCTTTGCCGTCGAATCGAGGATACTCGGGGAATAGGGCCGCCAGTGCTCCCGAAACTTAACCTGCTGATTGATCGCATCCGTAATCCCGGTCTGCAGAGGGTTTGCCAGAATGCTCCGGTTCCCCAGAGCTCTGGGCCCGAATTCCATTCGGCCCCGGAACCAGGCTACGATTTGCCCGTTGGCGAGTAATTCAGCGGCTTTTTCAAACGGGTCTGACAAAACTGCCCAGCCAGGTTTATCCCGGTGGCTCATGCATACATTGAGACAATCGTCCGTAGAGAAAGAGGGTCCGAGATACAGATCCCCGCGAGGTTTAATAGCAATTCCTGCCTGATTGGCAGCAAAGGCTGCAGCGCCGATCGCAGTACCGGAATCACCACAGGCCGGATGCACCAGTAGTTGCTTCACTTTCGGGTGCGAATTGAACCGATGGTTTAATCGAATATTCATCGCTCCGGTTCCGGCAAGAGCCAGACGACCGGTCTCTGCCAGGATATCGCCCAGATAGTATTCAACCATTTGCAAAGCGAGATCTTCATACAGTTTCTGGATTGCTGAAGCGTAATGGACATAAGGGTCTTCCAGCAGGTGGCCCGCCCTTCTTGGGCCAAGCATTTTCACGAGCTTGCGGCTGAAATAGTGTCCCCTGGATTTGGCCTTATAACGACGCATCCCGATGGTAGTAATCAAACGTGTATCTACCTTCAGTTTTCCTCTTTCAAATCGGGCTAGCGGAGACAAATTGTATTTCTCAGAGTCGCCGTGGGCTGCTAGGCCCATCACTTTGAACTCACCATCCAGGGTTTCAAATCCAAGGTAATCAGTCAGCGCGGCATAGAGCCCACACAGTGAATCGGGACTGTAGAATTGCTTGATCTTGAAGATCTTGCTTTTGTGCCCAAAGCCCAGAAATATATTCGCGTATTCGCCGTTGGAGTCATTACAAAAAATGGCTGTCTTTTCGTTTCCCTCGGCAAGATGATAAACGCTGCTGGCGTGTGCCAACTGATGCTCTACTGGCACCAACTCAGTCGTGAGATTGGAAATATGCAGTTTTTCCACGAGTGTGCGCAGATCGTTGACGTGCCTCCGGTATCGACGATTGCCATTCAGCAGGCTGTCTATGCTTCGATCAGGTGCATACCAGTGTCGATAGGCGTAGTGCCAGCGCGCCTTGCTGAACAGCGAAACCGGCGCGTATGGCGTGGCAATATGGGTGACGTCTGAAGCACGCAGCCCGGCGATCTGAAGGCACTGTCTGGCCGCTAGAAAAGGCATCTTATTCTTGGCGTGCTTTCTTCGGATTAATCGCTCTTCCTCAACCGCTGCGAGCAGCTCTCCATCAACAAAAAGTGCGGCAGCAGGGTCATGTCCAATCGCGCCGGCCAGTCCCAGCGTTACGTTGCTCATAATTGAGCCTCTGACTTCACAGCGTCAGCGCGATGCTCGATATATCTGACCGCAGCGGTTGTCAGGGAATAGAGTTCTGGCTGCGTGCCATAGGCGAGACCATTTTCACTCCAGGGCGCACTGTCCAGATTACTGAGCATTGCCCCGAGCCTGGCGTTGAGTTCATCCTGATTGAACGGGTCTGAACACACCTCCCCCGACTGCGCCTGTTCTACATGCAAGGCATAGCCGCAGCTTGCCGTCGTCAGGACAGGCAACCCGGACACCGTGGCTTCCAGTAGAACATAGCCCGCACTTTCCATATAGGCCGGATGCAGTAAAAGATCAGCTCCAACCATAAAGCGCGGTATGTCATCTCGGCCCGGCAGAATTACCACCTGATTGGCAATTCCGAGTTTTTTTGCCAACTGACGATAAGGCCCTGCCCTGTCCTGTCCCACGAGCACGTATCGGACACCGGCACGCAGTTTTTCAGGGAGTGATGCAATGGCACGAATAGCTCTGTCCACCCCTTTTATCTTGAAACCTGATCCGACCTGAAGGATTAATCGCTGATCGCCAGAGACCCCCAGTTCCTCCCTTACCGCCAACCGAACCACGGGGTCGCGGTGTCCAATCCTTCTTTCCTGATCAATGCCGGGTGGCAGTTCTCGCAGGCGCTGTGCGCAGTCGGGGTAGTGCTTAAGATAATTCTTTCTCTGCAGCGGGGATAAGACCAAAGCGCTGGTCTGGCTGTCCCGGCCGAAAACTGCTGCCTCATAGCGGTGAAAATGTCTGAAACGGGGCGTAAACGGGTACAGGGGTCCCCGTTGAGTCCTGGCCTTGTGAAGAAAACAGTCGTCGGCGGCAAAATACACATCAAGATGTGGCATCTTGTTGAACCCGACGACCAGATCCGGCCGGGAATCCTTGATTCTTTCGACCACCCAGTCAGTATAGCGTCGGTACATGGACAGCCGGCTAAACGCCTTAACAGGCACCAGCGTGACATTGAACCCGGCCGGAAGCGGACCTTGCCACCTGAGCGCATATACCTCTATTTCATGCCCCCGGGCCCGGCAAGCTTCCGCGATACGGAAAAAATCCCGCTGTTGTCCACCAAAAGGGAAATAGTGATATATCAGGAAACAAAGCCTCATGACGGCGCATTCATCGACAGCAGTTTTTCGAACTGTGTCCAGACTGTTTCTGGCTGGTGAGAGGCAAAACAAGGCGGCTCTACCGCGAATTGCCGACCCTGAAACGCATCTGACACCCCTGGCCCTGAATAGCTACAAACTTTTTTGACACAGGGAGAGCAATTTAGATTCGACTTCATGTGAATCTGCTGATGACCGAAGGTACCGGACAATCCGGGGTTTGTCGGGCCATAGAGTGAAAGCGTCGGCTTTGACAGGGCTGCCGCCAAGTGCCCAAGACCAGTGTCCACCGAGATAACACCGGCGGAGCGATAAATCATACGGGCTACCCCTTTAAGCGGCATTCGTTCCAGCACGGTTACCCGATCATTGCCTGCGGCGACTAGCTCAGCACGCTGCCTTTCTATCTCATTGCCCCACGGCAATAGAACGCTATACCCGTTTTCTGTAGCTATATATGCAAGGTGTCGCCAATAGAATTCTGGCCAATGTTTTGTCGCCCAGGTCGTGCCGTGAAGAAATACCAGTTGCTTGTGATTAACAGTACTCTCAGCATCGACCAGAGAGGTATCAAGACCGTAGTTAATTTCATCCTTATCATAGTCGTGTTGCAAGGCTCTGGAAAAAAGCTGGCGAATCCGGTCAACCGCATGATCTTCCCACGGTACCGAGTATCTCTTGTTGTAGAACAGAGTCGCCAGCGGTTCGCGGATGGTGTGATTGCTCAAGCCAATCGTGAGCCCCCGAGACATCCGGGAAATGATTCCGCTCTTGATAAGCCCCTGGGCATCGATGACAAGATCATATCGCTCTGTCTGTAGCGTTTTCTTGAAAGCCCGCACCTCACGGTTCAGGGCAGTGCGCCATAGGTTGCGCCGCCATCTGCGAATGGCCACCGGGATGACCCGATCCACAGCAGGATGCCAGGAAGGCACGTCTACAAAGTTTTCCTCAACAACCCAATCGAAAGAAAGACCCCGGTGGGCCCGATGGGCATCGGTAACTGCCGGCAAGGTGTGGATAATATCTCCGAGGGAAGACACTTTGACAATAAGCACACGCACCGCAATCTAGCCCTCTGACACCTTTATCTTGTTGCTTTGGTTTATTTCGGTTCAGTCACTTCTGGTGCAACTTCCAAAAGTTCTGTTGCAGCGTCAATAGCAAGTTGTGGCCGCAATTCTCTAAGGCAGCGCAGATGGCCGAAGGGGCAGGTGCGCTTGAAGCACGGTCGACATTCAATGTCTATAGCCAGCAATCTTACCTTGTCTGCCAAGGGCGGTGTAAAGTCGGGCGTTGTCGAACCATAAATGGCAATGACCGGCTTATACAGCGCTGCCGCAATATGCATCAGGCCGGAGTCATTGCTGATCACAGCCTCCGTCGCGGCGAGCAGATCAATCGCCTGACCCAGGCTAGTCCGGCCGGACAGATTCTCACATCTCGCCAGCATCGAGGGCTCTACGTCGGCGAGTATCGATTCAACCATCAACTCATCTTTCGGTGAACCAAAAAACCAGACCACCCAACCTTTTGCCAGCAAATCATTGACCAGCTCGGCATAGTGCTCTGCCGGCCACTGTTTGGCCGGACCGAACTCCGCGCCCGGGCAGATGCCGATAACCCGACTGTCGTGCTG
>Ga0163109_10001215_pt1 | contig 20516 bp, 16 predicted proteins | sample CRUFie1St13metaG_FD_108704 | JGI IMG/M metagenome (GOLD analysis project Ga0163109, IMG submission 108704) | Marine microbial communities from the Costa Rica Dome - CRUD Field 142mm St13 metaG | ecosystem: Environmental > Aquatic > Marine > Oceanic > Photic zone | place: Costa Rica: the Eastern... | reverse complement strand
TTATAGATTTATTGAAAGGCGCCAACATGGTTTTTATAACCGCAGGCATGGGTGGCGGAACAGGTACCGGTGCTGCTCATATAATTGCAAGAGCAGCAAAAGAATTAAATATTCTAACGGTTGGAGTAGTAACTTTGCCATTTTTATACGAGTCATCATCTAGAATGAGAAGAGCTCAACAAGGTTTAGATGAATTAAGAAAACACGTTGATACTATAATTGTTATTCCAAACCAAAACCTATTTAAAATTGCCAACGAAAAAACTCGATACACAGAGTCTTTTCAACTTTCAAATAGTGTATTAAGACATGGAGTTCAAAGTGTGACTGATTTGATGGTAAAAGATGGTTTGGTAAATTTAGATTTTGCAGATGTTGAAACTGTTATGAGTTCGATGGGTAAAGCAATGATGGGAACAGGAGAAGCCGAGGGAGAAGGTAGAGCGGTTAAAGCAACTGAAATAGCTTTAAATAATCCTTTAATTGATGACTATTCATTAAAAGGCGCCAAAGGTCTTTTAATAAATATAACTGGAGGAGATGATCTTACTTTGTTTGAGGTTGATGAGATAGTTAATAAAATTAGGTCAGAAGTTGATAGTGAAGCAGAAATAATCAATGGCTCAATTATAGATCCTAGTCTAGATGGTAAAATACGAGTTTCTATAGTTGCGACTGCTCTGGACGGCCAGCAACCAGAGTCTAAATCAGTAATTAATATGGTTCACAGGATACAAAATAGAAATCCTGGTTATTCAGATTTTACAAATACACAAAATAACTTCCAAGTGAATTCCATGAGATCTGAAACAATGCCAAATACAAGTGGAGCTAATGCACTTAAATTAGATCCAATAGAATTGAAGAATACTGAAACTGAAATGTTTAATTCAATGGTAGACGAAAACATGGTATTAAATAGTTCATCATTAGATAATGAAGTAAGTGAGATTAGTAACAATTCTAATATAATTGAAGATAGTCCTCTGAACTTAGAAAAACATTCAGAATTTACACAGGAGGTAAATAATATTGAAAATTCAAATGGATTAGAAAATTTCGAGCTAAGCGAGGATAGTCCTCAACTTTTTAATTCTGACAGTGAAAATATAGATGAAAAAATTGATGGAGACCCAGACAAAGAGAATGAGGAAGATGAATTAGAAATTCCTGCATTTTTAAGAAGACAGAAAAATTAATGGTCTTTGAAAAAATAGATGAGCGCCACCATTGAATCGGATGAAAATTTACATTATCCAGTTTTACTTAATGAAGTATTAAATATCATTTCCCCTCAAAATGGTGGTACATTTATTGATTGTACCTTCGGTCAAGGCGGATACACAGAAAAAATCCTAGAATTTCCCAAAACTAAAGTTATCGCTATTGATAGAGACTCGAAGTCTAAAAATATTGCAATTAAATTTAAACAAAAATTTAAAAATAGATTTGAATTTTATAACAAAAAATTTAGTGACATCGATAGTATAAAACTACCAAAAACTATTAATGGTATAATTTTTGATTTAGGTTTTTCATACAATCAAATCAAAGATAAGTCGAAAGGATTATCTTTTAATCATACAGGACAACTGAATATGAAAATGGGTTGTAACAAAATTTCTGCAGACGATATAATAAAAAAACTACCAGCCAAAGATTTAGAAAAAATATTTAAATATTTTGGAGATGAGAAAAATTCAAAAATAATAGCTAAAAAAATAGATAAGGAGAGAAAAATTAAGAAAATAGATACCGAAGGTCTTGTAAAATTAATAAATCTATCAAAAAAAAATTTTACAAAAAAAAACAAAGCAACAAAGGTATTTCAAGCACTAAGAATTTTAGTAAACGAGGAAATAAGCGAATTAATTTTTGGGTTATCAAAATCTTGTAACTTAATTTCAGATGGGGGAATTATAATAACAGTCACATTCCACTCAATTGAAGATAAAATTTGTAAATTTTTCTTTAACACAATTTCTAACTACAAAGCAGTATCAAGATATATACCTATAAATAAAAATAATGATGAGTTAGCTTTTGATTTAATTAATAACAAAATAATTACTCCTACAAATAAAGAAATAGAAATTAACCCTCCCTCGCGTTCAGCTAAATTAAGAGCTGTGAAAAGAAATAATTCAAAAAAAATAGATACAAAATTTTTACATACAAAATTTGAAAATTTACTCAAAATAGAAAAATTATCCGAAAAATTATGAAAAAGTGTTTAATTTTTTTTTTAATTACATTTTTGATAATAACTACTGCGCTTATCAAAAACTCTACAAGAGAATTGGAAACAAAAATATTCAACTCGAGGGAAAGAATAAAAATTCTAACAAATAAAAAAGAAATGATTTTTTTACAAAATAATTATCTAAGTTCACCGCAAAGATTGTTTGAATTAAAAAAAGAATTTTTTGATAAAAAGCTAGAAGTCCTTGAACTTAAACAATTTAAAAATTTAACTTACAATGAAAAAAGATGAATTAGATAAAATAATTATTAATACTTCGAATTTAGATATCGAAAATTTTGATAGAAACAAATTCAAAATAAATTTAAACCGTATTGCATTAATATTTATAATTATATTTATTGTGATCTTATTGTATTCTACAAGAGTTATCTTTCTATCTTCAAAAACATTTGAAAAAAAAAATTATACTTTAAATGAAATTAATAGAGCTGATATAACTGATAGGAATGGAAATTTCATTAGTAAATCAGTGTTTACTACAAATGTTGGGATAGACCCAAAATTAGTTAAAGACAAAAAAAAGTTGTTAATAAAATTACAATATACATTTCCTGAAAAAGATATTTTAAAAATTAAAGAAAAACTTGATGGAAAAAATTTTTTCTATATAGAAAAAAAAGTAACACCTGATAGATTTAAAAAAATTAAATTGTTAGGAGAAAAATCAATTAGACTTGAACCAAAAATAACAAGAATTTATCCTGATAAAAATCTTTTTTCACATATATTAGGACAAATCGATGATGATAATAACGGTATTTCAGGAATTGAGAAGTCATTTGATAATAAGCTGAAAGACGGTAGAAAACATCTCGCTACAACATTAGATAAAGAATTACAATTTATAATTCGAAATGAATTATTGAATGCACAAAATATTTTTAAAAATGTTGGTGGAGCGGGTATTTTAATGAATGTAAACAACGGCGAAATTTTATCTTTAGTTTCGTTGCCAGATTTTGATTTAAATCAAAGAGAAGATATTTCTGATAAAAAATTTATTAATCGTGCTACTAAAGGTGTCTATGAACTCGGGTCGGTTTTTAAAACGTTTACAATTGCTGCAGGCCTTAATAATAAATTAATTTCTACTTCAGATATTTTCAAAAATCTTGAAAAAAAAATGAAATGTGGAGGAAGAATTATATCAGAATATGATGAGAACTTACCCAAAGATTTAAGTGTGGAGGAAATATTGATGTTTTCAAGTAATATAGGCTCAGTAAAAATAGGTCAAATTGTAGGTAAAGAAAAAATGAAAGAATTTTTGGGTTTAATTGGAATGTTGGACAAAATGGAATTTGATATCGAGGAGATGGGAAGACCATTATCTTTTAAATGGAGAGATTGTAAACTTAAGACAGTATCATATGGACATGGAATTACTACAACACCACTTCAACTTGCTAAAGGCTATGCTATTTTGTCAAACGGCGGATATCAAGTTAACCCCACTTTGATTAAAAAAATGGACATACCAAAAAGAAAAAAAATACTAAATGATGATACAAGTTCTAAAATAAATTCAATTTTAAGAAAAGTGGTTACTATTGGGACAGCAAGTCTTTCTGATGTAGATGGTTATGAAGTAGGTGGAAAAACAGGTACAGCTCAAGTTGTAGAAAATGGATTATATACAAAAAAAAAAATTAATACTTTTGCCTCAGTATTTCCTATTTCAGATCCAAAGTATGTTTTAGTAATACTTTTAGAAGATACTAAATTATCAACTGATTATGTATATATGTATCGCAATAAACCTGGATCTTTTAAAGGGACGCCATTTAATACTGCTGGGTGGACATCTGTTGAAATAGCTGGAAAAATTATTGATAAAATAGGACCTATTTTAGCCACAAAGTACTAAGAATTTAAATTAATGTTATTGGGCAAAGTATTAACAAATATAAAAAAAAAATACAAAAAAATTTATTTTAAAGATATAAAATTTAACAGTAAAACTTGTAAGTTAAATGATGTTTTTTTTGCTATAAATGGCAATCACTCAAAAGGTAATAATTATATTAATGATGCAATAAATAATGGAGCAAAGATAATTATTTCAAACTTAAAATTTGAGGGATTTGATAAAAAAAGAGTATTATTTATTAAACATAAAAATCCCAGAAAATTATTATCGGATGTTTCCAGTAAATACTATAAATTAAAACCTAAAAATATAATAGCTGTAACAGGCACAAATGGGAAAACTTCAGTTGCTAATTTTTATGAGCAAATCTTATCAATAAGTAACAAAAAAGCTGCATCAGTTGGAACATTAGGTGTATTTTCAAAAAAGTTAAAACTAAAGACAAATAATACAACTTTGGACCCCATCAGCATTCATAAAATTTTGCATAAATTAAAAAAATTAAAGATTGATAATGTGATATTGGAAGCATCAAGCCATGGTTTAAAACAGTATAGATTAAATAATATAAAATTTAAGTCAGGAATATTTACAAATTTATCTAGAGATCACATCGATTATCATAAAACTTTTAAAGATTACTTTAATTCAAAACTTAAGCTCTTTAATGAACTATTAAGTTATAAAGGAAATATGATTTTTGATAACAACATTAAAGAATCATCCATATTGAATAAAATTTCAAAAAAAAAAAATTTGAAAAAATATACTTTAGGTAATTCAAAATCATTTATAAATATAAGAGATATAAAACAAATTAATGAAAAAAAAAAAATTGATTTTACAATAAATAAAAAAAATTATTCTATTGAAACTTCACTTATAGGCGATATTCAAATTAAAAATTTAATGTTCGCAATAGTTGCAGCTTATTTATCAGGTATTAAAATAAATAATATTATAAAATCGATACCTAAAATTAAAACAATTAGAGGAAGGCTTGAAAAAGTTGGAAATTTAAAAAATAAAGCAAGAGTTATACTAGATTATGCACACACACCACATGCTCTTAAAACTTTAATATTAGATATAAGAAAGGAATTTCCTTTAAGTAAAGTTTCTTTAATCTTTGGTTGCGGAGGAAATAGAGATAAAGAAAAAAGATCAATGATGGGTACTATAGCAAGAAAATATTCTAATAATATTTATCTAACAGATGATAACCCGCGTTTTGAAAACCCAGAGTTAATAAGAAATCAAGTTAAAAAAGGCCTTAAATCAAAAAAATATTTTGAAATTCCTTCAAGAGCAAAAGCTATAAATACAGCCATTCAGAAATTAAATTCAGGCGATGTTCTAATAGTAGCGGGAAAGGGACATGAGAATTATCAAGAATACAAAAAAAAAATTTTCTTTTCTGATAAAACTGAGATTTTAAAAGCAATTAAAAAAAAAAATAAAAATTTATCAAATTCAATTAAAACAAATATTTTAAATGAGGTATTGGGTTATAATATTATTAATAAAAAGAAAATTCTTAAATCGGCTTCAATCAATTCAAAAAAAATTACAAAAGACTCAATATTTTTTGGAGTTAAGGGAGAAAATTTTGATGGAAATAAGTTTGCAGATGAAGCAATAAAAAATGGTGCAGTTCTAGCTATAACAAATAGAAAAATTAAAAATTCAAAAGCAATATTTTATAAAAAACCATTAAAATTATTTAATAATATTAATTCAGCTTTAAGAAAATCAACAAATATAAACACAATAGCAATAACTGGCTCAGCAGGAAAAACATCAGTAAAAGAATTAACTGGATTTTGTTTAAAAAAATTGGAAAAAACATATTTTTCAAAAAACTCTTTAAACAATAAATATGGGGTCCCCTTAAGTATTTTTAATACACCGGAAAGTGCAAAATTTGCTGTATTAGAGGTTGGCATGGATAAAAAAGGTGAGATAGATTTTTTGACTAAACTAATTAGACCAAACTTAGGTTTAATTACAAATATTTCCTATGCTCATATTAAAAATTTTAATAATTTAAATCAAATTGCAAATGCCAAGTCAGAAATAATTAATAACATTATAAGCAACGGAACAATGATTATTAATATGGACGAAAAATATTACAATTATTTCATGAAAATATCAAAAAATAATAATCTTAAAATTGTAAAATTTAGCAAAGTCAATAAAAAAGCTGATATTGTATTTCATAGTCAAAGAAAATATAAAAAAAATTTTATAATTAATATTAAAATTAAAGGAATAATGAAATCTTTCTTAGTACCAAAATACCTATCTAGTCATATTGACAATATCCTTGCCACTGTAAGTATTCTTAGTGTTTATTTTGACATAAAAAAACTTAATCAAAATTTATTTTCAGATTTTTATATTCCTAAAAGCAGGGGATCATTAATTAATTTTAAAAAAGGAAAAAAAAAATTAACAATCATTGATGAGAGCTATAATTCAAACCCTTTATCATTAAAATTTGCTTTAGAAAGATACGATGATCTATACAAGAAAAGTGATAAAAAATTTCTGTTAATAGGCGACATGCTTGAACTTGGGAAGTATTCAAGAAAATTGCATATTAAAATCGCAAAATATATAAATAAATCAAAAATAAACAAAATTTATGTTTATGGCAAACAAACCAAACATACATTTAACAAATTAAAACCACAAATCAGAGGGAGAATACTAAAAAATAAAATAGATATTTACAACTTAATAAATAATGATTTACCCAATAATAGCTTTCTAATGGTAAAAGGATCAAATTCAACAGGATTAAATGAGATAATTAAAAGATTATAATGCTATACAACTTATTAATTAATTATTCTGATACATATTCTTTTTTAAATTTTTTTAATTTTTTAACTGTGCGAACTGGCCTAGCCGTTATTACTTCAATGGTAATTGTTTTTTTAATTGGAGATAAGTTCATAAGTTATTTTTCTACGAAAAAAATTACAAACCCAATTAGGTTAGACGGACCACAGGATCATCTTATTAAAAAAATAGGCACACCGACAATGGGTGGCGTCTTAATATTAATAGGACTTTTCACAGGTGTATTTTTATGGTCAGATTTGTATAATCCTTATAATTGGTTATTAATCTTTATAACATTTTCATTTGGAATATTAGGTGCTTTTGATGATTATAAAAAAATTAAAAAAAATAACTCAATTGGGATTTCGTCAAAATTAAAATTTATTATACAAATTGTTCTTAGTCTAATTTCTTTAATAATTTTATATAAATTTATAGACTCGGATTTAACTAATAATTTATATTTTCCCTTTTTTAAAAATTTAGTAATAAATTTAGGATGGTTTTTTATTCCTTTTTACTTATTTGTAATCGTTGGCTCGTCTAATGCCGTTAATTTAACAGATGGTCTTGATGGACTAGCTACTGTGCCTGTAATTTTAGTTGCAGGTTGTTTCGCATTTATCAGCTATGTATCTGGTAATATCATTTTTGCCGAATACCTTCTAATACCTTATATTGAAGGAGTAGGCGAGATTGCTGTCTTTTGTGGAGCGATCATTGGAGCATCAATAGGCTTTCTTTGGTTTAATGCACCACCAGCAAAAATATTCATGGGCGATACTGGCTCTTTAGCATTGGGAGGTTCTTTAGGTGCTGTAGGGGTTGCTACAAAACATGAAATTGTTTTAGCAATAACAGGAGGTCTTTTTGTTTTAGAGGCTGTATCTGTAATAGTTCAAGTGATTTCCTTTAAATTAACTGGAAAAAGAATATTTATGATGGCTCCGATACACCATCATTTTGAAAAAAAAGGATGGCCAGAGTCTACGGTTGTTATAAGATTTTGGATTATTTCTTTAATTTTAGCAATGATTGGACTCGCAACATTAAAATTAAGATAATGTTACCCAAAACTTTCGCAAAAAAAAAAATACTTATTTATGGCTTAGGACTTTCAGGTAATTCATGTCTAAAATTTTTAAAGAAAAAAAGTTTTGTTAAAATTTTTGATGACAATTATTCACTAAAAAATAAAAAAAATAAAAAATTTTTTATAAAAAAAAAACATGTCCTTAATTCAAAATTTGATTACATTATCTTAAGCCCAGGAATAGACATTAAAAAATGCAGTCTCAAAAGTTATTTAAAAAAAAATTGGAAAAAGATAATTACAGAGCTTGATATTTTCCAAAAATGTTATCCCAAAAATACAAAAATTACTATTACAGGAACTAATGGAAAATCTACTACTTGCCAAATGCTCTACGATATTATGAGAATTAAAAAAAAAGATGTTAGACTGGTTGGTAATATTGGAAAACCGCCTTTACAAGAAAAAAAAATCAAAAAAAATACAATTTTCATTGTTGAAGCATCATCATATCAAATTTCTTATAATAAATTTTTTAAAACAGATTATGCGGCTATATTAAATTTAAGTGTTGATCATTTAGATAGGCATGAAAATTTGACAAAATATGCAAACACCAAAATTAAATTAATTGGTGATCAAGAAAAAAATAAATTTTCATTTATAGAAAAAAAAAGTGATATAATTAATAAACTTATATTAAATAAAAAAATTAAGTCTAAAATAATTAAAATAGCTTATAACAATATGGAATTTTTTAAAAAAAAAATTAACAATGGTTATTTATTAGACAAAAACAATTTAAAAAATATTCATTTTGTCTATAAAATATCAAAACAATTAAAAGTATCCGATGAGCAAATATTCAGGTCACTTAATTTATTTAAGGCTTTAAAATTTAGAAAAGAAATTATCTATGATAAATTTAATCTAAAAATAATTAATGATTCAAAATCTACAAGTTTTTCTTCAACCTCTGGTCTTTTATCCTCCTATAAAAATATTTACTGGATTGTCGGAGGCCTTTCTAAAAAGGGAGATAAATTTATTTTAGAAAAAAGATATTACAAAAATATTTTTGCCTACATAATTGGATCAAATAAATTCTATTTTATAAATCAATTCAAAAATAAAATTAGGTTTAAATATTCAAAAAACCTAAAAAATGCAATTTTTACAATTAAAAGCGATATAAAAAAAGATAAAAAAAAAAAAACTATTTTATTTAGCCCCGCTGCTGCTTCATTCGACCAATTTAAAAATTTTGAACACCGCGGAAGATATTTTAATTCTTTAATTGAAAAGGCAAGTTTGTATGGAAAGTAAAAATGTTTACGATAATTTCATTTATGATTGGTGGAAAAATTTAGATAAAACAATATTTTTTTTATTTACATTATTAATTATTTTAGGAATTTTTTTTTCCTTAGTCTCAACATCCTTAATTGCGTCTTCTAAATTGGGTACAAATAACTATTATTTTTTTTTAAGACATTTGATTTACGTAATTATTGGTTTAACTTTGATCATATTTTTTTCAGCTATTTCAGAAAATAGTGTTTATAAAATAGGCATTATTATTTTTATTATTTTTTTTCTGTCGCTATCATTAGTTCCATTATTTGGAGTTGAAGTAAAAGGTTCAAAAAGATGGTTAGACTTTCCTATTATACCAAGATTTCAACCGATAGAGTTTTTAAAGCCGTTTTTAATAATTTTTTTGTCACTAGTAATTGGATCTAGATTTACATCAAATAATTATTTAAGATTTTTTTTAAGCACTTTAATTGTTATACCTATTCTATTATTTTTAGTTTTTCAGCCAGATATTGGTCAAACTTTATTGATTAGTTGTGTATGGTTAAGTCTTATATTTGTATCAGGTATTAATTTGTATTTTTTTAATTTTTTAATATTAATGTTTTCTACAATCGTAGGTTATTTAGTTTTTTACTTACCAAAATTTTCTTATATCAAATACAGGATATCAGCTTTCTTTGACACAAAATCAAAAGGTAATTATCAATCAGAAAAAGCAACAGAGGCTATAAGTGATGGGGGCTTTTTTGGAAAGGGTATTGGAGAAGGAACACTAAATACAAGAGTACCCGAGGCTCACACAGATTATGTTATATCAGTAATTTCCGAGGAGTTTGGAGCTTTTCTCATATTATTTATTTTATTAATTTTTTTGCTTTTAATATTTAGAGTATTTAAAAAAATTCCTTCAGAAAAAAATAACAGTAATAAACTAGTATTAATTGGCTCAATATTGTTGATTATATTTCAGGTATTAATTCATTTTGGTGTTAATATAAAATTTTTACCAGCAACAGGAATGACCTTACCTTTTTTAAGTTACGGTGGATCTTCGTTGTTGAGTTCCTCAATACTTGCAGGATTAATATTGAACTTTACAAGAAGAAAAATTTAAATTGATGAAAAAAATAACTATTAGCACTGGAGGTACTGGAGGCCATGTTATACCAGCGCAAATTTTATACGATTATTTGTCATATAAAAATCAGATTGTTATAACAAGTGACAAAAGGGGAATTAATTATCTTAATAAAAAAAAATATAAAATAAAACAAATAGATGTGCCAAAATTGAATATAAATATAATAAGTTTTGTTCCGTTTTTAATTAAATTTATTCTATCTATATTAAAGTCATATTTATTTTTATATAAAAACAAAATCGAAATATTGGTATCAACTGGAGGCTACATGTCCGTTCCTGTTTGTTTGGCTGCTAGACTTTTAAATTTAAAAATTTTTCTCTTTGAGCCTAATTTAATTATAGGTAGATCTAACCTATTTTTATTAAATTACTGTGAAAAAATATTTACATATAATAAAAAAATAAAAAATTTGCCAAAAAAAATGACCCACAAAAATTTTGTTATTAGACCATTAATTAGAAAAGAAATTTTTTTATTAAAAAAAAAATCAAAAAAAAACTCAAAATTCCTTTCTATCTTGATAGTAGGAGGGAGTCAGGGGGCAAGAAAATTTGATAATCTGTTTAATGAAGATTTAATTAAATTATCAAAAAAACTTAAAATAAAAATTTATCATCAAACAAGTGTTCAAAATTTAAGAGAGCTGAGAAATTTTTATATTTCAAATAATATAAATTTTTATGTCTTTTCGTATACGCACAACTTACACAAAATTATAAAAAAATGCGATTTTGCTATTACAAGATCTGGAGCTTCTACTATAAATGAATTAGTATTTTTAGAAACTCCATTTTTAGCAATTCCATACTTGTATGCTAAAGATGATCACCAATTTTTTAATGCAAAATATTATGTAAATAAAAATTTTTGTTGGTTAATTAGGGAAACTAAAATTAAAAAAAATTTTTTATATAAATTTGTTATAAATTTGACTAAAAATAAAAAATTGTTAATTCAAAAAAAAAAAAGTATGCATGACTTTCACAAGAAATATGATTGGAAATTTAATTCTAATCAATTAAACAACTTATTATCAAAATGAATATAAACTTAGCAAAATCTGAAATAGTACATTTTGTTGGCATAGGCGGAATAGGCATGAGCGGACTAGCATTAATAATGACAGGATTAGGTTTCAAAGTTCAGGGCAGCGATAAATCTCTTAACAAAAACATAGAAAGATTAAAAAAAAATCAAATTAAATTTTTTTTAGGACATGCATCATCAAATATTAAAAAAGCAACAATTTTAGTAATTTCTTCAGCAATTAAGAATAACAACGTTGAAATTAAGGAAGCGAAAAAAAAAAATTTACCAATTTATAAAAGAGGGGATATGTTGGCCCACATCACGTCACTTAAAAAAAACATAGTAGTTTCAGGATCTCATGGCAAAACTACTACTACATCTTTGATAGCATCTATTTTTGCCAAAGCTAAACTAGATCCAACCATAATAAATGGTGGTGTAATCAATTCTTTAGAAAACTCAGCTAAACTTGGAAAAAGTGAGTGGAGTATATTGGAGTCGGATGAGTCTGATGGAAGTTTTGTAAAAGTTCCATCAACATATGCTGTAGTGACAAATATTGATAGAGAACATATGGATTATTATAAATCTTTGAATGACCTTAAAAGACATTTCATAAAATTTATGCTTAAAGTTCCATCATTTGGTAAAACTTTTGTTTGTTTAGATGATAAGAATATTAAAGATATTTGCAAAATAAGCAGAATTAAAAATATACTTACTTATGGATTTAACAATAATTCAAATTTTAAAATTAAAAATTTGGCATTCCAAAAAAATAAATCTATTTTTGATGTCGAAATGAGTCTTCCAAATAAAAAAAAAACTATTTTAAAAAAATTTGAAATCCCTTTAATAGGATCTCATAATGTCAAAAATGCTACAGCAGCAATAGCTGTATCTTATTTCATAGGCGTATCCCCAATTATATTAAAAAGTAGTTTAAAAAACTTCAAAGGTGTAGAGCGACGATTTAACAAAATATTTACATACAATGGTGCGGAAATTTACGATGATTATGCTCATCATCCTACAGAGATAAGAGAAGTTTTAAGTGGAGTTAGCAATAGTTACAAAGAAAAAAAAATATTATGTATTTTTCAACCTCATAGAGTATCTAGATTAAATGACTTAAAAAATGAATTTTGTTATTCTTTTAAAAAAGCTAATACAGTAATATTATGCCCTATTTATAAAGCAGGTGAAAATTTGAAGTTAAATTTAGATTATTACAAATTTGCTAATCAAATTTCAAAAAAATCAAAAGTACAAGTATTTTTTGTGAATAATCAATATGAGCTAGCAAAATTTTTGAGACAGTTCTTGAATGAAGAAGATATAGCTATTGGGATGGGCGCAGGATCAATTTCAAATTGGATTAAAGAATTGCCAACTTTAATGAAAAAATAATGTTAAAAGATTTAGAAATTTTTTCAAAAAATATCAAAGGTAAAATTAAATTTAATTACAGCTTAAAAAATCATACTTGGTTGAATATTGGCGGAAATGCAAAAATTTTTTTTATTCCAGAAACTTTAGGTGAGCTGAGAGAATTCTTATTATATTTAAAAAAAGAAAATAACAATTTTTTTATTATAGGAGCAGGTTCAAATTTACTGATATCGGATAATGTTCAAAATCGTATATTTATTAAATTAGGGAAAAATTTTAATAAAATATCACTGACAAAAAATAATACTGTAATTGCGGGTTGCTCAATTTTAGATAAGAATGTATCAAATTTCGCATGTGAACATAACTTAAGTGGTTTAGAGTTTTTATCATGTATACCAGGATCGATAGGCGGTGGTATTCGAATGAATTCTGGATGTTTTGGCACAGAATTTAAAGATGTTTTGCTTTCAGTTCAAGTGATGGATTTTAGTGGGAGAGTTTATACAATTAATTCAAAAAATATAAATTTTGAATACAGGCAAACAAATTTACCAAAAAACCTCATTTTCTTAAGCGCATCTTTTAAAACTTATAAAAAAGATAAAAAAGAAATCGAAGAAAAAATACATAAATTTAAAGAAAAAAAAGAAAGTTCTCAACCATTAAGAGTCAAAACTGGAGGGAGTACATTTAAAAATCCAAAAAACCAATTAGAAAAAAAAGTTTGGCAAATTATTAAAGAAAATGTGGACAATCAAATTAGCTTTGGTGATGCGAAAATATCTGAAAAACATAGTAATTTTTTTATTAACATCAACAATGCTTCATTTAAAGATATGCATAATTTGATAAATTTTGTAAAAAAAAAAGTAAAAGAGAAAACTGGCATTTCTCTACAGCTGGAATTGGAAATAGTAAATTAAATGAAAAAAAAAATTCTAGTTCTCGGCGGCGGATACTCCAAGGAGCGCGCTATTAGCCTTAAATCAGCGAAAGCTGTCATTAAATCAATTAAAAATAAATATAAGGTAAAGTTTGCTGATCCATGTAATAACTTCTTAAAAACAGTTGAGAATTATAAACCAGATATAATTTTTAATGCATTACATGGAAGATTTGGTGAAGATGGTTATATTCAATCAATTTTAGAGACTTTAGCAATTAAATATACACATTCTGGTGTAAAATCTTCTATGTCAGCGATGGATAAAGAGATTTCTAAAAAAATATTTTTAAAACACAAAATTTTAACACCCAAATATATTAAAATAAAGAATAACCAAAAATGCTTAAATTATAAAAGAATTAAAGAATATTTAAGTTATCCTGTTGTTATCAAACCCATAAATGAGGGATCTAGTTTAGATGTTTTTATTTGTGATAATAAATTATCATTATCAAAAAAGCTAAAAAAAATGAGGCATTATAGAGAATTACTTATTGAGAAATTTATTCCAGGTAGAGAAATTCAAGTAGCAATAATGGGAAATAAAATACTTGGGCCCATAGAACTTAAGCCTAAAAGAAAATTTTACGATTATAAAGCTAAATATAATTCTAAGGCTAGAACTGAGCATATTATTCCAGTCAATTTAAGTAAAAAAAATTACCAAAAAATTAACAACATTGCTTATAAGGCACACAAATTATTAAATTGTAAAGGAATAACTAGATCTGACTTTAAGTTTTATAAAAATAAATTTTATTTGCTTGAGCTTAATACCCAACCAGGAATGACCGATCTTTCATTAGTCCCAGAAATAGCTGCTCACAGAGGTTTAAATTTTGACACATTAATTAATTGGATAATTAAAGATGCATCAAAAAACAGGTAAAAAAACTAAATTAATTTTTTATATTTTTCTTATAATAATATTGACATCCACAAACAACTATAATTTTAAAATTCAAAATGTATTTAATATTAAACACATTCATATAGATGGTCTTTCAAAAGAAAAAAATGAGATAGTTAAAAATGAAATTAAAAGAATATTAGAAAAAAATATTTTATTTATAAATAGAGATTATTTTTCAAAATTAGTTGAAAGAAACGATACAGAATATTTAATTGTTAGAAAAAAATTTCCAAATAAATTGATAATTAATTTTACTTCCGCGAAACCGATTTGTATAGTTGAAACAAAAAATAATAAGTTTATTTTGGGCAGCAATGGCAAAATACTAGATACCAAAATCGATGAAAAAAATATACCAATAGTTTCAGGATCAAAGAATTTAAAAAATATTTTTAACGTTGTAAGTCTTATAAATAAATCCAATTTCAATTATTCTGCGATAAAGAAAATTATTTTTTTTAAAAGTGGCAGATTTGATATTAACCTAAGAAATGGAGTTATTATTAAATTTCCAATCAAATTTAATATAGAAATAATTAATTATGGAAATAATTTGTTGTATGAAAAAAAATTTACAAACTCTAAAATAATTGATTTAAGAGTCAAAAATAAAATTATAATTAATGAATAGCTTTGATAGAGGGAATTTTTATTTTGGAATTTCAGATAAAAAAATTTATATTTGTTATTTTGAAAATGGCAAAACTTATTCTAAAGAAAATATTAATTTTGAAATTCCCGATAATTTAAGCAATGATTTAAATTTTAAAATTATAATAAAGCTACTAAAAAAAAATATTAGAAAAATAGAAAACAAATTAGGTTTTTTTTTAAATAGTGGAAACATATCAATTCAATCCAACTCATATCAAAGTATTATATTTAGTATTAAAAATATTTTTGATGAAAAACATCTAGATAAAAAAGTTATAACTAATCTTTTACAGAGCGGTATTCAAAAGTTTTATGTAGATGAACAACATTTATCTATTGTTCATATTTTAATTAATAAATATATCGTTGATGATAAAGTATTTATAAATTTCCCAAATAATATTAAATTTAAAAAAATTATTTTAGAAATTGAGTTTATATGTTTAAACAAATACCTTGTAAACAAAGTAAAAAATTTATTTAGTGAATGCAAAATTAATGTTAATAAAATTATATCGCATGAGTATGCAAAAAGATTTTCAAATAATGCATCAGATGACACGATGTGTCTTTCTGCTCATAAAGTCATTAGTGGCATAAATCAATCTGAGGTTTATCTAGAAAGTGATTTAAAAAAAAAAAGAGGTATTTTTTACAGGATTTTTAACTTTTTTGACTAGTCGTTTGTAGCGTTTTGTAACATTACTTGTTTTTTCTTATTAAAAGTAGACATCTATAAGATTTTAATGTCAGTATTAAATCAAAAAACAATAAACGATACAGTAATATTTAACGGTATAGGTCTTCATTCAGGTAAAAAAGTAAATATGACTTTATCTCCAGCCTCACCAAATACTGGTATTATTTTTAAAAGATCCGATTTGAAAATCAATAATTTAATCTATCCAAATGTATTTAATGTCTCAAGCGCATCCTATTGTACAAAAATAACAAATGAATATGGAGTAAGTGTTTCGACTGTCGAACATCTAATGGCTGCACTATTTGGATTAGGTATAGATAATCTTTTAATTGAATTAAATTCGGAGGAGTTACCAATCATGGATGGCTCGTCAAAAAATTTTGTAGAGGCAATTAGAAAGATAGGATTTAAGGTTAGTGATCAGCCGATTAGAATTATTAAAATTAATAACAAAATTACATATGAAGACGGTGAAAAATTTATTACTTTTGAGCCTAATAAAATTAGTTTAGAGATTGATTTTGAAATTAAATACAATCAAAACTCAATTTTAAACCAAAGAAACAAAAAAAATATATACATGGACGATCTAACCGATATTTATAATTCTAGAACTTTTTGTTTGTTTGAAGATGTTGAAAAACTAAAAAAATTGGGATTAGCACAGGGTGGAAGCTTAGAAAATGCAATAGTCTTGAAAGGCAACGAAATACTTAACGATGAAAAATTAAGAAATTCAAATGAGTTTGTTAATCACAAAATTTTAGATTGCCTTGGGGATATTTATCTTGCTGGTTATAGAATGGTTGGCAAAATTACTTCAAGTCAAGGGGGCCATAATGTAACAAACAAGGGTTTAAGAGATTTACTAAGTAATAATAAGAATTTTTCAATTATCGAATTAAAAGAAAAAAATATACCGCATTCTTTTTTAATCAAAAATCCATTAAAATCTATTGCTTAAATATTTAAGCTTTTAAAATTATCTGTTAATAATCTAAAAATGAAAACTTTAAATAAATTTATTGCATTAATTTTTATATCATTATTAATTTCTTGCTCGAGTGAAAAGAAAGTTTCAATAGTTAAAGAAAAAAATATCGAAAACCAAATGGTAGAAGCCTTTGAAGAGGGATATAAAGAATTAAAGAATGGCGATGTTTTGTTTGCTGCTAAAAAATTTAATGAAGCAGAACTTTTATATCCTCAATCTGAGTGGGCACCTAAAGCAGCTTTAATGGCAGCTTACTCATATTATTCCCAAGATTATTATTATGATGCTGAATATGAGCTAAATAGATTTTTAAAAGTTTATCCAAACGAAAAAAATGTGCCATACGCTCATTACCTATTAGGCATGGTTTATTATGAGAGAATTGTTGATGAAAAAAAGGATTTAGAGCCTTTAGTGATGGCGGAGAAAAAATTTAAATTTATTGAGAAAAATTATCCAAATACCGATTTTGCGTTAGACTCATCATATAAATTAGATTTAATTAATGATTATCTAGCTTCAAAAGAAATGTACATTGGAGTTCACTACATGAAAAAAAATAAATGGATTGCGGCAATTAATCGTTTCAAAAATGTTGTAGATAAATATGACGAAACTTCATTTATTGATGAAGCTCTACATAGATTGGTTGAACTACATTATAAGCTAGGTCTTTTAGAAGAGTCTCAAAAATATGCATCATTATTAGGGTACAATTATCAATCAAGCGAATGGTATTCAAAAAGTTATAAACTTTTCAACAAAAATTATAAAACTAAATTTGAAATTAAAAAAGAAAAAGAGGGAATATTTCAAAAATTTAAAAAACTTCTTTATTAATAAATGAAAGATACGTTTTCTGAGGAATATAAAAAAAAAATAAGGTTACTAGATAAATATAATAAGCAGTATTATCAAAATCAAAAACCTATAGTATCTGATAAAGAATACGATGAATTAAAAAATGAAATTTTACAGCTAGAAAAAAAACATAATTTTAGTCATTTAAATTCACCAAGCATTAAAGTTGGTTATAAACCTTCAAAAAAATTTGAAAAATTTAAACATAAAGTTAAAATGTTATCTTTATCAAACGCATTTAATCAAGAAGACTTAATTAATTTTCAAAAAAAAAATGTGAATTTTTTAACTTTTAATAAAAATTACGAATTTGAATATAGTGTTGAACCTAAAATTGATGGTATCTCAGCATCTCTTAATTATGAAAATGGAAAATTAGTCAGAGGTCTTTCAAGAGGAGACGGTGAAGAAGGTGAAGATATAACTGCTAATTTAAAAACTATTAAAGACATACCTTTAAAAATTTCTCACACAGATTTTCCTGATGAGATAGATATTAGAGGCGAGGTTTTTATAGAAACTAATGATTTTAAAAAAATAGAAAAAAGTTTTGCAAATCCAAGAAATGCAGCTTCTGGATCATTAAGACAAAAGGATCCAAAAAAAACAGAATTAATACCTCTAAAATTTATCGCATACACTTTTGGTTTTAGCTCAGAAATGAAAGTTGGAAAACAAAGTGATTTTATAAAAAGCCTAGATAATTGGGGTTTTAAAACATCTGAATTAAATAAAACAATTAAGGGTATTAATAATTTAGTTAAATATCATTCCGAAATAGAAGAAAAAAGATTTAGTTTGAACTATGATATTGATGGAATTGTATACAAGATTAATGACTTTGGCTTACAAAAAAGATTAGGTTTTATGGCTACAGCACCAAGATGGGCTATAGCTCACAAATTTTCTGCTAATTATTCAATTACTAAAATTATTGATATTGATATTCAAGTTGGAAGAACAGGTGCTTTAACGCCAGTTGCAAAAGTTAAACCTGTTAATATAGGTGGTGTAATGGTTTCTAATGCAACATTACATAACGAAGATGAAATAATTAGAAAAGACGTTAGAATTGGCGATACTGTTAAAATTGAAAGAGCTGGCGATGTAATTCCACATGTAATTTCTGTAGATAAAAAATTAAGATCATCAAAATCAAAAAAATATATTTTTCCCAATAAATGCCCTTCATGTGGATCTAAAACTATTAAAGATTATAACTCTGTTACAAAAAAAATTGATGCAGTTAGAAGGTGTAGTAATGAAGGATATGGATGTGAAAAGATATCTATTGAAAAATTAAAACATTTTGTATCAAAGGATGCCTTAAATATTGAAGGACTTGGAAAAAAAGTTATAGAAAAATTCTGGGATTTAAAGTTTATAAAATTTCCTGATGATATATTTAACTTAAACTTCCAAACAATTTCTAGATTAGAAGGATGGGGCACTCAATCAGCAGATAATCTTAGGAATTCAATTAATAAATCAAAAAAATTAAAATTAGATAAATTTATTTATTCTCTTGGTATAAGGCACATAGGCCAAGAAAATGCTAAGTTAATCTCTGAGTTTTTAGGTGACTATTCTAATTTTATAAAATTAAAAGACCAAAAAAATATAGAAGATCTGTCAAATATTGATGGTATTGGAGAGACACAAATCGCATCTTTAAAAAATTTCTTTAAAAATAAACTAAATTTAAAGGTTATTTTATCTTTAAGCAAAATTTTAACTTTTGAAAAAAATGTTATAAAAAAAATGGCAGGGGTATTTTCTAATAAAATATTAATGTTTACGGGAAAATTAAACAACATTAGCAGAGCTGAAGCAAAATCAATTGTAGAGAGTAATGGAGGAAAAATTGTAAGTAATGTGTCAAAAAAATTAGATTACCTTGTGGTTGGTGAAAAACCGACCTCAAGAAAAGTTAAAATGGCTAATGATTTAAAAATTAAAATATTAAATCAAACTGAATTTGATAAAATATTAAAATTGAGATAATAACCAAAATTTTTCCTCATAACTTAAGTATTTTTCAACATTCGTATAAATTTTTAAATTATAATTTATTAAATAATCTTTTTCTTCTTTAGTAAGAATTTTAAAATTAATTAATTCTTTATCGAAAGGAACCATAGTTAGATTTTTGAAATATATTTTATTTTGTAATTTTTCCACATAAATCATATTTTCTAACCTAATTCCAAATTTACCCTTCATATAAAATCCTGGCTCATTACTGATTACATGACCAGGTTTTAGCATTATTTTGTAATTTTTAGAAATTGCAATAGGCCCTTCATGAACATTAAGAAAATAGCCTACACCATGACCCGTACCGTGGGCATAGTCTAAACCGTTTTTTTTTAAAAATTTTCTAGCTAAAGCATCTAATAAATGTGCGCTTGCAAATTTGTTTAAATTTGCATTAACAACAGCAATGTGACCTTTTAAAACATATGAAAAAATATTTTTAATTCTATTTGATTGTTTTCCTAAACTTATTGTTCTTGTAATATCGGTTGTTCCATA
>Ga0163109_10001214_pt1 | contig 20539 bp, 13 predicted proteins | sample CRUFie1St13metaG_FD_108704 | JGI IMG/M metagenome (GOLD analysis project Ga0163109, IMG submission 108704) | Marine microbial communities from the Costa Rica Dome - CRUD Field 142mm St13 metaG | ecosystem: Environmental > Aquatic > Marine > Oceanic > Photic zone | place: Costa Rica: the Eastern... | reverse complement strand
TTTCGCGTCTTCGATGACACCCTCGTCGTTCACCTGAATTTGCAGACGCATAACATCGCCACACGCTGGTGCTCCAACCATACCCGTACCCACGCTGTCGCTGTCGGCGTCAAGCTTGCCGACATTGCGAGGATTTTCATAGTGATCAATTACTTTTTCGCTGTAAGCCATAACTTACTCCTTTGAGCGATAAACGCCGACTAGTGCGCTGCCCATTCAATTGTGTCCAGGTCAATGCCGTCCTGATACATATCCCAGAGCGGTGACAGTTCTCTTAGCTTATCCACCGCATGGCGAATACTTATTGCGGCACGATCTACGTCGTTTTCCGTCGTAAAACGACCAAAACTGAATCGAAGTGAGCTGTGCGCCAGCTCGTCGTTTAGCCCCAGCGCTCGGAGAACATAAGAAGGTTCCAAGCTGGCCGATGTACACGCCGAGCCACTCGATATCGCCAAGTCTTTTAGTGACATAATCAGTGACTCGCCCTCAACAAAGGCAAAACTGACATTCAGTGCACCCGGTAGACGGTGATCGCGGGAACCGTTGATGTGCACTTCGGGGATATCATTGATGGCATCCCAGAATCGCTGCCGTAAAGCGCGCAGACGTTCACCCTCTGCTTGCATCTCCTCTGTCGCAATGCGTGCCGCCTCACCCAAACCAACGATTTGGTGCGTTGCAAGGGTGCCAGATCTCATACCGCGCTCATGGCCACCACCGTGCATTTGAGCTTCGATTCGGACACGTGGCTTGCGGCGCACGTAGAGGGCACCAATGCCTTTAGGGCCGTACATTTTATGCGCTGAGATGGAGAGTAAATCGACTTTCATAGCCTCCATATCAAGCGGAACCTTACCAGTACTTTGCGCCGCATCGACGTGGTAGATAACGCTCCGCTTTCGACATATCTCACCGATCGCTGCGATGTCATTCACAACACCAATTTCATTGTTGGCATGCATGACACTAACAACACTGGTGTCCTCCCTGATCGCATCGGCAATCATTTCAGGTGTCGTCAAGCCGTCTGTATTGGGCTCAAGATAAGTCACCTCAAACCCCTCGCGCTCAAGCTGTCGACAGGTATCAAGCACCGCTTTGTGCTCTATTTTTGATGTAATGATGTGCTTGCCTTTGCGCTGATAGAAATGGGCAGCACCTTTGATAGCCAAGTTATCTGACTCGGTCGCCCCTGACGTCCACACAATCTCTCGGGGATCCGCGTTAATCAACTCGGCAACCTGACAGCGCGCATTTTCAATCGCCTCTTCCGCCTTCCAGCCATACTGGTGCGAGCGCGATGCAGGGTTACCAAAGACACCATCCATCGATAGACATTGGGTCATTGCCGCAACAACACGCGGGTCGACAGGTGTCGTTGACAGGTAGTCCAGATAGATTGGCACATCAATCACTTCCGCCTTTCCCATAAAAATTTCCTCAGACCACTTGGTCTATATATCTCTTAGTGTAAGTGGCTGAGACTCAACCAAACCCACCATATAACTGCCTTTTCGATAACCACCACGGTTGACCAGATCTTCCAAACTTATGGAACTCAGAAAGCTATGAATCTGATCTGACAAGTCCTGCCAAAGGTGATGGGTCAAGCAAACTTCACCATGGTTGCAATCACCCCGTCCCTGGCAGTTAGTTGCGTCGATCGATTCATTGACCGCGTCGATAATCTGCGCGACAAAAATTCGGTCATACCTCCTCGAAAGCTGATAGCCACCACCCGGACCTCGAATGCTTCGAACCAAGTCTTCCCGTCGCAATTTGGAGAACAGTTGCTCGAGATAAGACAGAGAGATTTCTTGACGCGCCGAAATATCAGCCAGCGTGATGGGATTCTCGCCACCGTGAATGGCTAGATCCAACATCGCTGTAACCGCATAGCGGCCTCGTGTGGTCAATTTCATCTGCGCACAACGTCAATGACTCAAATACCCGACTAGTTTAGTCAAGAATTCTGGATTTGACCATCGCTATCGCCTATTTATCTTTATTTTCGCGCACAACTCGGCGGGTTTCTTTCAAAATACCTCGTAAAATCTGGACTTCCATTTCATCGAGTCGGACGCGGCTATAGAGCCGCCGCAGTCTAGTCATCAACTGTCGCGGCGCTGCAGGGTTAAGAAATTCGAGATCTACGAGCGTTTCCTCGAGGTGCTTGTAGAAATATTCCATGTCTTCTGACGTAGCAAATTCATTCTCCCAGTGAGCATCTTGCTCTTGGAGCAACTTACCCTCGAGTTCAGCCATACGAATCTCGTAGCAGACGATCTGCACAGCCATAGACAAATTAAGTGACTCATAGTCTGGGTGAGTTGGTATGTGGCAATGCAAATTACAGCGACGGAGCTCATCGTTATTAAGCCCGCTATCCTCACGTCCAAACAGGATCGATACCCTATCAGTCGACGAGCGTTGAACAATCCTATTTGCCGCAACGCGCGCATCTTGGACAGGCCAGGGAATCCGACGCTCTCGGGCGCTAGTCCCGACGACGAATTGGCTATCCGCAATCGCCTCATCCAATGACTGCACAACACGCGCTGCCTGAATGATGTCCAATGCGCTCGCGGCACGCCACTCAGCTTCGGGATCGGGAAATTTGCGAGGATCCACTAATACCAGCTGCCGCAAGCCCATATTTTTCATGGCGCGAGCCACCGCACCAATATTCCCTGGGTGTGATGGATTAACCAATACCACCTGTATGTTGGAAGAAGTCATAAAACACCCACCTTGCAGGGCCGCGAGTGTATCAAACCCTAACGCCTTAGCGCGCTTCTTGTTATGATCGCGCTCCCGCCGAATACCCGGACATCATCATGGAACCTATGGTCAATATCGCGCTTCGCGCAGCTCGCAAAGCCGGCAACTTGATAGCTCGCGCATCAGATGACCTGACGCGGCTCCGATTTGAGGCGAAGGGTAAGGCGGATTTCGTTACTGAGGTTGATCTTGCGTCTGAACAGGAACTTATTACCAACCTACAGAAGACCTATCCGGACCATGCATTCGTATGCGAAGAGGGTGGTCGTGCTGGCCCAGAGGAAGCTGAGTTTGTCTGGATTATCGACCCGCTCGATGGCACCAGTAACTTTATGCGAGGCATCCCGCACTACTGTGTCAGCATGGCCTGTGTCCGCAATGGTAAGCTCGAGCATGCGATTATCTTGGATCCTATCAGGCAAGAAGAATTTACCGCCTCACGCGGTCGTGGTGCCCAGCTTAATGGTCGTCGCATCCGAGTATCCGACCGCACCGATTTAAAAGAGTGCCTCATCGGCACCGGCACGCCCTTTTTGGGACAGTCAGACAATCGTATGGACTGGTACCTGAGAGGCTTGGGTGAAGTTGCTGGCAACTCTATGGGCATTCGACGCGCAGGAGCCGCTGCTCTGGATCTCGCCTATGTTGCGGCCGGAAGGCTTGATGGCTTTTGGGAAGCAGGCCTCAAACCCTGGGATCTCGCAGCTGGGACGCTTTTGGTCCGGGAGTCAGGCGGACTCGTAACTGATTTCAAGGGGAGTGACAACGTGCTCGAGGGCGGGGATGTCATTTGCGCCAATCCGCGACTGCTAAAACAATTGGCTGCCGCTATCCGCTAACACCTGCTCACCGGCAAATCTTGCTAGATCTTTCAGGGTATTACTGCTTCCTGGTCTTCACCCTCTTTAACCGGTATTGCCACGTCCTCTTTGGTAACGCCCAAGGCCAGCAGCGATGTGGATGCCACATAAATCGACGAGTACGTTCCGATCGTTACGCCGACAAGTAAGGCAATAGCAAAACCGAAAATCATATCGCCACCAAAAACGGCCAGGGACGTCAGTACCAGCATTGTGGTTAACGAGGTGACTAAGGTACGGCCCAGCGTCTCATTGAGTGATACATCGACTACACCGAGAGGCTCCATCTTGCGTATCTTTCGCAGATTCTCTCGAATGCGATCCGACACAACGATCGTGTCATTGAGCGAGTAACCGATCACAGCAAGTATGGCCGCCAAGACAGACAGATCGAACTCAAGTCGGGTGATCGAGAAAAATCCAAGAATAATAAGCACGTCGTGTGCGAGCGCTATGACGGCACCCATGGCAAACTTAATTTGGAAACGAAAGCCAACGTAGATCAACACCAAGCCAAGTGCCAGCAACATGGCAAGTCCACCTTGTTCACGTAGCTCGTCACCCACCTGTGGCCCGACAAACTCCATACGCTGCATGGTAACTTTTTGCGACGCGGCACCCCGCAAAACCTCAACCATTCGAGCGCCTTCAGCATCGGAGTAGCTAATGGGTAGTCGGACCAACACATCGCGATCAGTACCAAAGCTGACCACCATTGCACCCTCATAGCCACCGGTTAGGAGCTGATCACGAATATTGCCAAGGTCCACGCTCGAGTCGTAATTTAGCTCTATCAGCGTACCGCCCGTGAAGTCTAATCCCCAGTTAAGTTGCTGGAAAGACAGTGAAACCACCGTGGCCAGCAGTAAAAGTCCGGAGAATGCCGCGGCAACGAAGCGGCCTTTCATGAACGCGATAGATTTCATGCCGTCGCTTCCTTTGAAACAGCCGCTGCTCTCATTCTCACCCGACCAATACTCAAGCGATCCACACGTCGACCACCGTAGCTAATGTTAACCAAGGCTCGGGTTCCCATGATCGCAGTAAACATCGACGTGATAATCCCTACCGATAAAGTGACGGCAAAACCCTTAATGGGTCCAGTCCCGACGGCGTAGAGAATGATCGCCACGATGAGCGTCGTAATATTGGCGTCCAAGATAGTGGTCACAGCACGCTCGAATCCACTATGGATCGCGAGCTGACTGGAGGTCCCAGCCGCAAGTTCTTCACGAATACGCGCGAAGATCAGTACGTTCGCATCAACGGCCATACCCACAGTGAGAACAATTCCGGCAATCCCTGGCAAAGTCAACGTGGCGCTCAAGAGCGACATCACCGCCACCAAAAGAACCAGGTTTGCGGTCAATGCGACAACGGCAATTACGCCGAAAACCCGGTAGTAAACCAGCATAAATAGAACAACCAGGGCTAGTCCTAGTTGCAGCGATTTTACGCCCAGCTCTATATTTTCAGCACCCAGCGAAGGTCCCACCGTTCGCTCCTCAACGAAGCTTATGGGTGCAGCAAGCGCACCAGCACGCAGCATCAAAGCAAGCTCCGACGACTCGGCAGGGCTGTCCAGCCCGGTGATCTGGAATTGTGCGCCTAGGGCTGACTGGATTACAGGCGCTGTCAGTACCTTTTTTTCGTCATAGGGATCACGGATCACCACTGTCTCACCGTTCTCGTCGTTCTCGTAACGCGTGCGATATTTCCGTTCGATGAAGAGGACACCCATACGACGCTTCACGTTCGCTCGTGTTGCACGGGACATCAGCATGCCACCTTCACCATCAAGGGTTATCTGCACATTAGGCTGTCCATTTTGATCAAAACTTGCCGCGGCATTCGATACTCGCTCACCGGTAATGATGATGTCGCGCTCGAGCCACTCGGTCATTCCCTGTCGCGATTCACCGCGGTAGTCAAAGCGCTGTCGCTCAGAAATGGGGGTGTTTGCCTCCGCAACAAGACGAAACTCCAGGTTCGCCACTTTACCGAGGATCCGCTTGGCTTCAGCCGTGTCCTGAATACCTGGCAGCTCTACCACGATGCGATTCTTCCCCTGCCGCTGAACTAGGGGCTCTGAAACACCGAGCTCATTTACTCGATTCCGGAGTGTGGTGAGATTCTGTGCCACGGCATACTCGACCACTTCAGCAATTGTGGTCTCGGTCACCTCAGCAAATAGCTGCGGTACGTCTTCATCGACACGATCGAGGAGTAGTTCGGGGTAAAGATCTTTAACAGCTGACCGCGCCGCCTCGCGGTCCTCCACGGAGCGAAAGGTCATACCGATTCGAGTACCCTCGAGCGCTAAGCGCCCGCGAATACGTTCCTCGCGCAATCGTCGCTTGATACCGTTTTCGTAATGCTCAAGCTTGCGATCGGTTGCCGCATCGACATCGACCTCGAGTTTGAAGTGAACACCGCCGCTTAAATCGAGACCTAGCTTCATAGGCCGAGCACTTCCACTTACAAGCCAATCGGGTGTGGTGGGTGCCAAGTTCAGGGCAACAATGTACCCATCTCCTAGTGCTCGCTGCAAAATGGCTTGAGCCTTTAGTTGCTGCTCTCTACTCTCTAAACGAATAAGTCCCGTCTTGCCTAACGCTTGAATCTCCTCACCAAAATACCCAATGCCAGCTTCTGACAGAGCCTGGCTGGCACGGTCCATAAGGGGTCCATTGATGCCCTGCGCACCACTCGACCCACCAATTTGCAAAGCAGGATCAGGCGCATACAAATTTGGGGCCGCGTAGTAGAAGCCCATAGCCACAATCAGGGTTATGAACAAATTTTTCCACAATGGGTAGCGATTTAGCATTCAAGCTCCGTTAGAAGAGTGTACAACGGCGAGATCCCAGAAAGCCGCGAAGTGTAGCTTGTAGCACCCGCCAAGGCTATTGGCATCCTTTGTTAATTCACCCACACCCGAGCATTACGAAATAAGCGCATCCAGCCCGAATCCTCGGGCCAGTCAGACGGGGCCCATGACATTTGTACACTTCGGAAAACGCGCTCGGGGTGCGGCATCATGATGTTGATGCGTCCATCGGCGTTGCATAAACCCGTAATGCCATTAGATGAGCCATTGGGGTTGGCAGGGAAAACAGAAGCCGTCTCTCCGTGATTGTCAACGTACTTCAAGGCGACGCGATTCGAGGCCTCAAGATTTGTAATGCTGTCGTTAGCCATAAACTGTGCCCGACCCTCGCCATGAGCAACAACGATCGGTAATTCCGACCCCGCCATATCGGTGAATAACATCGACGCTGACTTCTCGACGCGCACGCGGACGAGACGAGCCTCGTATTGCTCTGACAGGTTGCGCGCAAAACGCGGCCAGTGATCTGTGCCGGGGATGAGTGGCGCGAGTGCAGAGAGCATCTGACAACCGTTACAGACCCCCAGTACAAAGCTATCCGAGCGCTCAAAAAAGGCCTGGAATTGGTCACTCATCGCTGAGTCAAACAGCACACCTTTGGACCATCCCTCGCCGGCACCCAGTACATCACCGAAGGAAAACCCACCACAAGCAGCCAGGCCTTTAAACTCACTCAAGTGGCGTCGACCGGCCCTGAGGTCCGACATGTGGACATCCATGGCTTCAAAGCCTGCTCTATGAAAGGCCGCGGCCATCTCGGCCTGTCCATTGACGCCCTGCTCGCGCAGAATCGCAATTTTTGGTCGAACGCCTGTTGCAATCATTGGTGCGGCTATATCGTACGCAATATCGAAACTGAGTTGTGCAGAAAGACCTGGATCTTCGTGGCAAATCTGATCGAATTCTTGATCAGCGCAGTCAGCGTTATCTCGCTCGCGCTGAATCGCATGAGAGTTCTGAGCCCAGAGTTGCTGAAGCGGACCACGGCGGCTATCAATCAACTCAAATGTTGGGCTATTAACAACAATGCGCTCATCTAGTCGAGGCTTTGCAATTACCGATGTTGCCGAGTCGAGTCCGTGCGATGCCAGCACACCGCAAACCTCATCGAGGCGCGCATCAGCCACCTGCAAAATCACACCGACCTCTTCATTGAAGAGAGTCGCAGGCGCTTGTTCCGGCGAGCACTCAATTTCCACGTTTAGACCACACCGGCCAGCAAACGCCATCTCCAAAAGCGTTACGAGGGTGCCACCGTCCGAGCGATCATGATAAGCCAGCACTGCATCAGATGCTTTGAGATCGTTAATCGCGTTAAACAGTGCCTTAACATCGCCCGCCGAGACATCGGGCACTTCCGACCCGATTTTTCCAAACGTTTGCGCTAGTACCGATCCACCCAGTCGGTTCTTTCCGTGACCCAGATCCACCAATAAAAGTGTGGTCAATTCATCTCGACGCAACTCGGGCGTTAAGGTTTGGCGGGCATCTCCCACCGGTGCGAACGCGGAAACAATAAGCGATACTGGAGCCGTGACACTTTTTGATGCACCGGCCTCATCCCACTGGGTTCGCATTGACATCGAATCTTTACCCACGGGAATGGTCATCCCAAGCTCGGGACAGAACTCGAGACCAACGGCTTTCACCGTGTCATAGAGGATGGCATCGTCCCCTAGATAACCGGCGGCGCACATCCAGTTTGCCGAAAGTTTGATGTCTTCCAAGGTCTTCACTGGCGCTGCTAACAAGTTTGTAATCGCTTCTGCAACAGCTAGACGCGCCGAGGCTGGGCCGTTGAGTGTCGCTACAGGTGTTCGCTCTCCCATGCTCATCGCCTCACCCAAATGGGTATCAAGTGCCGCCGTAGTGACGGCTACGTCGGCTACCGGCACCTGCCAGGGCCCCACCATCTGATCTCTGGCTACCATGCCGGTAACCGAGCGGTCGCTAATGGTAATTAAGAAACTTTTGCTGCCAACCGCAGGGAAGGTAAGAACCCGCTCAAGCGCATCTGCAATGGGTACAGCGCCCGAAAAATCATCGACCGGGGGCGCAATACGACTCGTAGTCCGGTGCATCCTCGGCGGCTTACCAAAAAGCAGCGACAGGGGAAGATCCACAGGATTGTTGTTAAACAGTGTGTCACCAAGACGCAAGTGTTGCTCATGCGTTGCCTCTCCGACGACAGCGAAGGGACAGCGTTCTCGCCTACAAATTGCTTCGAACGTTGGCAGATCCTCTGGAGTCACGGCCATCACATAACGCTCTTGCGATTCGTTGCACCAAATTTCTAGAGGGCTCATGCCCTTTTCGTCACTAGGCACAGAGCGAATCTGGAAGTCACCTCCACGACCACCATCTTTTACGAGCTCAGGAAAAGCGTTACTCAAGCCACCTGCACCCACATCGTGGATGAAGGCAATGGGGTTTTCATTACCGCGTTCCCAGCATCGATCAATGACCTCCTGACATCGACGCTGAATTTCAGGGTTTTGACGCTGCACCGAGGCAAAGTCGAGATCCTCCGTGCTGGCGCCACTCGCCATGGACGAAGCGGCTCCACCACCTAAGCCAATTAGCATTGCGGGCCCGCCTAGCACGATCAGCTTGGCGCCGGCGTCAAAAGATGGCTTGTCGACGTGTTCAACTTTGATGTTTCCAAAGCCCCCCGCAACCATAATGGGCTTATGATAGCCACGCACACCCTCGCTGGTAGCGACCTCGAACGTACGGAAGTAACCACCCAAGTTGGGTCGGCCAAACTCGTTATTAAACGCCGCGGCTCCAAGCGGACCATCCGTCATGATTTGAAGCGGCGTCACAATGCGGTCGGGCTTTCCGTAACCCAACTCCCAAGGCCGGGGATATTGCGGTAAATTGAGATGTGACACGGTAAATCCACACAGACCGGCCTTTGGCCGAGAACCGCGGCCGACCGCACCTTCATCACGAATCTCGCCTCCCGAGCCTGTGCCCGCGCCCGCAAAGGGTGCGATCGCCGTTGGATGATTATGTGTCTCCACCTTCATCAGCAGCGCAATGGACTCGTTGTGATAGGACCAAGTTTGAGACGCGGGCTCTGGATAGAAACGCCCAGCCGTGTGGCCCGACACCACTGCCGCGTTATCGGCATAAGCAGAGAGCACGTTCTCTCCGCTTTGCTGGTAGGTGTTCTTGATCATGCCAAACAATGACCAGGGCTGATCGACACCATCAATAGCCCATGACGCGTTGAAGATCTTGTGCCGGCAATGCTCGGAGTTTGCCTGTGCAAACATCATCAACTCGGTATCCGAGGGGTCTCTACCAAGATCCGTAAATGCGTCCACCAAATAATCGATTTCGTCTTCCGCAAGTGCCAGTCCCAGAGATGCGTTTGCCGTTACCAGTGCTGCACGACCTTCGTCGTTCACGGGGACCGTTGAGAGCGCCCGCGGTTCAATGTCCTCGAAGAGGCCCTCTACTTCCTCTATCGAATCTAATGCCACCTCGACCATGCGGTCATGTAACAATGCCTTGGCTTGAGCCGCATGCTGTGATTGGTGTAGGTCATGCAAAACATAAACGACTGCGCGCTCGATCCGCTTGACACCCTCGAAACCACAATTTTGCGCAATGTTGGTCGCCTTGCTCGCCCAAGGCGAGATCGTACCAAAGCGAGGCGCCACAACCACAACCTCCCGCTCCCCAAGTTCATCGCCATTCGGCTCGGCACTCGTCCCTGGCTGAAGCAATGCTGCCAGCTTATTGCCATCAACACCGTCTGCTGCATCGATCGCGTAAACAAAGAACGCCTTACTCAATGTGAGCGAAGGATCAAGTTCGGTGATCTGTGCAGATAAGCGGGAAAAACGCGGCGCGGACAGCGCGACGGATCCGGGCAAAAGCAGCATGAGTAAGTCCTAAGAAAGCTCCTGCATATCATAACGTGCGAACGCCTCTGGGTGAATGTTCAACATCCGGATCTGAGCTACACTGGCTTCATGAGACGTCTGCTTTTCACAGCATTACTCGGACTGGCTGGCTGCACCGATCCATCGGTCCTAGGGAACCTTCAGCCTGATGGTGAGTTAGTTGTTGTCACGCGCAATGGCCCTACCACCTATTATCTGGGAGCTGATCAGCCTGCGGGGTTTGAATATGAGCTCGTGAGCGCTTTCGCCGAGTCTCAGGGTATGCGCCTTAGAGTAAAAGTCGCGTTCACCTTGGAAGAGGTATTTGAAGTGCTGCATCGGGGAGAGGCGCATATTGCCGCTGCAGGCCTCACCGAATCGTCCGAGCGGAATTTACTGTTTGAATCCACACAGTCTTACCTTGAGCAACACCCAGTCGTGGTCTATAAGGCGGGTCAGTATCGACCCCGAAGCATCGATGATTTGTCTGATCTAGACATCGTAATCTTGCAAGGCAGTCAACACGCAATGCGGCTCACCTCCTTACAGGAGTTGAATCCCGAGATTCGTTGGCGTGTTCTTGAAACCGCAGAGTCCAGCGCAGTCTTAAAAGCGATTGACAGCGAAGAGGCGCAGGTCGCTCTATTGGACTCGAGCGAGTTCTCAATGCAACAGCGACTGTATCCAAGAGTCGCCGAGGCGTTTGAGCTGCAGGAGACGCTCAAGACTGTCTGGTATCTCGGTAGTGATCCCCGTTCTAGTGAGTGGCGCAATAAAGTTGATGACTTTCTAACTGTGGTGATCGAGGACGGCACGCTCGAGCGAATGCGAGAAGCCTATTTTGGGAACGTTGCCAATGCATCGAGAATCGAATCATTCACGTTTCAGAGGGCCGTGGAAACCAGCCTGCCAGAATGGCAGCCGCTGATTGACCGAGTGGCCGACGAATTCCGACTCGACTGGCGGTTACTCGCCGCTATCAGCTATCAAGAATCACATTGGAACCCCAAAGCAAAATCACCCACAGGCGTTAGAGGCATGATGATGCTGACACGGCCCACCGCGCGAGAGATGGGGGTCAAAAATCGGCTGGACCCAGAGCAAAGCCTGCGGGGTGGTGCACGGTTTTTAAGGAGCTTGCTTCGACGACTCCCCAACGATATCGATGATCCTGATAGAACATGGATGGCTCTAGCGGCCTATAACGTAGGCATGGCGCATTTAGAGGAAGCGCGGCGTCTAACTGAGGGCAACGGAGGCGACCCACACCTCTGGCAGGACGTGCGGAAACACTTACCTGACCTTCAAAACCCTGACATTTACCCTCAGCTACGGCATGGCTTTGCACGCGGTGAGGAAGCGGTTACCTATGTAGATAACATTCGCCACTACTTCGTGACCTTGCAACTCCTAGATATTCCTGACAACGGCGTCGCGCCGCCCCTCGACTTAAAAATCCTGACCGCACAAGCCAACGAGCTGCTCCGCTGGAATCCACTCAGTCTTTGAGCTAGCAGTGTGGCCTACTCGGACGATGCTTCTTGTCTTTGCTTTTCACAGCTGAGCATGCCAGTGACCACCAACAGCGACATGGCGAGTGAGAAGGTATAAGACTGGCAATCCTCTCTGGGAAAGCCGAGACCACCAGTAAAGTAGCCCGGAATGTCCCGCAAAATTAAGTTGCAAATTTCATCACCGAAGACTAAGTAAATCTGATATTCAATCTTCGCCTTTCTGACAAATTCCGCTCCCCACGCACAGAAAAGAGCAAAATTCGGTTAGTCGCGAAGAGCTTTCTCTTTATTTAGCTGCGACGCGATTTAAAAAAGTCGCGCAATAGGTGCGCGCTCTCCGTTGCCATCAGCCCCTGCTGCCACATGACGCGGTGGTTGAGCGCGGGATTATCCAGCACGCAACTTGTGCTAATTACTGCTCCAGCCTTAGGCTCCTTCGCTGCAAACACTAGCCGCTTCACACGGGCGTGAACCAGGGTGCCGCAGCACATAGTGCACGGCTCAAGTGTTACGAAAAGCTCGCAATCCGGAAGCCGATAATTATCGAGCATTTGTCCCGCCTTTCTCAGAGCCAGAACTTCAGCATGCGCAGACGGATCATTGAAGGTGATCTGACGGTTACACTCGAGTGCAATGATTTTTCCGTCAAGCACAACCACGGCACCCACAGGCACCTCACCGAGGGAGGCCGCTCGCTCCGCTTCCTCCATGGCACGCGCCATAAACTGTTGGTCCGATTCGGAAAACTCGTTCACAAGGGCTCTGCTGTACAAAATCGCCAGCACAACATCGCCAACGCACTTCGGTATGGACGAAACGGTTCTCCCAGCGGCTTTAACTGACCGGGTGTGGGACGGTCCTCTAGGCCTTGGATTCGTTTGAATCCCTCTCTGACGGCCAAGTCACCCACCGGCCAAATATCCGGTCGGCCCAATGAAAACATAAGATACATATGAGCTGACCACTCACCAAACCCCTTGATGGCAGTAATAGCAGCCATCGCATCATCATCGGCCAGCTTGGGCAGTGTTGCCAGCGAAAACAGGCCAGAGGCCTCGGCAGTGGCCAAGGACCGCAAATAACTTACTTTTTGCCGAGACAAGCCAGCACCGCGCAAGTCTTCTTCCGGACAATCCAATACTGATTCGGCAGTCAGATCACCGCCCAAAGTATCGACTAACTTACGTGTAATGGACGCTGCAGCGGCAACACTCACCTGCTGACCGACAACAATCCGCGCCAATGTCGCGAACGAATGATCTCGCCGACGCTCTTCAGGGTAGCCCACTTGTGCCACTGCACGGGCTATACGCTCGTGATCGCTGGCCAATGCCTCGAGAGCACGCGCAATATCCGTACTGGCAAGCTGATATACCATGCTTTAGTCGTATTCCGGGTAACCAAGATACGCGTGGGTGCGGGCAACTGACCAAAGCAAAACACCTTGTGTCAGCATCAACACGACTTAGGTACTCGTTTCGTTCATTATTTGCTGAGCCGCTACAAAGGCGACGATCAGTGTCAGTATCTCAATAACAATAGGCTCAATAGTCATGTCACCACCATGAATCAGGGCCGCGATGACTCTCGCAGGAGCAACGAGACCCACCAGTGACCCGCCGATCAGGATCATCGTGGCGTCGCGCTTGAGTCCGCCCGCAATAAGCAAAAAGCCACTACCCAGAAAAAAAGCAGTGCTGTCGCCAATTTGCGTTGTCAGTGCCGCACCGGTGAGCAGTTCACTGGTCAGGGCGGTCGCGGCCATCTCAGGGGCGAATACCCAGAGCACACCTATAATAAAAAGCGGAATACCGAGAACCACAGGTCCATACTTAGCAAACATGATCAAACTCCCAGAGCTTGTTATTCGAATTGGGTTTACTTTCTCCGGATGACCTGCCGATGTAAAGCCCGAGGCAAAAAAAAGCCCCGCTTTGGCGGGGCTTCTTCAACAGTGTGGTTAGCTTACTTGGCCTTTGCTTCCTTGCGTGCTTTGGCCTCCTCGATAACCGCAGTTGCCACACTCGCTGGACAGGGCAAGTAGTGTGAGAACTCCATAGAGAACTGACCACGACCTGATGTCATTGTACGAAGCGAACCGATGTAGCCGAACATCTCTGCCAAGGGCACGTCTGCTTTTACGCGGACACCGGTTGTACCTGCTTCCTGGTCCTTAATCATGCCACGGCGCCGGTTCAAATCACCGATGACATCACCCACGTGGTCGTCCGGCGTAAACACATCAACCTTCATGATCGGCTCGATCAGCTGCGGTCCAGCTTTGGGCATACTCTGACGGTATGCACCCTTGGCCGCTAACTCGAAGGCTATTGCCGATGAGTCAACCGCGTGGAAGCCACCGTCGTAGAGTTCAACCGCGACATCCAAAACGGGGAAGCCTGCTAATGGGCCTTCTTCCATCATAACCAGGAAGCCCTTCTCAATGGCTGGGAAGAATTCCTTCGGCACGTTTCCGCCAACAACACTAGACGTGAAGACATAGCCGTCACCTGGCTGTCCGGGTGTGATGCGGTAATCGATCTTACCGAACTGACCTGAACCACCCGACTGCTTCTTATGTGTGTAGCTGTCTTCGATAGCCTGAGTGATCGTCTCCCGGTAGGCTACCTGCGGCTGACCAACCTCGAGCTCGACACCATAGGTGCGGCGCAAAATATCGATCTTGATGTCCAGGTGAAGCTCACCCATACCCTTCAAGATGGTCTCACCGGAATCTTCGTCAGTTTCGACACGGAACGAGGGATCTTCCGCAATCATCTTGCCGATCGCGATTCCCATCTTCTCAGATCCACCCTTGTCCTTGGGTGCAACTGCAATCGAAATTACAGGATCGGGGAAGACCATGGCTTCAAGCGTGCAGGGTGAATTAGTAGAACACAGTGTATGTCCGGTCTGAACGTTCTTCATGCCGATACAAGCGAAAATGTCACCCGCTTGCGCCACGTCAATTTCCGTTCTGTCATCAGCGTGCATTTCCACCATTCGGCCAATTCGCTCAGTCTTGCCCGTAGCCGAATTAAGAATGGTGTCGCCTTTCTTCATCATGCCTGAGTAAACGCGGATGAAGGTAAGAGCCCCAAAGCGATCGTCCATAATCTTAAATGCAAGCGCTCGCAATGGCTCGCTCACGTCAACCTTAGCAACATCACCCGTAGGCTCGCCCTCCTCGTCGGTCAGCGGCTGCGGATCAACTTCGGTTGGGCTCGGTAGGTAGTCGACAACCGCGTCTAGTACCAACTGGATACCTTTGTTCTTGAATGCACTTCCGCAAAATGTGGGGAAGAAGTGCATGGTGCGCGTACCTTCGCGGATACAACGCTTGATGGCCTCGATGGAGGGCGTCTCGCCTTCCATGTATTCCATCATCAGATCATCGTCCATCTCAACGGCGGCTTCGATGAGCTGCTCGTGGTAGCTCTCAACATCGTCTGCCATGTCAGCGGGCACATCAACAACTTCATAATTTTCTGGTAGCCCAGAATCGTCCCAGACGTAAGCCTTTTTAGTGAGTACGTCCACAACGCCTACAAAATCATCTTCTCTGCCAATAGGCAATGTCATGACCAGTGGATTTGCAGCGAGCACATCGCGCACCTGATCAACCACTCGATAAAAATCCGCACCAAGGCGGTCGAGCTTGTTGACGAAGATCAAACGAGCTACTTCAGACTCGTTGGCGTAGCGCCAGTTTGTTTCTGACTGCGGCTCAACACCACCGGAACCACAGAAAACACCAACACCACCATCGAGTACTTTCAGAGAACGATAAACCTCGACCGTGAAATCGACGTGTCCAGGCGTATCAATGATGTTCATGCGGTGATCTTTCCAGAAACATGTTGTCGCAGCAGACTGAATGGTAATGCCGCGCTCCTGCTCCTGTTCCATGAAGTCCGTGGTAGCCGCACCATCGTGTACTTCACCAGTTTTGTGAATCTTGCCGGTGAGTTTCAAGATGCGCTCAGTAGTAGTGGTTTTACCCGCGTCTACGTGCGCGAAAATACCGATGTTACGGTACGTGGATAAATCTGCAGACATTGTTCTCTTCTTCCAGTCGTTTACGTTAAATCAAGCGACGCGTCGCTATTCGTCGACGCATCATGCCGGCACAGCACATTTCTTTTTGCGCTGCTACGACGCCAAAATCTCATTTCTACCCGGGGAATCAAATGGGTGTGGCGGACACCCCTTGCAGTGCGGGCGCTTTTTACCACATTCAGGTGGCGAGAAGTAGGTGTTGTACGACAAAGTGATAACTTTTGACGTTACTGACCTACCTTATTCACTGTACTGGGGCTCGGGCGATGTCTGCGACCAATAATTGGTCTTGATCAGAACCAATAGTTTGGCTGGAAGCTTGAATTTCTTGGGAAATCCGACCAAAGTTTTGTAATTCTTCAGTCTCATGAAAACAAAAATGCAGAGACGGTAAATAATAAGCGCATAAGAGGTATAACTATGAAGACCAATATCGGCCTGTTACTGACGAAAAGAGCCCACCTCAATCCCGATCGCGAAGCCTATGTTGAAAGCGATGGCAGTCGGCGTTACACCTTCAAAGAGTTGAACGAACGATCCAACCGCCTGGCGAATGCACTCAAGGCAAAAGGATTGAAAAAAGGTGATCGCATTGGCCTTTTGCTGATGAACTCGATTGAGTTCATGGAATCTTTCTTTGCTATTGGCAAGGTGGGTGGCGTGGTTGTTCCTCTCAACTGGCGCTTGGTCGCAGACGAACTTGAATTCATCTTGAAAGACTCGGGTGTGAAAACGTTGATCTTCGATAACGACTTCGCAGCCACTGTGGCCGATCTTGAAGGCCGAGGCGATAAAACAGATATCAACCAGTGGCTGCATGTGCTTGGTGGGGCTTCGGACGACGCCTGCCAGCCCTTTGCGACCTCCTACGACGCCTACTGTGGCGCGTCGAGTGCTGTGGAACCAGAGTGCGGTGCCGAAGATGACGACATGCTCTACATCATGTACACGTCAGGCACGACCGGCCTGCCCAAGGGCGTGGTTCATACCCATACGACGGCCATGTGGGGCGTATTCACTATTCACGCGACCGCAGATTATCAGTCTGGGGAGCGCTACATTGCCTGCCTACCCATGTTCCACGTGGGTGCGCTCACACCACTCACCATTAATGCCTACCACGGTGCAACGACTTACGTTATGCGTAGCTTTGATCCAGTCGCGGCATGGGAATGTATCCAACGCGAAAAAATAACGAGCGGGTTGATGGTCCCTGCCATGCTGAATTTCATGGTGCAGGTGCCTCACTTTGAGAATTACGACTGGTCGAGCGTGCGTACATTCATGACAGGCGCGGCACCAGTACCGGTCGCCCTGACACAGCGATACCAGGAGATGGGCATCGACATTACACAGGTTTATGGCCTCACCGAGACCTGCGGCCCTGCCTGCCTTATGGATGCAGAAAATGCGGTTCGCAAGCCCGAGTCCTGCGGAAAGCCCTTCTTCTTTACCGAAGTCATGGTGGCTGATGAAAACGGCAATGAGTTACCCTCTGGCGTAGCCGGTGAGATGCTGGTACGCGGCAAACACATCATGCGCGAGTATTGGAATCGATCTGATGCCACCGCCGAGACGCTGGTGAATGGTTGGCTGCGCACGGGTGACGTCGGTGTAATGGATGAAGAGGGTTTCTTTGCCATCCAGGACCGCATTAAAGACATGATTATTTCGGGTGGCGAGAACGTTTATCCTGCGGAAATTGAGGGTGTGCTTCAAAGCCATCCGGGCATTAGCGAAGCCGGCGTTATTGGTCAGAACAGTGAAAAATGGGGAGAGTCACCGCTCGCGGTGGTCGTAAAGAGTGATGACGCCTTGACCGGTGAAGAGATTCTCGCGTTCTGTCAGGGCAAACTCGCCAAGTTCAAACAGCCCAAGACGGTCGAGTTTATCGATGTCATTCCACGTAACCCGAGTGGAAAGATTCTGAAGCGAGTGCTGAGAGAGCAGTTTCCAACCGACGCTGCCGAATAACGCTTTACCAAGTTACTCAATCAATATCGTTTAATGCCCTCTCATACGAGAAGTCATTGCCGTTTGTGGACTCGACTGAAGCGAAGGCCTAAGGCCACGCAATCGAAGCAATGCAAAAGCCGTCTAAACAATGCTGCGACGAGTTAGTGCAATCACCCGAGCATCGCACTAGCAACCTTAGATTGGCGACCCGGGTGGTACCGTTAAATCGCCGCCCTCGAAGACAGTGGGGTCTGTAAGATGAGACGCGATGCGACGCGCGATAAATTGCATATGGGCATTACCCGCCAGCGATCGGTCCCTGCTGCGCTCAGCTCGCTTTTGAATCTTAAGCAAGGCATCGAGTGCATCGGCACGTACCTGAGGCGCTGCTGCTTTGTGCGCGAGCAGAGACGCGAGCTCGTCAACCAACAACACCTGCACCATTCGCTCGATAGCGATAAGACGATCATCGCGCGCCTCGGGCCATCGATCATTGATTACAATGGAGAGCATGTCAGCAAAGCTTGGAAGACCCTTGTTAGCCAGTTGCTGACTATTCATACGCGCCGCGCGCTTATGATCCAGTAGCTGAGCAAGCGTGATCTTAGCCGCCGTTCCTGCGGCCGCCATGGGATCGAATACATAGCCAGTGTGACGGGGGAAAAGTTCACGGCTCACCCCCGACTGAGGGGGTCGTGGCGGAATCAATGACACCACCGCATCAGATACCGCCAGTGCCTCAGGCTCCAGAGTCGCAAGCATTGCCGACAGTGCCGCTCGCTGCTCTTTTGCTGAGACACGCTGCATCGTCGTCTGACCGTCCCCACGCATGGCGTAGGTAAATGTCTGGCCACCCAGCACTGTGGCTGCCGCCTGAACCTGGTAGCGGTGCATTAGAAACGCGGGAACCAAGACATCTTCGAGTGTTGCCATGGGGCGCCCTGGTTGTATTGCGCGCTCGGAGAAGTTCGCCAATACAACTTTCCGCAAGGCCATTAATCGGTTTAGTTCCGCGACGGGGTCGCTACCGTTATCCCATAAGCTGCTTGCTGGATGAACAGGTCCTGCAGACGATCGACTGCCAATGCGTGCATGCTCGTCGGCGACGTAGCGCAGGCCTGACGCCAGAGTTTCACGAATGATTTCCTCGCGACCCTCGGGCGCTGACGAGCCATCAGGAAAGTCCTGATAACCCCAGATAACGGCGCGTTTGTCCCAGTCACCGATGCCAACGTCGTATGCATCCTCAAGCACGATTTCACCACTGTCATCTAGTGTGACAAGCGGATGCGGATAATCCATCACCGAGGCGCGGCCATCTGCGCTGGCTGCGAAATTGTGAGCAATACCTAGGGTATGCCCCACCTCATGTGCAGATAGTTGCCGTATCCGCGCCAACGCAAACTCGCTGAGCTTCTCTTTGGCTTCGTCAAGCGAGTCGTCTTCGCCGTAAGGCGCAATAAGACCCTCTGCGATTAGGTAGTCTTGCCTCACCCGCAGTGAACCCAATGTGACATGACCTTTGAGGATTTCCTGCGTTCGAGGATCACGAACACTAGAGCCATAAGACCAGCCTCGGGTAGATCGGTGAACCCATTGAATCACGTTGTAACGAACATCCATAGGATCCACATCCTCGGGCAACACCTTGACCTGAAAACCATTGACATAGCCAGCAGCCTCGAAGGCCTGATTCCACCAAAGCGCACCTTCGATAAGTGCGGTCATAACAGGCTCGGGCGCACCCGGATCAACCCAATAAATAATGGGCTTTACCGCTTCGCTGAACTCTGCATTGGGATCTACTTTCTCCAGCCGATGTCGTCGCGCATAGGCTGATTTTACTGGCGCATCAATAGGGCTCGCATAGTCGTAGACCAAACTATCCTCACCGCTATCGATGTAGCCAGCCCGAGGATCAAATGGAAGTGGCTCGTAACCATCATCGGGGAGTCGCACGAAAGAGTGATGGCTGTGAACAGTAATGGCGCTCGCATCAGGAGCAACTGTTCGCAAAATTGAACCCTTGGGGTTACCCGCGTAGGTTAGTCTCGCATCGATTTCCGTGTTGTCAGGAAATGATTTTGTCTTTGGCGCATGGATTGCGGACCGAGAGCTGTCAATAGAATAACTACCCTCGCCTCTGGCTGCTAGGAGTCGTGAAAGATCTGTCGCGTCACTCAATGCAAATTCAGTGAGGTCAATCAAGGTCATGCCCTCGGACTGCTCAGCGACCTCGAAACCCCAAATAATCGATTGCGCAAAGGCTTCGTCTACAGCGCGTTGCTCGGCCGGATTATCGGATCGAGCCGTATATTTTGTATTGACGGCGGTCAGGAAAACTTTTTTACCCACCCGATCAAGCGTTACGAGGTGGGTATCACCCAAGCGCCCACGATCCAGCCCCAAATCGTTAGAGCCGACACCGTGCGACAGGCCGCTGTAATAAATAAACGGGCCAGTAAGGTCGTGAATATCTCCGTAAAGCCTCCCCTCATCCGCATCCCAATACAGCGGCATGAAGCCGGACATGAGGGTGCTTCGCTCAGCGATTGAGGGGCCCTCTTCCTGTGCAAGAAC
>Ga0163109_10001213_pt1 | contig 20548 bp, 19 predicted proteins | sample CRUFie1St13metaG_FD_108704 | JGI IMG/M metagenome (GOLD analysis project Ga0163109, IMG submission 108704) | Marine microbial communities from the Costa Rica Dome - CRUD Field 142mm St13 metaG | ecosystem: Environmental > Aquatic > Marine > Oceanic > Photic zone | place: Costa Rica: the Eastern... | reverse complement strand
CTGGTTCAAGTGGCCGCTTCGGCATTGCGATACCGTCATCTGTGTATCGCAAAAAACGCGGCAACGCCTCGGCCAATTGGTCCCGGACATTCCAGGCCAACGGCGACTGGTCATTCCCGCCGCCATTCGGAGTCAGTCGCTGGAAGCGTCCGATGCACACCGCTTCCCCACCGATCAGAAAGTCATCCTGCAGATGGGCACAGCCCCCAACAAAAACCTAGCACGCGTCTGGTCGGCCTGTGAAGCACTGGGGTGCCATTTAGCCATTGTGGGACAGCCAACGGACGAGTTGAATCGACTCCAAGCCAACAGTCCTCTGAGCCATTCGCTTCATACCAACGTCTCGGATGAAGAACTGGAACGGCTCTACCTCGGCTGTGATGCCGTGGCCTTTGTGTCCACGCACGAGGGCTTTGGGATGCCGGTTATTGAAGCCCAGGTCTTCGGCAAATCCTGCGTGACGTCCGCCATCGAGCCCATGAAAAGCCACGCGGGAGGTGGCGCCATCTTGGTCGACCCCGAGAATGCATCGGACATCCAAGAGGCCCTGCACAACGCCTTAAACGATACCGAGCTTTGCGAGCGCACCATTGACAAAGGGCGCGTCAACGTTCATCGATTCTCAGGCGACGAAGTTGCTCGGCAGCACGTCCAGCTGTACCGTGAACTGCTGGAAAGGTGAAACACTCGACAGCGACCGGATGACTCGTTGCACCCTCTCAACCGCCTGAGGCTCTTCATCCGCATTTTGCATGGCCATCTCGTGCCGCCGAATTACCTTGCCGTCTTTCCATTCTTGACCCTGACGACCATGCCCAATGCGAAAAAATCCCGCGTCCGCCACCTTGCCAAAGCCGTCACGTGGCGTGTCATCGCCTCCGGAACGACGTTCTTGTTGGCTTGGTTTTTTTTCCAAGACGACGCCAAAGCCGTGCAGAAAGCCACGAGTGTGGCCGTTGCCGAAAGCGTGCTGAAGATGGCCTTGTATTATTTTCACGAGCGGGCTTGGTACCGGTATGGAAACTTGGGTAGGAAATGATTGAGACCGAACTTTAGGAGCTCATGAACCAAGATTACCAACTGGACCATTTGGACGAACTCGAAGCGGAGTCCATATTCGTCTTGCGGGAGGTGGCCGCGCAATTTGAGCGGCCGGCCATCCTCTTCAGCGGCGGAAAGGACAGCATCGTGGTGACGCATTTGGCCTCCAAAGCCTTTGCACCGGCGCGCATCCCCATGCCGCTCGTTCACATCGACACGGGCCACAACTTCCCCGAGACCATTCAATTCCGTGACGGATTGGCCGAGCGCCTCGGCGTGCAACTCGTCGTTGGCAATGTGCAGGCGACCATTGATGCAGGACGCGTCCGGGAAGAGACCGGCGCGCAGGCGAGCCGCAACCGATTGCAGACCACCACCCTGCTCGACACCATCGAAGAAGGCAAGTACGACGCCTGCATCGGCGGAGCACGACGCGATGAAGAGAAGGCCCGTGCCAAGGAGCGCTTCTTCAGCCACCGCGATGATTTTGGCCAGTGGGATCCGAAAAATCAGCGGCCGGAGCTGTGGAACCTGTTCAACGGCAAGCACATGCCGGGCGAGCACTTTCGAGTGTTCCCGCTGAACAATTGGACGGAGCTCGACATCTGGAATTACATCGCACGGGAGCAAATCGCGCTGCCGAGCCTGTACTATGCCCATGACCGTATGTGCGTGGTCCGCGACGGTGTGATCCTCGCCCACAGCGAGCACTTGCCTCACCGCGACGGGGAGACGCCCCAGCAGATGCGCATTCGATTCCGCACATTAGGTGACATCACCATCACCGGTGCGATTGAGAGCGGGGCGGATACTGTGGAGAAAATTGCCGCCGAAGTCGCAGCTACACGTATCACGGAGCGCGGCGGGCGAGTGGACGACAAAAGAAGCGAGACCTCGATGGAGGACCGCAAAAAAGAAGGATATTTCTAATGTTTCGACAGCTCTATCCTCAAGTTGTCGGGGCCGTTGCGCGTAGAATAATCGATTCAAAACCAACGCTGAACATCCTGCACATTGGAAAGACTGGCGGCACGAATCTTTTAGAAGCAGGGATAGGAATTGCTCGCTTCAATGATCAAGTCAAATTCAAGCTTCGAGAAAAGATTTTTTGGAAGTATAGAACAACAGTCATTGGTCATGATGCTGTTCCAAATTCACTGTCATATCCGAATTTGGCCTTATTCATCAGAGATCCATTGTTGCGTTATGAGTCAGCATTCTGGTATGAAAAAAATTGGGCGTCCAGTGAATACGCACATGTCATCCCTCAAGATTCTGACGTGGCATACCTCTTCGGGAAATTTTTGACTTTTGAGGATTGGCTTCGTGCACTTACGGATACTGAAGATTCGAAACATCAGGATGCATGTCAATTGAAAACCAAAGGTTACCACCTTCATCGTGATTATGCTTTCTACTTCAAGAACTCGGCCAACGTAGAAAAGATGAAAAGCAATTTGGTATTCGTTGGTGAAACCGAGCATTACTCGGACGATCTGAAACGACTTTGTAAAATCATCGGAATAAAAAATGCGACACCTCTAACCTACCGAAGGAATTCATCGGATCAAAAGAAGAAGACAAGAATTAGACCTGCCGAAAACGACTTCTACCGAGGTTTTTTCGCAAAGGAATATTTGATCTACAACAAAATAAGAGGATTAAAGAGTTGCCATGACTAATCAAAACTCCCTCCTTCGCTTTACCACCGCGGGCAGCGTTGACGACGGCAAGAGCACGCTCATAGGGCGCCTGCTCTACGACAGCAAGAGCATCTTCGAAGACCAATTGGAGGCGGTCGAAAGCTCCAGCCGCAAAAAAGGCCTCGAAAACGCAGACCTGAGCCTGTTAACCGATGGGTTGCGCGCGGAGCGTGAACAAGGCATCACCATCGATGTAGCGTACCGTTACTTCGCCACGCCGCGCCGCAAGTTCATCATCGCTGATACGCCCGGACACGTGCAGTACACCCGCAACATGGTGACCGGCGCCTCGACCGCCGACTTGGCCATCATCTTGATCGATGCCCGCCACGGGCTTGTGGAACAGACCCACCGGCACAGTTTCATCGGGTCGCTTTTGGGCATCAAGCACCTTGTGGTCTGTGTGAACAAAATGGACCTCGTGGATTTCAACGAGGAAGCGTACCAAAGCATCACGTCGGCTTTCCGCAATTTTTCTTCGCGGCTCGACATCCCGGACATCAAATTCATTCCAATCAGCGCGCTGTTGGGCGACAATGTGGTGGAAGCTTCGGTGAACATGCCGTGGTACGAAGGCGGCACGTTGCTGAGTCATTTGGAAGAGGTCCACGTCGGCAGCGACCGCAATTTGCAAGACTGCCGCTTCCCCATTCAATACGTCATCCGCCCCCAAACGGACGAAGCGCGCGACTTCCGCGGGTACGCCGGTCGGGTCGCTTCAGGGGTGTTCAAGGTGGGCGACGAAGTGGTGGCACTCCCGAGCGGCATGCAGTCCCGCATCAAGGAAATTTTCGTCGGTGCGGAAGCTGTTGAGCGTGCCTTCCCGCCGCAAAGCGTCACGATTACGTTGGAGAGCGACATCGACCTCTCGCGTGGAGATATGTTGGTCCGCGAGAACAACCAACCCCAAAGCCTGCAAGAAATCGATGCGCAACTCTGTTGGATGGGCGAGGAGGGGTTGAATCCGGGCGTGCGTTACATCGTGCGCCACGGCACCACGGAAGTCAAGTCCATGATCCGTGAAGTGCTGTACAAAGTCGACATCAATACGTTGCACCGCAACGAAGACGACAAACAGATTGGCATGAACGACATCGCCCGTGTCCGCTTGCGCACCGCTTCGCCCCTGTTGGCGGACGATTACCGTCGTAACCGGACCACCGGCTCGTTTATCCTCATCGACCCGGGCACGAATTTGACCGTTGCCGCGGGATTCATCAGCTAATTGCCCATGATCTATTGGTTCACTGGCCAACCCGGCCACGGCAAAACGACCCTCGCAAAAGCCCTCATCGCGCACCTCCGCGCCCAAGGTACCGAGCCTTTCCACGTGGACGGAGACGACTTGCGCGCGCTGACTGCGAATGCCGACTACAGCCGCGCCGGCCGCGAGGCGAACATCCGCCGGGCGCAAACCATTGCGCACTATCTGCAAAACCAAGGGCACACCGTGGTGGTCTCATTGGTTGCGCCGTACCGGAACATCCGCGAGGAATTGAAGGCAAACGCTGAGGTGACTGAAGTCTACGTGCATACCACAGAGCAGCGGGGTCGCGAGGACCGGCACGCCACCGATTACGAAGCGCCGCTGGAAAACTTCATCGATATCGATACCACAGAGCGGTCGGAGGAGGACAGCTTGAAAGAGCTATTGGACCGACTTTGACCCTATCTTCGGCGTCAAACCACTGCGATGAAACCCGTTGAAGTGAGCAACCAAGTGCGCGATTTGTTTGAGGCCTACCTCGAGCAAAACGGCCACCGCAAAACGCCAGAACGCTTTGCCATCCTGAAGGAGATTTACGACTTCGACGGGCACTTCGACATCGAGGCGTTGTTTGCCACCATGCAGACGAAGGAATATCGGGTGAGCCGGGCGACGCTCTACAACACAGTCGAGCTGTTGATCGATTGCAATTTGGTCCGCAAGCACCAGTTTGGCGAGAAGGTGGCCCAATACGAAAAGTGCTACCGCGTCAAGCAACACGACCACGTCATCCTCGCTGATACGGGCGAAGTCATCGAATTTTGTGATCCACGCATCCAGCAGATTAAGGCCACGTTAGAGGAGCTATTTGACATCGAGGTCATGCACCACAGCCTGAATGTTTACGCGCGGAAAAAGCCCGAGCAGTGACCTTTTTCCACATCCCTTCACAAGGGGTAGGAAAGCCCCGCAGGATTGCCCAAATTTGCACCTTTGAAAAAGACCGGTTCACATGAAGGTTGATGTGCTTTTGGGCCTCCAATGGGGCGACGAAGGAAAAGGGAAAATCGTGGATGTCCTGACCCCGCAGTACGACATCATCGCGCGTTTTCAAGGCGGACCCAACGCCGGGCACACGTTGATTTTTGACGGCAAGAAGCACGTCCTTCATACCATCCCGAGCGGAGTGTTCCGCGAAGGCACCCAAAACGTCGTCGGCAATGGCGTCGTCATCGATCCGGTCATCTTCAAGCTCGAAATCACCCAGCTCCTCGAAGCCGGTGTAGATCCCCGCCCCAACCTGTACATCAGCCGCCGCGCCCACCTTATCGCCCCCACTCACCGCCTGCTCGACGCAGCATCGGAACAAGCCAAAGGCAAGGCCAAAATCGGCTCGACCCTGAAGGGCATCGGTCCGACCTACATGGACAAGACCGGTCGCAACGGCCTCCGCGTCGGCGACCTCACCAGCGGCAAGTTCGAGGAGCGCTACCAAGCGCTGCGCACCAAGCACCTCGGTCTGCTCGCCCAGTACCCCGACTTCGAATACGACCTCGAAAGCGTGGAAGCCGAATGGCTCGCCGCTGCGAAAGAATTGGGCCAACTCCAACTCATCGACACCGAGCACTTCCTCAACGAAGCCCTCGACGCCGGCAAGCGGGTGTTGGCAGAAGGCGCCCAGGGAACCATGTTGGACATCGACTTCGGCACCTATCCCTTTGTCACCTCATCCAATACCATTGCCGCCGGTGCGTGCAATGGATTGGGTGTGGGACCCGGTCGCATCGGCGAGGTGATTGGGATTTTCAAGGCGTACTGCACCCGCGTGGGCAGCGGTCCCTTCCCGACCGAGCTCCTCGACGAGACGGGTGAAGCCCTGCGCGAAGCAGGCGGCGAGTACGGTGCCACCACCGGGCGTCCACGCCGCTGCGGCTGGCTCGACCTCGTTCAACTGCGTTATGCCTGCCGCGTCAACGGCGTCACTCAACTCGCCATGATGAAGGCCGACGTCTTGAGCGGCTTTGATGCGATTCCCGTGTGCCACGCGTACGAACACGCGGGTGCCACGACGGCGAACTTGCCGTTTGGCATCGAGCCCGACGAAGTCACGCCGACCTATTCCGACCACAAGGGTTGGCAGGAAGATTTGACCGGTGTAACGACAGTGGAAGGCCTGCCGGCAAGCCTCCACGACTACATCGCGATGGTCGAAGACGAAATGAAGATTCCGGTCAAAGTAGTGAGCGTGGGACCGGATCGCGCGCAGACGATTCAGCGGTGATTGCCAGAGGTTGTGGCACACCGTGAAGGCGATCAGCCTGTGCCAGGAAGGCGATTTTATTTACAATTTTGTTTGGGTATTCTTTCTGTGTGGAGCCATGAGGTCGTTGCCAACGACCGACCTTTAACTTGATGCCACACCAAATCGCCACGCGCCTCGACTTGTTCGACAATTCCGGTTACAACCCCGGGAATGTGGTGGCTCGCGTATTCTGGGTGGTGGTCAGTGGACTCTTTCTTCAAACGTGGCTCCCTTGGCCTTCGGGATTGAAGGTCGGACTGCTGCGGGTGTTCGGAGCACGCATCGGCAGCGGCGCTGTCATCAAGCCGCGGGTGACCATCAAATACCCATGGAAACTGGAAGTGGGCGACCATGTCTGGATCGGGGAACAGGCTTGGATCGATAACCTCGACCGAGTGGTCATCGGCAGCCACGTGTGCATTTCCCAAGGCGCTCTGTTGCTCTGTGGAAACCACGATTACTCAAAGGCCACCTTCGATCTCATGACCGGGCCCATCGCCCTCGAAGACGGTGTGTGGGTTGGTGCGAAGAGCGCCGTGATGCCAGGGGTGACGTGCCAATCCCATGCCGTGCTCACAGCCGGCAGCATGGCGACTTCCGACCTCGACCCGTATACCATTTACCAGGGTTGCCCGGCGCAAGCCGTCAAACCCAGAACCATCAAACCGTAAAGCCAGAAGCCCGTTGCCTGCTCCTCCCTCGACATATGCCATTCTTCGCCGGGTGTACGCGCTGCTCAATCAGCAGGAGCGCAAACGTTCAGTGTTTTTGCTGTTGAGCATCTTCACCAACAGCATTGTGGAGATTTTGGGGCTCGCGGTCATCATTCCGGTGATTGGGCTCGTTGTTCAACCCGAGACGATTCAGACCAACGCCTACCTCAACCGCGCCTTCGAGGTCACCAGCTCGATCGGCATTGACACACCGGAGCGGTTCCTCATCTTGTTGTGCGCCATCATGATCGGCGCATTCTTGTTCAAGGCGCTGTTCGGACTTGCAGTCAACCTGTTCCAGGCTCGCTTCTCGTTCTCCGTGGCGCACCGGCTGTCCGGATTGCTCTGGACCCACCATTTCTCGAAGTCCCTCGAACGCATGCGATCGTCCACCTCGGGTCGTTTGCTCGCTGAAATCAACGGTTGGCCCATCAATTTTGCCCGGTTGTTCATGGTCGGTGGGGTGCTCATCATCAGCGAGGTCACCGTCATTTCACTGATTGCCGGCGGGCTGTTGTACTACAATCCGATTGTCTTTCTCAGTATTGCGGGATTGATCCTGACCGGTGCAACCATCATTCGCACGCTGACCAAGCAACGGCTCGCGCGGTACAGCCGCTCACTGAAGCAGCTCGAACCGCACACCAATTCCCTCATCACCAACGCCATCCGTGGCTTTCTCGAAGTCATTACGTTTCGCGCTTCGGATGCGGTTCGCGATGCCTACTTGAAAGACCGGAAGCGGATCTTCCGCATCCAAAGCAACACCACGGTGCTCCAGGTCAGCCCGTCCAAACTGTACGAGGTATTGGCCGTGACTGCCGTCGCCGGCTCCATCATCATCGCGTTGATGCAAGGAACACCCCAGGCCGGCTTCCTGGAATTGTTAACCTTCATGGCCATCAGCGCCTACCGCATCATGCCTTCCATGAGCCGGCTCAACAGCGCTGTGATGCAAATGCGGACGTTTGCCCACGTCTTGGAAGCCATGGAAACGGGTCATTCCAGCCGTGAATCCGGGCGGGAGAAAACTAGCAACGCGGCAACAACCGCTACACAGGTTGATATCCACGTAAAGGATCTCACACTGGGGTACGAGGCCCTTGAACAACCGGTACTGAAAGATCTGGCCCACGCCTTCCAACACGGCAAGGTTCACGGCATCGTCGGCGCTTCGGGGTCCGGCAAAAGCACCCTCATCAGTGCGCTGCTTTGTCTGCACCGCCCCAGTGCAGGTACCATTTCCATTCAATCGTCGGGCTCGCAGCCCCAAGATTTGGGCTCAGACGTGTCCATCCAGGACTGGATTTTGAATGTGGGTTACCTGAGCCAGCAACCGTTCTTATTCCAAGGCACGGTCCGGGATAACCTTACCCTGCGCGTGCCCGATGCGACCATAAATGAGGAAAAAGTCCTCGAGTTGGTTGAACACCTGCAGCTGGGTGAATGCCTGGGGAGCGACCCGTTGCAATTCGAATTGCAAGAAGGAGGCAGCAACTTGAGTGGAGGCCAACAACAGCGGCTGGCCTTGCTGCGCGCCCTGCAAGTCGACCGTCCTGTCCTCATCTTGGACGAGGCCACGAGCGCTTTGGACAGCGCGCTTCGGGACGTGGTGTTTCAACTGCTGAAAGAACGTGCACAAGCCGGATGCAACGTCATCCTGGTCACGCATGACAAGGAATTGGCCCAACGGTGTGACACCGTTTTGAACCTCGATGCGGCATGACGGCTAAAGGATCCCACCGCATCCTATTTTTGTACTCGGAATTAGCGGGGTATTTTCTCGCCTGTGCCAAAGAACTCGGCAAGGCGGAGTGGGTTGAGGCCGTCCGTATCATTCATTGGCCCGTCAATCCGGAGGCTCCGTTTGAGTTTGGGTCGACGGACGAATACGAACTGATCGACAAATCCAGACTGGATCGAGGCGCCTTGGAAAAAACGGTCACCGACTTCAAGCCAACTGCCCTGGTGTGCTCGGGGTGGATGGATTCGGATTACAACCGCATCGCCCGGCAATGGCAGCCGAACATCCCCGTCGTGTTGACCTTCGACAACTGGTGGACTGGCTCCCTGAAGCAGCGCCTCGCGGTCTGGACTTCCCCCTTTTACATCCGACGGCATTTCAATCGCGTGTGGGTGCCGGGCGAGCCGCAGCTGCCGTTTGCGCGAAAATTGGGGTTTTCAGATGAGCACACCGCGACCGGCTTTTACTGTGCCGATCCGGAGCCCTTCCTCAAAGTATGGGAAGCGCGCAAAAATCGTGTGCCGGCCAACAAGCTCCTCTACATCGGACGCTACTTGCCCGTGAAGGGGGTGCAGGAGCTTTGGTCTGCCTTCGCGTCACTGTCGGACGATTTCCCGGAATGGGAACTTCATTGCATCGGAACCGGCGACTTGTGGGAGGAGCGCATGATTCACCCCAAAATCGTCCACCACGGCTTTTTGCAGCCGCATGAACTAACCCCTCACCTCATCGACGCTGCAGCCTTCGTTATGCCCAGCAAAAAAGAACCTTGGGGGGTGGTGCTTCATGAGATGGCCATTGCGGGATTGCCGCTGCTGGCGAGCCGTGCGGTCGGAGCTGCTACGGAATTCATCGACCCAACAAAAAACGGGGCGTTCCTGAAACCGGAAACAATAGCTGAAGAAATAAACGATTCTCTGAAGAAATCTGCTGAACAACTGGCCCACTATTCAGCGAAAAGCCATGCATTGGGAACCGGACACACCCCTATTGTCTGGTGCAAAGCGCTCAAGCAATTAGTGAGCACATGAAGATTCTTTATTACAGCCCACATCCGCATCTGCACATTGAAGATCAAACCGGTTATGGCACCCACATGCGGGAGATGATTGGTGCGTTTGAGGAACTCGGTCATCAAGTAAAGTTTCTAATTGCGGGAGAGCAAACCATGCGTCCTGAGGCAAGCGCAACTTCACCAAAACAACATTCTCGCTTAAAACCGATACTAAAAGCCATCATCCCCAACATCATTTGGGAAACTGTCAAGGACTTAGCGCTGATAAGATTAGATCGTGCTCGCGGAGAAAAGTTAGCGGAATTGGCCGCTAATTTTCAGCCAGACGTCATCTACCAAAGGAGCCATTACGGAATGGTCTCTGGCGTCCAAGTCGCCCGAGAATTCGGCATTCATCACATACTCGAAGTGAATAGCCCAAATGTGGATGAAAGGATTCGCCTGAGCGGCCGAAGTCTTCTCGCTCCTCACGCAAGGAAGAAGGATGCTTGGACATTTAGCCATTCCGACCACGTAGTTGTTGTGAGCACGTTTTTAGCAAAAAACTTGAGGATTGACCAAATCGCTAAAAACTGGAGCGTAGCCCCAAATGCTATTCGAAAAGGCCAGGAACTAGAATCCACCCTTGACGTGTCTCGAAAATCCTTGAACATTGATACTTCGGCTTTTTTGCTTGGATTTGTGGGCTCTATATTCCCATGGCATGGCGTTGATCTGATCATTGAAGCAGTTCAACATATGCAACAAGAGGGGAAAAATGTTCAAGCCCTTATTGTAGGCGACGGTGAGATTCGAGGAGCGTTAGAAGAAGACGTAAAAACGCTTGGACTATCAAACTGTATTCAATTTACAGGAACAGTCCAGCACAAAGACACCTTCGCTTACACGCGCCTTTGTGATGCCTTGGTGCTACCACGTTCACATGCTTATGGGTCACCCGTGAAAATCTTTGAGTATGCATTGGTGTGCAAGCCTTGTATCGTGCCCAATACAGTTCCAGTAAAGGAAGTGTTTGATCATTCCCAACATGGTTGGATAATCGACTCCAATTTAGAATCAGCAACAAAGGCAATTAAGGAAATCTACAAGCATCCAAAAGCTAGTTCAACAGCCGCCGCAAATTGGCGCCAGCAAGTGTTGACTTCACATACGTGGCACTCCAACGCACAACTTGCACTTTCCAAGGCTAGTAATAAGAAGTAAGCCCAGAAAAATGTTGAATAGTCAGCCACTATTGAGTGTCGTCATCCCGGTATACAATCAACCTGAGAAGGTACTACAAGCAATATCCTCAGCGCTGTATGCTATCGAATGTGCGCAGAAGACAAAACAATTCAGCGCCGAAATATTAGTGATTGACGATGGAAGCGACATACCCATAGAGCTAGGCAAATTGGGTAATCAATATACTTCGTGCAGAGTCGAGCTTCGAGTAATTCGAAGCGATCAAAATGGTGGGGTTGGTAAGGCAAGAAATCTGGGTATAGCCAATGCTTCCGGAAGGTATTTGTCCTTTCTGGACTCTGATGACATCTATCTCGACAATCGATTCTGTGCTGATTTAGAATTTATGACGCACAACACTGTCGAGTTTTGTTATGGAACAACTCAGGATGTGCGCGCATCCAACCTTGATTGGAACGCACCTTGCCGGGAGGATTCACTCACACGTTTCACTGCTCCGACACCAATGCTTGGAAAGATGCACGCCGGAGGTCGACATGGACACATCCATCTCAATGCAGTAACAATTCAAAAAAATGCAATCGAACAAAAGGGAATAGTTTTTGCCAGGCTTAAGAGAAGTGAGGACACTGTATTTATCCATGAATGTCTAGACAATCTTTATTCTCTGCCTAATCCGGAAACCCGGCCAATAGCCAAAAGATTCTATCATGAATCCAATTCCCTAAAATTTAACAGGAAAGGGACACTGGTTTTTTTGTGGTCCTCTCTCAAGTCAAAAGCAAATTTTCGAACGAAAATTGCTGTGATTTGGGACGTAATCATTCAAAACCCCAAAAATGTTCTTGCACAATGGTTACGAAGCTAATTTCTCTTGAAAAGGACATAAGTCGCCGATCATCTTTCTACTGCAAATGGCAGGAATTAGCCACAGAAGTAGTATGGACACCTGCAATCGATGGGCGAAATCCTGAGCAAGTTCAGAAAACCATGGAGCTATTAAATATATCAGAAATAGGTGAATTGCCCCGATCCTATTCTGGCCATCGTGGGGAACTCACTCCTGGAGAATTGGGTTGTACCCTTTCACATTTAATCGCTATCGATGAGTTTTTAGCCACAAAAAATAAGTTTCTCTTTATTCTAGAAGATGACGCCGAGCCGGTTGATATAAATGAGATAAACCGTATCGTGGAAGCCATCCAAGAATATGACTTTGACCTCTTCTTACTCGGATTTCGAAAAAACGTTAAGCCAAACGGAATCGTACAAAATCTCATTTGGAAAACACTGTTTATTCTGCGCATCGCAAAGCCACGAATTGACTTTGATCGATTTCTGCTCGACTCGCTGGCCTCTTGGAAATCTCGCAGGCATCCCACAAGCAGAGCGAGTAGGACGGCAATTTATTCAAGTGGTTTTCATTACGGCACTTATGGATACATCCTCAATAGGCGTGCCGCCTTCGAACTAAGGCATTTATTGAGAACGTTGAGATTAAGATCGGATGAGGCCATTTCATTTGTAAACCAAAGCATGCGACTGAAGGTGATCACTTCGCAAGAACCTTTAGTTCGGGTCAATTCTGATTTTGAGTCCAACATAAGAGACAAAAGTGCCCAAGCTGAATCCTTCATGGCCCATGGAAACTGAATTGTCATTCATCATCCCATGTCACAATGTGATGAGATATGCAGGCCGTCTCAAGTCTACTGTCTTACAATTAGCCGAAAAAGGTAGACCGGTGATTTTAGTTGAAAATAATTCGGGAGATGAGACCTTACAATTCCTTCAGGATGACTTAGCCGCCTTGAAAGCATGCGTTTTAACCACTGACAAAGTAGGCGCACCATCAGCACGAAACATGGGTCTTGAGCACGTTAAAACTAATTTCGTCAAGTTCTTAGATGCTGATGACGTGCCAATTCTTCAGCAAGTTTCGGAGCATCTTGATTATGTCAAATCACATGATGCTGACTTCAGTACTTCGTTGCATTTCAGTGCAAAAACCGGGAGCCACTTTGATGTGAATTTTCGCCTTCCATTTAATAACAACGTGGGACAGGCGATATTACAGGGAAACATAGGTGTAACCTCCGGAGCTATCTTTCGAAAAGATGCACTTGCACGCGTCGGTGGATTTTCTGCTGAATTGAGCAGTAATCAAGAACGTGATCTCTACTGGAGATTATTTCGAACAGGTGCGAAATACGTTTCCTTTCCATGTTTTACTTTCATCAAATACCTGAATGAAAAAGGGATATCAAGCACGGTGGGAAAGGAAGAAAAACAATCCAATATCAACGCTTTGAACGAAGAAATATCGGCATATTTTGCTGAAAATAAAGCCCTTAACTAAACCTCGACTCAAATTTCCAAATGCCCATTACTTTTTACACCTCTTTCGAGCAATCAAGTTGATGTGTAGTGCGGTGAGCCACTTCATGAAAAGTAAACAATCGACCTAGCTCAGGGTCAATAATTCCGTCAATGAGTGATAATAAAGCCATCCTCATCGATAAAGCGTCACCACCTCTAACTAGGCTTTGACCTCCAACAATTTCGCTTACCGCTCCGACATCGGCAGTAAGGACTTTTAACCCTCTTCCTGCAGCCTCCAACACCACGGTAGGCATCCCCTCCGATAGGCTCGGTAATAAGAGCACATCGCACTCATCCAGAGTCGCCATAAGCTTCTGCTTGTCTCGAATGACACCGTGATGGACGATGCAATGAATCCCGGCATCCCAGCGGGGCCAATCACCAATCATGTGCAGCTCAATGGGTTGTTCCAAACTCCGCATTGCCGCTTGAAGAATATGTAGTCCTTTGCGGTATTCATTCCGCCCAACCATCACAAATTTTATTGAGTCCGCACTTCGCTTGGCAGCTTTTGCCTCGATTTCCTCTTGTGAGAGAATCCACTTAGACTCAATTGCATTGGGAATTACCACAATGTTCTCACGAATCGCTCCCTGCTCAACAAGTATGTCGGTTAATTGCCCCCCAAGAGATACCACGCGCCAAGCCTTCCGAATTTGGCGGCGAAAAACACCCTTCATCAATTGTTTCCCGAGTCGTTCTCTCCATGAAAAGCTCGGTTGAAACATCTCAAGACCATGAAGATTGACCATGACCTTGGGGTGTTGATCCAAAAATGCATCCCCCATCAGTCCTTGCGCATATACCGCATCATAGTTACTCAACCTGTCTCCAATAGCCTCATAAAAGGAGCGACTCACGCGCAGTGAGGCACGTATATAATGACCTGGAAATAGGCCTCGATCGGTAAACGGAAGGCCCAAGACCTCGACATTATCAGGATTTCCTAGCTCAGCCAACACTTCATCTGAGGTTGGAACATCCCCGTTCAACACTCCACAATGCATGAGCGTGATCGACTCAACCAAGGGAGCCATGTGTTTCACCAATTGGGTTGAATGCTGTTGCATTCCCCCAAGAACAAAAGGAGCAAGTCCATCAGCCAGAAAAAGCACCCTCAATTTCCTCTTTTCCTTTTGCAACTGCATAAATCTAAGATGTGACCTTTACCATTAAATCTATCATGTACAGCATTCGGATTGGACTTCCCCACGAAAACCGGAGTGTGGCATGCGCTCCGAACGCTTCTTGGAATTTTTCGCCGCCCGCAACAGCCCTCGGTACCTCCGAAGAATCTCCTGCTTTTCCGCTTCCAAATCGAATTCCATGACTTAAAAAATTGTGGTTGATTCGAGCAGACGATTTCGCCTTTCAACGCTGAATTTTTGTTGGACGGTTTTCCATCCGTTACCTGCAATGGTATTTCGATAGGTGCAATCAGAAATCAAAGAAAGAATGCCCTCGCGAATTTGTCTCACCAATTCAGGGTGACCCAGATTTTTGTGGCATTCGGTGTTGTCAAGAGGAATTGTAACGGCATTGGCTTGATTAATAATTTCGGGAGTGTTTCGCACTAAAGTCGCAATCACTGGTGTTCCTTGGCCCATTGATTCAGGTATCACGTTGTTCCATGAATCATCGTGAGTTGGCTGAAGAGAGATGTCAGAAAGTCTCATCAGTTCAAGAGCCTTGTCGTGACTCAGATTGGACAAGACTTGGATTCTTTCGTCGGTCAGAAGGCATTTGATCTTTTGCACGATGTCTGGAGACGGATAAATGGCCCAATCAATCTCAAAGTTAGAGACGACGGTCAATTTCCAACGGATATGTTCGGGCAGCGAAAGCAGTGCCAAAAGGCTTTCGTACCCACCTTTTCGGTAAAAGGCATTGCCGACGAAAAGAATGTTCCAAGTTTCTGGTTTTTCGGAATGTTTTGGTCCTTCCGGATTTAATGGTGTAGGTCGATATATGACCCGTGCTTTTTTGTGCAGTCCGTAGTCTTCCAAGAGTTTGTGATTGGCTTTTTGTGCCCCCTCACATGTGAACGAAATGACTTTGCAATTCTCAGCCTTTAATCGTTCAATGGCGAAATTGAGTTGCCATTGTTGAGGATTGGCTCCAAAACGTGGCAGTTGGCTTTCTACCTCCATCAACCAAGGAGAGGACGTGACTACAATTGAATTGTAGGAGTGAAAGAGGTCAAACCCTACCGACATCAACGGGACTTTGGTGTGAAGCAAGAACTGGTTACGCACGTTCGTCAAATGAAATGGCAAGTCGAAAGCTCTTTTGTAGATCCACCCTGTAGGCGGGTTGTTAAAAGCTAACTTTTGCCATGCTCTGGTAGCTACAAAACGTCCAATTTGCATGTCCGTAAGGTATGGACTCCCCCACGAAAACCGGAGGGTTGGATAAGCCTAAGCGGCCATGTCGAAAGTTAGGAAAGATTGCTTGAATTCAGGGATGGTGAGGTGACCGAGGGCAGAATGCCTTCTGCGGCGGTTGTATGTGATTTCAATCCATTCAAAAAGAACGCGTTGCGCGAAGTTGAGCTCCAGCAGTGAGATGCCAAAAATGGCTTCTGATTTCAAGGTTTTGAAAAAAGACGCTGCCACAGCATTGTCCCAGCAGTCGCCCTTGCGGCTCATGCTGCGAAGAATTCGATGCTGGGCGCATAGCCTTCGGAAGACCTTGTCGGCGTATTGGACACCACGGTCAGAATGGAAAATCAAGCCGTGGTGAACTCCTCTTTGCTTGATGGCCATCCGGAGGGCGGGAATGGTGGTTTCGTAGGTTTTCATGGTGCGACTGAACGACCAGCCCACAATTTCACGGCCCCATAGATCCATCACGATGGTCAAATACATCCAGAGGTGTCCGACCCGAATGTAGGTCAAATCGCTGACCCAGATTTGGTTGGGTCCTGTGGGGTTGAAGTCGCGCTTCACATGATCTCGGGCAATCGAGTACGAGTGGTTCGAGTCGGTCGTGGCTTTGTAGGTTCGTCGTTTCAATGCTTTGATTCCCTGTGAACTCATCAACCTCGCGACGTAACGTTCGGACACGATGAACCCCGCAGCTTGCAACTCCTTTGTCCACCTGGGAGAACCGTAAAATTGCTTCGTGCGATCCTTTCGCCCCTCAAGAATGAACTCAAGAATTTGCCTCCGTTTTTAAGCATGGGGACGACGCGGGTTCTTCCGCCATGCATAGAAGCTGGACTCACTGATTTTGAAAATCGCACACATCATCTCAATCGAAAATTCCTTCGCATGAAGCATCATGAACGAGAGCCTTACCGATCGCTCGAGGAGAAGATGGTGATGGCCTTTTTTAAGATGTCCCGTTCCATTTCTGCGTCACGAAGTTTCTTCTTCAAATCGGCTAACTCGGACTCATGAGCGGTCATTATTGGTCGCCCCTTCCCAGGAAAACTACCTGAACCATAAGTTTTTGCCTCGCTTCTCCATCTGTAAATCAAATCGGGGCTAATCCCCAGTTCAGCCGCGACCTCGCGGACATTGCCGCGGGCATCTGCCAGTTCTACAGCCTTTTGCTTGTAAACTGAATCGTACTGTTTTCGTGGTTGTGCCATGTCTTGGTGTCAATATCGGCACTTGTGCTTAACTCAACTCCGGGAAAATGGCGAGGTCCACAGCATCTAGCATTGGAAAATTTTTGGGAGATTTCACGAGAGAAGATTGGCTTGCTGTACGATTTATTTCCGCTTAGAAACAAAAACAGCGAACGACTGAGATGAAAATCGAAACCAACTGGAGGCGATAAAGTTGAAATGGCACCATTCGTTCACTTCTAACTCGATCAATCAAGTGTCCGTATTCCTCCTGTTGAACTTTTTAGATTACCTCACGAGTTGTGCTGAAACTGCACTAGAATATCAAGTTATTTCAAATCCAGAAATTACGTGTCGACCTGAAAAAAAGGATACACTCCTTGGATAAGGTACCTGAAGGCATGGACTAAAACCAACGCTAGATTGACCACGGTTGCCGCTAAACGAAAATCACATTCGACCAGGCTCCACCTTACCATCCACCTTCCCAAACCCGATGCGCGGACGTCCGTCTCCGCCGGCAAACCCGGTCATACGCACCGTATCTCCGTCAAGAATGAATTTGCGCTCGGTGCCGTCGGGCATCTGAACGGGTTGGGTGCCGCGCCAACTGATTTCCAGCATCGAACCGAATGAACCGAGCTCCGGGCCGCTAATGGTGCCGGAGGCCATGACATCGCCGCCGCGAATGTTGCAGCCGTTGACGGCGTGGTGGGCGAGCTGTTGGCGCATATTCCAGTACATGTGCTTGAAGTTGGATTGGCACACGGTCTTGCCCTCGCCGGATTCGGGGATGATGTCCACGTGCAAGGCCACGTCATAGTGGGCATCCCCGTCGTAGGCCAAATACGGCAGCACCTCCGGATCCTGCACCGGTCCCGGCACACGGTATGGCTCCAACGCGTCGAGCGTCACGATCCACGGGCTCATGCTCGACCCGAAGTTCTTGCCGAGGAACGGCCCGAGCGGCACGTACTCCCACTTCTGAATGTCGCGGGCGGACCAATCATTAAACAAGGCCAATCCAAAGATGTAGTCGTCGGCCTCAGACGTGGAGATGGTCTCGCCGAGGGGTTTGCCCGGATGGGTCACAAACGCCATTTCAAGTTCGAAGTCGAGGAGGCGTGAGGGGCCGTAAATGGGTGGCTCGGCGTCGTTCGGCTTGGTTTGGCCGTGGGGGCGCTTGATGGGCGTGCCGCTCACTACGATGCTCGAGGCGCGACCGTGGTAGCCCACGGGGATGTGCTTCCAGTTCGGCAACAGCGCGTTGTCCGGATCGCGGAACATCTTGCCCACGTTGCGGGCGTGGTCCTCGCTGCTGTAAAAGTCGGTGTAGTCGCCGATGTGGACGGGCAAATGCAAGGTCGCGTCGGCCTGTGCCACGAGCACGCTCGCGGCGTCGGTGGTGAGGTCCGATCCCTCGCGGAGCAATTCACTCACGCGGCCGCGGATGGCGCGGGTGGCAGCCTTGCCGCGGTCGATAAAGGCGTTGAGGGTGGATTGGGCGAAGTCCTTGCGCTCACAACCCAACCCGTCGAGGAGCCCCCGCTCGGCCACCGCGTGCAGTTCCAAAATTTGGTCCCCGATGGCCACGCCCGGTCGCGGGCTGCGGTCGGAAGTGGAGAAGATGCCGAAGGGCAAATTTTGGATGGGGAAATCTGAATCAGCGGGTACATTCACCCAGCTTTCGAGGTCCGGTCGGTTGGCTTCAATCATCACGCACTAATTGTCCCGGCAAGTTACCCCACGCGGCACCAACGCAATTGAAAATTTCCGAACTTCGTTCCATGACCACGCCGCCCATTGACCTCGAAGCCGAAAAGCAGGAAATCCTCCGGCGTTACAGGGGGCTGCTGCGCGCGGCGAAGTTGAGCAAGTCCCGGGCAGACCGACGAGCCATCCGCAAGGCGTTTGACATCAGCCTCGAGGCCCACAAAGACATGCGGCGCAAAAGCGGCGAGCCGTACATCTACCACCCCATCAGCGTGGCGCGTGTAGTAGCGGAAGAGATGGGACTGGACACCACATCCATCGTGTGCGCCCTGCTCCACGACACGGTTGAAGACACGTATATGACACTGGATGACGTCGAGCAGTTGTTCGGCAAGCGGGAACGCGACATCGTAGATGGATTGACTAAGATGTCGGGCGTGTTCGATCCGGGTACCAGCGCGCAGGCGGAAAATTTCCGCAAGATGTTGCTAACGCTGAGCGACGACGCACGGGTCATCTTGATCAAGTTGGCCGACCGCCTCGACAACATGCGGACGCTCGAGCACATGCGCCCGGACAAGCAGCAGAAGATCGCGAGCGAGACACTGTTCATGTACGCTCCGTTGGCCCACCGCCTGGGCCTGTACAGCATGAAGACCGAGCTTGAGGATTTGTCGCTGAAGTACAAGGAGCCCGAAGATTACGAGTTGATCGAGACCAAGTTGCGCAAGGGAAAAGCCGTGCGCACGCGCTTCATCAACGCCTTTACCCTCCCCATCCGGCGCTCGTTGGATGAGCAAGGGGTCGCATACGAAATTCTGGGAAGGCCCAAGAGCATTTACAGCATTTGGAGCAAGATGCAGAAGCAGCGGGTGAGCTTCGAGGAGGTGTACGATGTGTTTGCGATTCGCATCATTTTGGAATCGGACGCCGAGCACGAAAAGGCCGACGCATGGCGCACCTACAGCATCGTCACCGATTACTACCAGCCCAACCCCGACCGACTGCGCGATTGGATCAGTTTGCCCAAGGCCAACGGCTACGAGAGCCTGCACACCACGGTCATGTCGCCTTCTGGCAAATGGGTGGAAGTCCAAATACGCTCGCGCCGCATGAACGAGATTGCCGAAAAAGGCCTCGCAGCGCACTGGCGCTACAAGCAAGGCGGAGAGGATGAGGGCAAAGCGGCTTCCCAAAACCTCGACAACTGGCTGGTGCAGGTCCGCGAGATGCTCGACAGCGGCGAGACGGATGCCGTCGACTTCATCGACGAGTTCAAGCTCAACCTCAACAGCGAGGAGATCTACGTCTTCACGCCCAATGGCGACCTCTTCAACCTGCCCAAAGGCGCTACGACCCTCGACTTCGCCTTTCGTGTGCACACCCAAATCGGGTCCCGCTGCATCGGCGCCAAGGTCAACCACAAACTCGTGCCCCTCTCCCACCAATTGAGCAGTGGTGACCAGGTCGAAATCATTACGTCCCGCAAACAAAAGCCGAAGGAAGATTGGCTCAGCTACGTCGTCACAGCCAGTGCACGCTCCAAAATCCGCCACGCCCTGCGCGACGAGGAACGCGCCGTGGCCAACGACGGAAAGGACAAGCTCCGCAAGTGGATGCGCCGGAAGGAAATCGCCTTCAACGACGCCAACATCGACAGCCTGATGCGCCGCCTCAAGGACGACAGCCCGCACGCGCTGTTCCTGCGCATCGCCACCGGTGACCTGGAGTTGGACCGTTTGGGCGGATTTGCGGTCGAGAAAAACAAGCTCGTTTGGATCAAGACCCCTGCCACTCCGAGCATCGCCCCCAAACAACCCGTCGCCAAACCGCCGCGCAAGGACGACGTGTTGCTCATTGGAGAAGGCCTGCAGAAGATCGATTACAGCCTCGCCAGCTGCTGCAACCCCATTCCCGGCGATCACGTCTTTGGCTTCGTGATGGTCAGCGGCGGCATCAAAGTGCACCG
>Ga0163109_10001212_pt1 | contig 20557 bp, 12 predicted proteins | sample CRUFie1St13metaG_FD_108704 | JGI IMG/M metagenome (GOLD analysis project Ga0163109, IMG submission 108704) | Marine microbial communities from the Costa Rica Dome - CRUD Field 142mm St13 metaG | ecosystem: Environmental > Aquatic > Marine > Oceanic > Photic zone | place: Costa Rica: the Eastern... | reverse complement strand
CCTAGGATTGTTTATTGCTTGAAGTGCTTTGCTCTTATCTATTTTTTTCTGTTGACGGATATAACGCATTTTCATTGCGTCAACATATCTCAACTCTTGAATTCCGTCTTGTGGATTTTTTAAATCGATTACTTTATGGTAATATAATCTACCATCAACATACCAATTTCTATAAATTTCGTGAGACTTTTTATCAAAGTCTAAGAGATCCAGAATTACTTTAAATTCATCTCTTAATTTTTTCTTTATACCATCACTTGCGTTCAGGTTGTCCAAATCAATTTGAACAGGAACGTCATTAGAGTCTGAAACGATTGCTTCGTTTACAATATCTTCGATAGCACTATCCACCTCAGGATGCAGAGCCATTTCTCTGTATCTCTTGATTAGATCAAATTCTGTTCTGAATACCCCTTCAATATCTACATAAGAACCAAAAAATCCGCTGGTTAGATAGTGATCAACCCCGTCCTCATTTGACTGAGGAACGGGGGATTGAACACTAGGCGGTTTTTGGTTATTATCTTCTATTGAAAAACCAAATAACTTAGCCATTATTTAAATATGGTGATCGAATTACTGTACCTATTTATCAGTTGATAGCAACGCCAGTTTGATCAGTTGCTCCACCGCTAGCCTGTCCAGATCCTGCAGTCCAGTACTGAACTTGGAACTCAACAGTGTACTCTTCGATGGTGTCTGCCGAATCGTAACTCAGATCAATCTGAGAAACGTTTGTTGGGAAGACATCTTGGAAGAGATATGTTCTGAGTGGTGTAATTCCAGAACCGCCCTGAATGTCGCTATTAGTTTTACTGAAGCGACCTTGATCAGCACCTCTACCTAATTGGTGAACAATTGCTCTTGCCATATACTCTGTTGGACTTGTAGCACCAGTGTTATTATCGAGTTTGCTGATTCCGTTCATCCACTGCTCAAAAGCACTTCTGAGTTTGAAGTCTTCGTCGTTGATGACGGTAACGGTCCATGTGTCGAAGGTTCTATCTCCAGCAACCTTCAGAGTTCTACCTCTGAAAGGAACTTCGATAGCTGCGACGTTGGAGGCGGGCAGAGCCGCCGCCTTGCATAAGAACTGGAAGTTCTCAGCATCCCACTCAATACCTTGGGTTGCAACCGGTGGAATTGTAGGGATATCGACTTCAAATATATTAGCTCTTGCGCCGCCACCCTGTAAGGCAGTTTTGAAGTCGGTGATTGTGCGTAAAGTAGACATTTTGGTTTCCTCCTAGGTTTCTATAATAAAATTATCAAACTCTACCAGCAACTTCTTCAAAACTTACACCTGTTCTCGTAGCAACGAAAGTAAGTGTAACGAAGTTGATCGACTTAGCAGGCTTCAGGAAGATGTCTGCTCTAAATTCATTATTATCAATGATATCTGGTGTGTTATTTGTTTCGTCACAAATAACCAGATAATCAAAGATTCCTCTCTTCGCTTGAACATCGCGGAGATAAGGCTCTACGATGTTAACAAAGTTTGCTCTTGTGATTTGATCATTGAGTTCAAAGAGCTGCGACTCTGCTGCTTTTTGCAGTGCTTGCTCAACCGTGAGGAAGAGGCGACGAACGTTAATACGGTCGAATGCAGAAGAAACGGCAAGTGCGGTCTTATCACCGAATAAGAGAATTCCAGAACCATTCTGATTAACAATAGAGTTAATTCTTCTTGGATACAGACGATCTCTTTGTGCCTTAGATGGGTTATATGCAAGTTTAATTGCATTATTCAGTTGTCCTCTCTGAAGACCAGCAGGTGAGAACCAAGGATATGCTAGGATATTAGTTCTTACCATCAGACCAGCAACGTCTCCGTTGGTTGGAATGTAGCGGAACTTATCATTAAATCTATCATACATGTACTTGTATCCACTATCGAATACAGCGTATGATGAAGATGTTAGTGATGAATAGAATGAGATAACGTTATCTGTTGCAGTATCAGAGTTAGCAACTTCAACAACATCTGCCTTGTGTGGAGAAAGTGTCGCCATGCAATCTTTTCTTGCATTAGCAAGAGAGATTAGATAGTTTGCTTTTGCTTTAGATTCATCTTTGGTAGTGCATCCTGGTCCACCAATTAGGAAGTCAACTTCTACTTCATCTTTGTTAGCCAATAACGAGTATCCAGAGATTACATCGCTAAGAGTTGCTTGCATTCCTCCAGATGCACCGTAGTCTTGACCACCAGCAAGATCATAAGTTGCTGCACCGATAGCATTGAAGGCAACACCTTGTGCTAATACGTTCCAAGCACCATCTCCAGTGGAAATTCCACTCCATTGTGCAGTTCCAGTTGCAGCATTTCCACTATTAGTGGCGAAGTTAACAGCAACAACATTTGTTCCGTTATAGGAATCATCCTCATCACCAAGATTTGCTCCTGCAAAAACGTACTCAGATCTGTCTGCAATATAGTCTTTGTAGAATACTTTCAGTGGTGAATTGACTGCTGAGATTGCATCTGTAGCCTTAGAAAGGAAGGTGTGCTTCTCAAGCAGGTTTCCTTGGATTCCTGTTACTTTTCCTTCATCATCATAGATTGCGATGTGAATTCCATCGCCCTGACCAGATCTTTCAGCAGAATATCTACTTGAAACTGGTTTTGGTGCAATGTTTTTCCAGAAAACTGTGGAGTTTGTTAATCCAAGTGTCTGTTGATCATACCAATCAACTGCGTTGGTAACGCTGTATGCGGTGGCTGCAATACCCATGTTATCATGGGAGAAGATTGTTGCCGTTGATGGGAATGATTGACCTGTTACTCCTTCAGCGTATTCAACAGCGGTAATTGAACCTGCTGTAGAAACTACGTTAGTAAATGTAACTGCAGTTCCTGCTGCAACTCCACTACTGATTGTTGATGCTAGTGAAATTCTATTACCAGAAAGAATATTGGAAACCGAGAAAAATCCAGTTCCATCTCCAAATTCTACTCTTAGATCTGTTAAACTTAGACCTGTAGTAGAACCAACAGTAATGTTAGCGTCTCCAGTGGTATGAACACCAACAGTTGCTCTAGTAGCACCAGCAGCATCAACCACATCTGTGCTACCAACAGAAACTCTTGAGGTAACTTTTACGTCAATAGTTTTATTTGATTCATCTTTAGCGGTAACGATACCTTTCAGATAACCGTTGAAGGTTGATGTAGTACCGTCAGTATTTGGGATTGTTGCTGATGTAAGGGTATAAGTAATACCAGTTCCAACTGCAAAACCATTTAAGGTTTCAGCGTTAATCGTTAGTCTTTGGTCTCCTAAGTCGTCGATAACGCAAACTTTAATTCCATTTGCCCACTCTCCTGGGTTTTTAGCAGCGAATGCCCACGCTGCAGAGTCTGAAGAATGATTATCTTGATAATCTTCGTAACTCTTTACTTTGGGTGCAGTTCCTGCAGAACCAAATCCTCGGTATGCGTTCTTTAGGTTATCACCATCAGTTCTTACAACTTTCAGTACGCCGCCGTATGAAAGGAACGATGATGCTGCAAGCCAGTACTCATACTGGTTATTATTGTTGCTTGGTCTTCCAAACTCTTTAATGAGTTCTTGCTCGGTGGCCACATCAGTTGGATCTTCAACGGGACCTATTGGGAAGGGTCCAGCGATAGCACCAATATTATCTAAAACATTCTCAGCTCTTCCTACCGTAAGATCTACTTCCCTGGTTAATACACCAGGAGATAATTGAGGAGTCGCCATGTTTTTCTCCTGTGATAGTTTCAGTTTAACTTGAAATATTTATTAAAAATTGCATTTTCAGTGGGGAAATGTAGCGTGAACTACCAGTCTGGATATGACCAATCAACAAATGGCGTTTGTTTTTTTCTATTTTCAACAATTCTTTTTATAGTACAGTCTTTACACTCATATGACCATGAAGATGGAACTGCTCCTCTATCTTTTCTTGTTCTGTAAAAGTCTCCTATCAGATTCTTAGTCTCTCCACAAACTCTACACTTTCTTTCATTAAGTAGAAGGTGTCCAAGTTTTATCTGACTATCTAAATCCATCAGAACCATCTCCATGGAAGCATCGAATAACCCAATGTATTTAATATTGGTTCAAAGGCTAGTGCTAAAAGTGTAAACATTAAAATTTCAATGAATGTTTGTTTCCATAACGGTTGTTTTAACTTCCATTCTTTAAATTTATTTGGTTTACTCGCTAATTCATATAAACCTGATTTTTTACCAACAACTTCTGCCCACCAATTTGGATCAACAATATTACTCAATAAGTTTAAAAATTTAATCATTGATAATCCCACATATAAGACATATCACCATACTCACTAACTGATGCATTAGACCATCTGTCTCCTTCAGCGTCAACAAAACTTCCTTCACCTAATCCATCATCCATAAAACCGAATGGAGCCATATCTTGCTCAATTTGATTTTTTTGTTCTTCATAAATTCTTTTCCTAACATCCTGATCAGTTAGTTCTTTAAAGTACTCTTGAAGAACTAACCACGCATAAATTACAAGACACATAGCAAGGTCGTCATTACAACCTTCCTCTGCTTCAAAAGAGTTGTGTTTTGAAATAAATGTTGTTAGTTCTGATATGATATCATAGTCATTAAATACTAATTTATCTTCTTCAATCAATGCTTTAAGATTTAGAGATCCTACTTTCTTAACAGTCTTGGACATCTTGACTCCTAGTTGAGTCTTCTTACCAGAAAATCCTTGACCAACAATCTGTCCAGCACGTCCTCTCATTGAACACATGAGAACATTTTGATACTCAAGATCATAATGAAGTAATGATGCTACTTGATCTCCGATATCATTTACTTCGCATAAAACGTATGATTGATTATAATTTCTTGCAACCTCCCATATTATATTTGGGAATAACATAGGTTTGATTGTATTATTCTTATATTTTGATACTATCCTGTGCGGAAACTCTGTTATATCTACAACAACGAAAGCTGAGTAATCTTCACTAACTCCTCTAGCAACGTCTACCGTAATAATATAATCATGTCCTTCTTTAGGTTCTTCGTAAATATCAAGTCCTGCGTTCTGCTTCAATGGATTATCATAAATCATTGATCGCAATTTACTTGGAGATATCAATGTATCAATAGATCCTAAGAACTCGCACTCAAACTCAACCTTAAATTGCTGTTCTGACGTGTTAGCAATAGTTTGTTCTTTCCACTTTGCATCACGTCCAGGAACTTCTGACCAATGAACATCAGTTGGTACATATTCATTTTTACCTTTCTCAGCATCATGCCACATACGGTAGAAGTGATTCATACCGTGTGGGGTAGATACTATAATTACCTTGGTACTTTGACCAGACGTAATAGTAGGATAAACAGAGGCAAAGAACGAGTCAGCAATGTGATTTGGGACGAACGCGAACTCGTCGAGAAAGAGGATGTTGAACGACATACCTCGGACAGCACTCGCAGACGTAGAAGCAGCCAGTATTTTGCTCCCATTTTCTAACTCCAAAGATCCTTTGTTCCATGCTATTATACCCTGCTGCATCCACTTGGGTAAGTTCTCGTAGGCAGTTTGTAATCTGCCTAAAAGTTCCCTTGCAGTGGCTGCCTTGTTAGCAAGGATACCAATATTAACACTATCATTAAAAACTGCATAATGAAGGAGATAAGATACCACAGTCGTAGACTTACCAGTCTGACGAGGCATCTTACAAATATTGAATCTGTTTTCGTGGAAATTTTTTACTAGTTTTTCTTGAAATGGATACATCTCAAAAGGAACTAGACCTTTGTCCAATGAAACAATTTGTACATAATTTTTAGCAAAATATACAGGATCTTCTTTACACTTTAAAAACTCAAGAACTTGTTCTTGTGTAAATTCAATTTGCGTATTTGCTTTTTTTAGATTAGGATTACCAAGATATACGTCACTCATAAATCAATCAGCAATTCCAGGCTCTAAGGGATTTATTGATTCTGCTATCGGGATCTCTAGCAGTTTTTGCTGAGGTAAGTTTTTTCTTCATACCTTTCATTCTTGCACAGAATGATGCTCTTCTTTTATTTCCAACTTTTTTTGAGGGTGCTTTAAGGTCAGAACCAGGATTCTCTCTTTCATAAGACTTACGTCCTTTTTCATTGAGACCCCCCTCAGGGTTCTTACCTGACTTTTTTGTCCAAGCAGCTCCTTCCTCTAGATCAACTTCTTCTGCATACAAAAAAGTTGTACCAGGTTCTTTTTCAATAACGGAAGTGTACTTGACTTTAGATCCAGGATAGATTCCTTGCATCTGCGCTTCGACTTCTGTCCTTGATGGAAGTTTTGCCTGAGGGAAGAACATCTTTAAGACGTATGTTCCTCCTTTCCAGGTCACAACAACCATCATAAGATTGCCGATCTTTGAAGGGATCCTTGTTGCTTCGTCAATATTAGACATTATTGAAAAGACTCTTTTTTTATTTATTTAGTAGAGACTTCAGTTCGTCAATTTGATTTTGCTGATCTTTAACGGCTTCAATCAAAAGAGCAATCATATTTTGATATGCAATAGACTTAATACCATCAACGTCCTCATAAACAACGTCTGGAACAATCTGTTCAACTTCTTGTGCAATCAAACCTAAGCAATGGTCGCCAGTATTTTTATGATCATATTCAACACCACGTAGACTTTTTACTTTAGGAAGTGCATTACTAATAGTTTCAACATTCTCCTTAAGTCTTTCGTCAGAGTTTGCGGTAACTGTACCAGCACAAGTTAAGTTAGTTCCATTAAATTGTAAGTTTGCAGATGTTGTTGCAACGTTAGAACCATTCTTGAATAATACTTGGTTTGCAGAACCAATAGCATTAATATCTGCAGCGTCAATAGTAACAGTTGCTTTAGATCCAGCAGATTCAGAAACAATACTAGTAATTGCAGTTCCTTCAAAATTTATTACTGTTGCTTCCGCAACTACTTGTGAATCATCATCTTGTACTTCAACACCAGAAATAATCCCCGTTAGTTGAGAACCATCTCCTATAAATTGTCCACTAGTACTAGTTACATTTCCAGAAACAGTTATAGCGGCTGGGAGACCCACGATAACTCTTCCTTCATTTCTTGTAACTGCAATTTCATTGGTTGTTCCATCAACCGCCATTACTGCACCGGTTTTGTTACTTGAAAGACCAATGTGACCAGTAGTTAAATCGTATGCAACGTCAAAGTGCTCGCCTTCAAATGAAGCAACACCAAAAGTAGATGCTACAGAAGATGCAAGAGAAACAGTATTTGTAGTAACAATACCAGTTACTCTACCATATTGATCAATATGAATTTCTTCAATGAATCTATCTGATCTAGTTGTTGCATTGGTATAACTATGAGTGGTTTCTGTTAGATTAATATCATCATCTCTAACAGTGATTGCATCACTGTCTGCGGATACAACATCAAATCTGTTAGCAATCTTGACCAGACCTTTACCAGCTTGCAGTTCACCAGGACTAGAGAACTGGGTAAATTCCAGTGCGCTAACACCGATAGAAACTGGTTCTTTGGTAATCAGCACGAAACCACCACCAGCGTTTTCTTCACCGTTTAGAACGAACGAGAACGCACCTGACGCGATTTCAATACTTTCGTCAAAGTCAGGAGCACGAGTTAGTTCCCATGATGTTGATCCACTTCCAATTCTAGTAACTGCATAATATCCATTCTCAAAAGTATTTCCAATTCCATTAAGACCCTGATCTTTTACAAGAACACGATCAGATATTGTTAGATCTCTGAATCTATCAATAAGACCTGTTCCACCAACACCTGCTGTAGTAATATTTTGGTTTGTTTGTGCGAAAAGAACAGCACCAACACCATTAGGTGATGTATCTACATTATCGTAGTGTGCTACAAGTGCTTCTGTTGTTGCTACAGATACAGCCTTCTGAACCACAAGACCAGCAGTTGCAAAGTTGTCCACATAGGCTTTAGTGGCAAGTTCTTGGTCAATCTGAGGCGTCAGTGTATCTACTGTAGCGTACGCTCTTCTAAAGAATCCAGATCCTCCAACGCCAACATCACCAACAACACTTAATTTTCGATCAGGATTAGCGGAATTAATTCCGACTCTACCAGTAACATCATTATAAGTAAGATCTGAAGATCCACCAAAAGTTCCACCATCATTATACTGAACTTGTCCGTCAGTACCACCAGGATCAACTGCTTGAACGGTAACTGTTGCAGCAGCACCAGACACGGTTGCTGCAACTAGAGCGCCAACAAAGTTAATATCTCTTACACTGTTTGCAAGACCTGCAATAACTCCTTCTTCTCTAAGAGTAATACCAATATCAGCAACACCTTCAAGAGGTTTCCATGTTACAGCAGTTCCACCTAAGGATACTAATAGTTGATTATCATCACCCATCGTTCCATCATAAGCAAATAATTCCTTATGAATTCTGATATTTCCTGTGTCTACATCAGCTTCAGGAGTATCAATATTTCTAGGTGCTCCATGAGAAGTACCAATACCAATGCTACCTCCAATTGAAACGTTACCGATAACGTTCAATACTCTAGTATCCTCACTGTAATCAGTGATGCCGATTCCGAAAGATCTTTCTCTTCCAGATAGGAATTTACCGTAATTAGCCATTTTATAAATTAGAAGTTAGAGGTTTCCAGAATTGATGAAAGGAATTTCATGTCCGATCCTGAATCTACAGAAACAGCGATCTTATCTCCTGTCTCTAGAACTAGTTTTCCAGGAAGAAGATTTACAGTGTCTCCTGCAGGAACAGGAAATTCACTTACGATTGGTGTTGTAGTTGTATCGGTGCTGTCGTAGTAACTAAAAGTAATTTTTCTAGTTGTTGTTCCAGTATTGATAGCTTGAGCCAAAAGGAATACTGAGGTGTATCCTGTTGGTGCTGTGTAAATTTGAACGTCTGATGTTGTGGGCGTATTAGTAATTGTTCTAAAATTATTAATCGCAATTTGAGCAGCCATTTAATTAGTCTCCTAGTGCTAGAATGAATGGTGTTACGTTATTGAATAGCGACTTCAGGTATGTTCTACCTGTAATCGTTCCAGTTGCTTGGTTGATGGTAACACCATCACCAATTCTAAAGTTACCTGCCTGGTCGGTAGAGGTATAAATGACCTCACCACCCTCTTCTTTAACAACCTCGTTCTCTTGAATGGTTACACCACCAACACCAGGTCTTGCGGTAAAGATATCATTACCTGCACCAACATATTCAAACGAGTGAGAAGATGTGATCTGTAAACTCTGACGACTTAAGTAAACCGTAGAGCCAGCACCTACATCATTATTTAACCCAGCAACAGCAGTGATAGTTGAAACTCCTGCTCTTGGGAAAGTTGCAGAACCAACTTTGTAATATAGAGGGTCGGTCTTAGTTACCTCCGCAGTTGCTTGTGTACCACCCGCAGGAGGCGCTGCAATGCTTACATTTGGTGTTCTTGTCTCATATTGAGTACCAGTGTTAATTAAAGTAACTGCTGTTACAGCTCCATTTTCAACAGTAGGAATTGCCTGTGCGCCAATTCCATTTGGTCCTGTTGGAGAATCAATAGTAATGATTGCATCGTTTGGAGTATTATATCCAGATCCACCATTAGTAACGGTGATTGTATTCAATGAGAAGTAAAGTTTATCAATATAATAAACCTGACCATCATAAGGTCTTTGGGTTCCAAGACCACTGACTTCTAATGTAATATCATTGGCGGCAGCGGCATTAACAACCTTACCTGTCTGTCTATAGATAGACTTGGTTGTAGCATCACTAATTCCGTTAGAGATAAGACCAATTCTTCCGAAGGAAGAGTTAGAGTTAGTCAAGTCACACTGACCACCACTTGCTGTTACGATTGCTTCGTCGCAGCAAATTGTGAAGATGGACACCAACTGAGCATAAGATCCGTTTGTGATCGATACACCGATTCCTCTCTGGTTGTACTGCGTATAAGAGTCAACCGACATGGAACCCTGAACACCAATCTCATCCTCGTCACCAGGTTCTGCAGCAAATCCATCAATCTTCAGACCGATGCTATCAAAAATAAAGTTTGTGCAGTTTCTCACATATGGACCTTTGAAGATCTGTCCACATCCAGGACTAAAGTTAATGTCGGCATCTTCACCTTCTGCTGGGTTATATCCAGCACCATCATATCCTTCAAATCTAGTAGTAATACCAGTTGGATTTACTGGACTCTGAATTGCAGTAATTCCACCACCAACAATTGCAGTAACGATACCAATAACAGTATCAATAGCACTCTGAACGTTCTTACATCCAGCAGGGCTTGTGTTGCTATTGACTCTAGGATCATATTGAATAGACTCATCTTTAATTTGTCCACCAGCGTAATCAGAGTTCTTAGTAAATGGTTGGAACTTTAGAATGTTACCTGTATTATCAGCATATACATGAGAAATTTCAGTAGGTCCAAAGTTTGTAGTGAATGTTGTAGGTCCAACAATCGAATCAACGTTGAAGATATTTCCAAACGTTCCATCTGGGAACACTGTTGTTGTGATTCCGATGAAAGCACGTCCACCACCAACATAAATGTGATCTAAAGTCGAAACACCAGCATTGACTGTGATAGAACTTGCGATAGAAAGTGTTGGGAAGTTGTTTAGATTTCCTGCTCCAACATGAGTGGTTATAATACCAACAAGACTATCAATAGAAGCACGAATATCGGCACAACCAGAAGGAGAAGAATTAATTCCTACAGCTGGATCTGCTGTAATTGTATAATCTTTATAATTAAGAAGATTGTTGATAGCAAGTTTTGCATATTCTCCAATAGATGTAAATCCTGTTACAGATTCAGATTCTTCTCCAATCAGTCCACCGCTAATAGGTGATCCAGTAGCATCAAAATACTTTCTAGTTGTCTCTCTAATATTTTTATTACTATCTGTTCTTAAATCATCTACGATAGCATCAATAACATATGCAATATCTCTTCTACATTTAAACTCACCAGCAGGGAAGTTGCCGTAGTTAATAGTAAGACCATTAACAACATTTAAGTTAGCATTAGTAAATGCTTCTGTGGAAATACTTACAAGTGTATCAATAGATGCTTGAACATCACTACATGAGTATGTCTCACTATTACCAATAGCAGGACTTCCATCACCAAAGAAACTAGAACCACCAGAAACTGTAGTATCCTTTGTGGATAACTGGTTAGCAATCGCCTGTTTCATCAATGATTTTGCTTCAGTAAAAGCAAGAACTGTTTCGTCGGTAATACCAGCAATAGAATCATCACCTGCTCCGATCAAAGAACCTCCATTATCGAAGTATTTTTTAGTAACAGCAACAGTGTAGTTATTACCACCAGTGAAAATGTCTGTAGAAATAGCATCTACTAGGAAGTTCAAATTTCTTCTAAACTTAGTAGAATCAATTGATGGGTATGTTCCTTGAGCATTTGTATATGCTGTACCAACAATTTCACCTTTGTTCTGTTGGATTAGACGATATGCATCCTTATATCTGGATGTTGTTGTAATCTCATTGTCTCCAGGATAGAAGAAGTCGGGATGGACAATTGCAATATTCGCAAGAGCCTTATCTGCAATTTCTAGTTTGTTACCAGAGATTAAGTTTGCAGAATCTTGATACCTGTCTCCACCAACTTTTTCTACTGGGAAGTCAAATCCAACAGCACCTGATGGGAAGAACTGAGTAGTAAGACCACCACCAGAATCGCATTGGAATACTAATTCTTCGAGACGGACTTTTCCATCATTCTCAATATATGCTGGATCATTATCTGAACTACCAGTACTACTGTCGGTAAATCCGATTGTAGTAAATCCTGTAATTCTATCGTAAACAGCAGAGTTAATTCCTACTTCTGGAGTGTAGTAACGCTGAACTGAAATAGTTCCAGTTAAACCTGCATTTGCTGCAAGTCCAGTACCAACTCTTGCTGTAAATGTAGTATCAGAAACTTTATCATCTACAATTAAATTATCAAAATCACTACCAGTTGTAGAAGTGATTGTGATACCATTACCAGACTTTAATTCATGATTAACATTTGTCTCAAATGTAGAAATACCTGTAACACTGTCGTAAGTAACTGTAAGAATTGTAATTTCATCTCCAGGAGATCCTGAAGGACATGTAAATCCTAGTCCAGTAACTTCAATACCATCGTCTTTAGAAAGATCGTGATCGTATCTTGTAGTAATGGTTGCGATTCCTGTGTTGGAACTATAATCAATACTATCGATTGGAGTTGTGTATCCGATAGAAACTCCACCCCATGTTGTATTATTAATTACGCAACGAACAATATCTTGTGCATAATCAACAGCACGAATTGTTTGAGTTACCTCGTCAATTGGAGAATTATTAAGAGTAGCAGCAGCAAAGGAAGAGATACCAAGTTGAGCCAATGACTCATCAAAGTATGTTTTACCAGCAGCAACAACCTTTGTAGATCCACCTCTTGTAATATCGTAACAAACTGCCTTAAGAATATCTCTTACGTCTCTTGAACAACGGAATGTATCGAGATTGATACCAGTAATAATTCCAACAACACCAGAAGAAGAACCAGCACCAATGGCGTTTGTAGTAATACCTGAAAGATAACTGATGCTATTACCAACACCAGTACACCATCCTGTTCCTACAACAATCTTATTATTTGAATCATCGTATAAAATTCTTTTATTTCTTCTTGTGGGATCAATTGCTTGAGTGTGATCAGTAAAGTAAGTTTCATATTTTTCTACTGTTCCACCACCATCATAAGTATGAGCAATTGAAGAAATACCAACATTTGTCTTAAAGGTATTAGCATCAACAAATTCTGTTACTGTAAAATATTCACCATTCGTTCCGTCTGGGAAGAAAGAAGTTGTAACTCCACTACCTCCAGGACATACAAATTCAAGTCCTTCTAGTTCAACAATATCACCAGTTGTTACACCATGACCAACAGAAGTAACTGTTGCAATACCTGTTAATTTATCGTAAGTAAAGTTAGTAACATTTGTAGTACCACCAGCACCAACACTAGCCCATGGTCTCTGGTTGATTACATATGTTGCGATACCAGCAGCACGATCAATAGCAGCAATGGTAGCATCAGCAATGCTATAACCATTTGAATCATTTCCAGTAATATGCTGAAGTGCTCCTCCAGAAGAGAAGTATGATAATGCTGCACCAACTGATTTTAAATTACCAGTAGATTTTAAATCATATGCAACTGCCTTAAATATATCTTTAATATCATCTCTACAGTTTTGTGCATCATCTGGATTTCCTGAAGCATCAGTAACAACAAATGCTGGATTTTTGTAATCCGTGCTTGTGATAAATCCTACTGCTTCTTGAGCAATAAAATCTAAGTTTGCTTCAAGAGCAGTTCCACCATCTTGCTCAAGGTGGCCACCAGCATATCCACTATAACCACTGGTTATAAATCCAACTGCCTCTCTTGAAATAAAATCTGAGTTGACGCGAATAAGTCTTGCTGCGTCAAAAAATCTATCAGATGCTACACTCTCAAGAGGTCTAAAAGCAACTGCAGCAGCACCTACTTGCATTTGACCTGTGAATCCAAGGTCAGTCAGGTGACATCCGTCATTAACGTGAAATAAATCTTTATCTGTATTTCCTGGTGAAACAATACAGTTTCTTAATTCTAAACCCTCTACTGATACATTCTTTTCAAGTAGAATAGGGTTGTTCTCAACATATACACCAGGATAAACTTTGATAGTATCAAAGATTTCTGCAATCTCTGATGCAGCTTTAATTGTTAGTTTTGCATCTTTTTCATTTAGACCAGTATTACTATCATTACCTTCTTTACATACGAAAATAGTTTTACCTAAAGATCCTCCAGCACCTACTCTAATAACGCGAGTAGCAATTCCTACTCCTGCTGTATCTTGTTTTAAGAATACTTCTCCATCAAAAGCATTTACAGCTAATTCACCAAGAGCAAGTTGTGCAGTGGTTGGAATTTTACCAGCTACTGTTGACCTTTTTAAACGAATCCGAGGATCTGCCATCTATCTCCATATTTGGTATATACCGTAAACCTAATAGAAATTAGGTGCTATCTTATTTAGTACCCTTAATATTCTCCACCATCGATGGTGATATTTGCTAAGGTTCTAGTTGTTCCTTCACATTCGATGATGTCCGAAGTTCCTGCACAATCTGAAATTGTTATAGATTTTGTAACTATTTTTGCATATGAATTGATAGATAATACTTGAGATGTCTCAGTAACATCTGATGCAATTCCAATAGATCCTAAAGAATCATCCCAGAAAATTGCTGCTTTCTTGGCGCTACTATCATAATAATTTAAAAGTAATCCTACATCTTTATTTTCATCTGAAGTTGGTACTGCTAAATCAAAATTTGTTACTGTACTAACACCTAAACCAATATCAATTAACTTATCTCTTAGGTTAATACTATCTGATAAAATATTTGTTGTACCACCTCTCACATATAGATTTCCATTTGCAGTCAAGTCAGATACAATACCAACTGCACCAGTTCCATTTACTAATGAAATTGCATGAACAGTGTCTGCCGCATTTATCTTATTACTTCCAACTGTTATATCACCAGCAACAGTAGTATTGGTTGATCCCTCCATTGTAATGTTAACAGCATTATCAGATGCTCTGATATTATCGCCATTAACTCTAAGATCAGCCTCAATTTGTGTAAAACCTGTAGATAGAGTTATGTTAGTTACACCAGCACCAGATTGGATTGTGTTTCCTTCAACTCTTAAGGTAGAAGCAACACTAACAAGTCCAGATCCTCCAAGAGTTATGTTTAAATCTCCATCAGAATTTCTAATTTCATTACCACCAATATGAATATCACCCGCAAAAATAGTATTTTGGTTAGTATTCATTGTGATGTTTGTTACACCACCAGCAACTAGAATATCAGTACCATCAACTTGAATATCTCCAGAGAATCTAGTCAAATATACACCAGTCATGATGATGTTTTCTTGACCATCAGACGCTTGAATAGCATTACCATCAATTCTGATATCACCTTCAAATCTTACAATTGGATTTCTAAATGAAGTGAATCCAGCTGTAGAACCAATAGTAATAGTATCTGCAAGCCTAAAAGCATTAACTGTTGTTGAGTTAGAATTACCAAGGTTAAATAACGGATTTCTGACATCGAAGGTATTACCCTCCATAGCCATGTCTCCGGCAAATTCAGTTAAAGTATTGTCCGTAATCGTTATATTCTCAAGATTACCAATGGATTTAATTGAGGCAGTTTGAACACCAATTGCTCCTAATAGAATATCTCCACGAATAGAGTGTTGAAATGAATGAATTGTTGATACACCAAGTGTTGATCCAATGCTTAATTCTCTAGAAGCATTTTTAAACATTTCAATTCCACGAACACCATCATTAAAGAATTCGAGATCAATTGATGATACTTGATTCGGATCCATTCCGATAACAATATCATCCGAAGTAGCTCCATTAATGTATAAATTACCACCAATATTCAATGTATCATTTACAGGATTAAAGCTTAAACCCACTTCACTACCACTATCCTGACCGCCATCGGCAAATATAGAATTTTCTATACTATCACCACTCGTCTCGGTAAGAAGAACGTTATAATACTGATCAGTAATAGCAGCACCAACATCGATTCTTTTCGCTCTCAAAGAAGTTACTGCTGTTCCTAAAATATCTTCAATAGCAGTTGTCTGTCTTATAGTTACTGTGTCTATTATAGATTCATTTTTAAGTTCTACTCCATTGAAGAATATTGCAGTTCCTGGAGCTCCACTATGATAAAATTGATCAATAAAAGTTCCTACTCCAGAAACTGTAAGATCGGCAATAGTTGCTTCAGTATTAATAGCGACAGTATTTGTAAATATTTCATTTACAAATAAACTAGACCAATAGTATGATGTATCACCTAAGTTATAAAAAGCGTTCTGGAATGGTATAATGCCGCTATCTATTTGGGTATTTAATCGAGTTACATGTGTCGAAACACCAATTACCTCTGCAGGATCACCAATATTGATTATTGGAGTATCAAATTCTGTTATTCCTTGAGCACCACCAGCACTAACAGTTAAATCTCTACATGAAACAAATCCTAAAGTTTGAATTTCTTTAGTTACATATAAAGTTTCTCCAATTATTGCACCACCATCTATTTGTAAAGCGGCAATACCATTCTGTCCGATACTACCAAATCCTGTCGGATGCGCTCCATTGGATAGGTATATGTTAGAACTAAGGTAGCAATATTTCCACTTTGTTGGTTAATGGCTCCAAGTTCTGTAGCTCCTTCACTAACGTCAAGAAAACTCTTAACCTGCAAAACTCGGGTATCCGAATCCAGGAAGATAGAACCCTCTGGATTTACTATGATCGAATTAGTTCTTATGTCCCCATCTTCATGAAAAATTGTTCCTCCAACTCCAACTCCACCAGCAATCGATACAAGTCCTTCTGTAGCATTTGTTGGGTGGGTAAACTCAGTTGTAAAACCACCGGAAGCAATTCTTACTGGACCTTGAATTTTTGTTTTTCCGCCTTGAACATCTAAAGCTGCTGGAACATTTATAGTCTCGCCTTCAAGCACATATCCAGCATTAATATAAACTGGAAGACTTGCAGTTACTGTTCCACCACTGGCTCCAATAGATACATTTGCATTATCAATTTCTATTTGTACTTGGGTTGTTCCAACACCAACACTTCCCTGAACATTAGTGTCAACAGTAATGTTGCCGCCAAATGAAGACGATCTTAAAGGTACGTCAAGAGCAACATTATCCGAGTATGTAGATTCATTAATTCCTTTATGTGCGAAAACAGAACCTCTAAAACTACCTATACCTTCGCTGGTTACATCTCCTTCTACTATAATACTACCAGATCCACCTATTAATGTCCCAGTTTCATCTTGAACTTTTGAAAAGAGACTTCCATCTCTAGATGCAACTTGGAAAGCTTTTACTACATTGGTTGTTCCTATTCCAACTGCTGGAGCTTCATCTGTACCAGAATAAATAGATGCGCCAATGGCTACAACTTGATTAAATGGGAAACTTCCGCCTGCCGCATTTTCTTGACTGTAATCCTCAATTCCTATAAAAGCAGCTAACTGAGATAGTTCTCTATTATTCTTTGCCATGTTGATAGAGCCTTCCTATGTGTGTATTTATCAGATAGATACTGTAAATAGAGTTCCATCAGTGTTTACACCGACTCTATATTGAGTTCCCGTAGAATCAGTCAAAATCAATCCTTTAGAAGTGTCTACGCCAACTCTTGCGTCACCGTTGATATCAAGATTTACTGTAGGTTGAGTGCTTCCAATACCTACGGAATATCCAGTTCCAACAATAATGTCTGATTGGATTTTTCCACCAACCGTAACATCTGTGCTAATTGCGACAGTTGGTGCATTTAAATTCAAAGTAGTTGGACTGGTTACTTTTGAAGTACCAGAAGAACTAATAAGATTTATCCTTTTTACACCAAAATCCTTATCTGCCATGGGTTTTTTAATTATTTAGGATCTTTCAAATGATATACCTTCAATTTCTACATTTTCTACTGAGAATTCAACATCATTAGAATATGGATTATAAAGAACACGAGAATCTGCACCTCTTAAATTATACGATCCAGTCCAATATGCAATGTCGGTGTCGTCACTATAAGGGCTCCACCATCCATCACCACTATTAGAATCAGTAGTTTGTAGTAATAATGTACCATTATCTTTAATCCAACTTTTTATATCTCTGGATGTTGCTGTTGGTCTCACCTGTAAATATAATGCAACAATACCAGTAACTACTGGAGCAGCTGCAGATGTTCCATTGAAGTTTGCGTCATAAAATCTAGAATCATCATATCTTTCAAAGTCATCATATCCACCACCAGAGAAAACTCCACCTGCAGCCAGAGTTTCATCTGCTGGAGCCCAAATATCAATACCAGGACCATTATTTGAATATGATGCTTGATACTCTGCACCACCGGTGGTTACACCATCATTCACTGCACCAACACAAACCACTGGATGAAAATCTTTATCGGATTCAAATCCAATACCTTGTGGATTCATCCAGTCTCTATGATTACATGGACAAGCAGTTCCTGGAAACTCCGATCTGGGATCTCCAGTATTAAACCATTCATCTTCCATATAATTCAAACGATCTACATCATCTGCACCAACTCCAAGTCTTTGATTATTATTTCCTGCAGCAGCAATAAAAATTACTCCACTTTGCATCATTTCATCTGCAGCATCATTAGTTGAACTAGACCTTGATGACGTTGACCAAGATCTATATGCACCAATGAGTTGATTGTTAAGACCATCCTTCATCGCAGTAACTTGATCATACACTGTTGCATTACCAGAAAATGTTCCAGTAGATCCTCTAAATTTAAAATCAACTAAATCAGTAGCTTCAAATCCTGCTTGATATCCCCAACTTCCATTAACTATGGTTGGATTTTTTAAACCCGTTTCTCCATTAACGGGTTTGTTTCTATGCCATATTTTTATAGCATCATATGATGCTTCAATACCAAATCCAGCAGAATCTGCACCAACACAAGACATATTCCATATGTTTGCTTCAAAAGCATTACCAAAGTTTTTTCCCGCAGCCAATGATGCACATGCAGTTCCATGTCCACTTGCTAATCCAGTAGTTCCATCAAGAGAATTACCAAGAGCGTTATTTTCCGTATATGTAGAGGGAATTGTTACCGTTCCTTCAGATTGAAACTCTACAGATCTATTAGAAGAATTTTCCCACCAGTTCTCAGCGGAAGCAGTTGTTATCCCAGTTCTACCATCTGCTTTAGTGTAAGTAAAACCATTAGATATAAAATAATTGGGGTCAATATAATATGGACCATCAAGAATAATATCTCTTACTCTTGATTTTCCATTTTGATCCATAAACTCTGGATGATATTGTAGAGTTCCACTATCTTGAATAACAATATCTACATTTTTTCCAGTAAGACTATATGAAACATCTCCTGTTGTTAAATCAACCTCACCAAGGTTGTCGCCAAAAAATTCTCCACTTTTTCTAACTGTAGGTCTTGCAACACCCCAGTTAGATCTATTTTCTTCTTCGGATGTTGGACTTGTAGCTGGTATACCCTGTGAATTTATATCACGATAGAATTTTACATTTTTCTTAAATCTTTTTGTAGCAAAATCTGGTTTTGGATATGAATCTGGATTGTGTGTTGGAGATAATTCAATCCATTTAACATGAGGATGATTAGCAATTTCTGCTGCTTCTTCTTCTGTTAATTCGTAAGTTCCTCTGGTGAGACTATGATTTTTAGAATCAATGCATGTAACTTGTCTGTCTGGAATATTATCTTGATTAGAATCTACAATTAGAGCATCATTAATCTCGGACCAGTACTCTGGACCTGTAACAGCTAATGTATATTTTTTCATCAGATCATTGTCTCCCTAGTAAATCTGTAAGTAACAATTCCACTAACTCCAGTTTCAGGTGTCCACCAAAGTTCTACGTTACCAGATTTAACTGTTGCTCCGACAGAAACAAGAAGAGAATCACTATACATGATCGCATATTCTTGAGAATATGCTGTGGAATTATCATCCATAACAAGAATTTTTTGAGATTGAATTCCTGATGAGTGTTGGAAGAATAGTGTATATTCAGAACTTACAAAGTCTGAAGAAGTATATGAATTTGCAGTATATGCAACACCAGAAGAAGCTGTAAATGTTCCCGATTCAGTCTCAATACCATAAACATTATTAACCTGAACAGAAGTTAATGGATTGGTTGTACCAAAGCCAACATGACTTGATGTAGTATGGATACCTGTATTTGTTTGATCATCACTAAATTTACCACCACCTTCAGCAGCACTAATTCCTGTTAGTGCGGAACCATCAATAGCAGGTAGTGCTCCAGTAAGATTAGATGCCGCAAGTGATCCACTAAATTCTGAAGCAGTTATAGTTCCACTTATTGATACATTACCACCAGTGTCTCTATTGACTAACTCTAACCAATTACCAGCGTGTGCAAAATATCCTTTGCCTTCTGAGTGAACATGAGCAAACATACCATGATATGATGCTGCACTCGGTAATGCTGCTAGATTAGCATATAAAGAAGGTATTTTATTTTCACCTGATGATGCTTCAATTATACCACCGAAAGTAGATACTCCCGATATTGAAGCATTAGCAAGTTCAGTAAGACCACTAATATTTACATTAGCAGTTGTACTAATTCCTGCAGGAGTTCCACTCCAAGCATATGCACTTCTTACTGTAACAACACCTGCTGCAATTGGTTCTACAGTAAATCCTTCAACGAAACTAATAGTTGCTGCTGTTCCTACTGATGCTCCATCACTTTGAATTTCTACACCGGTTCCTGTTGATATAATATTTGTAAGTCCAGATCCATCTCCACTGTATGATGCTGCAGT
>Ga0163109_10001211_pt1 | contig 20573 bp, 17 predicted proteins | sample CRUFie1St13metaG_FD_108704 | JGI IMG/M metagenome (GOLD analysis project Ga0163109, IMG submission 108704) | Marine microbial communities from the Costa Rica Dome - CRUD Field 142mm St13 metaG | ecosystem: Environmental > Aquatic > Marine > Oceanic > Photic zone | place: Costa Rica: the Eastern... | reverse complement strand
TACCGGCTTAGCGATCGGACAAGCGGAGTACGTGGGTTCCGGTCAGTGTGCAGATTGTCACGCCAAGGCGTGGCAACAGTGGCAGGGCTCTCACCATCAGTTGTCTATGGCGGAGCCTACCGAAGCCACTGTGCTTGGTGACTTTGCTGATGCTGAATTGCTGCATGGTAAGCATCGCAGTTTATTTAAAACTTCCGATCGCGCCTTCATTGTTGCTACCACAGACGGTGCGGAAGGACCCCCGGATCTAAATCAGCTGCAGGTGCGCTATACATTCGGTGTGGCGCCATTGCAGCAGTATCTTGTGGATGTGGGCGGTGGTCGGCTGCAGGCGCTGCCCATGGTCTGGGACAGTCGCACAACGCCGGTGCCGAGCGATTCGGTGCCTCATCAAGGCGGCTGGTATCATCTTAATCCCTCTGCAGATGCGGTAGATAATCCAGAACATTGGCGTCGCGGTGGTCAAAACTGGAACCATATGTGCGCAGACTGTCACTCCACCGCTGTGCGCAAGAACTATTCCCCGGCAACAGATACCTTCGCAACCGAATTTGCAGAGGTCAGTGTCGGTTGCGAGGCATGCCATGGTCCGGGGAGCTTGCATGCGCAGCAGCCGACGCAAGTGTCCTTGCCGACACTTAAGGAAGCAGGGGAACAATTAAATACCTGCGCAACCTGCCATAGTCGGCGCACGCAACTTGCCGAAGGGTTCACGCCGCAGCATAACTACCTAGATCATTATTTACCGGCCCTGCTTGATGATGGCCTGTACCATTCGGATGGGCAGATCCTAGATGAGGTCTATGTTTATGGCTCATTTGTGCAAAGCAAAATGCATCGGGCTGGCGTCGCTTGCAGTAACTGTCATGAGGCCCACTCCGCGCAACTAAAGATTACCGGCAACGGCGTCTGCACTCAGTGTCATAACGTCAAGGGTCGCGCAGATTTTCCGTCGCTGCGGCCGGCTGATTACGATACTGCAGAGCACCACTTTCATGATGAGAATACCCAGGCCGCGGCTTGCGTTTCTTGTCATATGCCCGAGCGTGTTTATATGGGTATTGACGGTCGTCGGGATCATAGTTTCCGTAAACCCCGCCCTGATCTGTCGGCGCGCACCCAGGCGCCCAATCCCTGCACTGACTGCCATCAAGAAAAGTCTGCGCAGTGGGCGGCTGATATCGTATCGGCGCATTATGGAACCGTAAGAACCCCCGAGACCGAGCATTTTGGTGTGGTGTTCGCTCAGGCGCGGGACGGTCAATTACGCGCCGAATCTGCCTTAGCGGTCATCGCCGCAGACTCTGAAGAGTCGGACATTGTGCGTGCCACGGCACTGTCGTTGCTGGCAGGCTATCAGCGCCAAATCAGCGCCGAAGCCATCGCTGCGGGATTGAATTCGGCCTCTGCGCTGCAGCGCATTGGTGCGGTTCGCGGTGCTGCACGGTGGTCTTTTGCTGAGCGTTGGCGACGTCTGCGGCGCCTCTTGCAAGATCCGATACTTGCTGTGCGCATTGAGGCGACCCAGGCGTTGCTGGAGGGAATGCGGCAGTTGCCGGTAAATGAGCGTGGACTTCTAAGTACCGCCGTAGACGAATATCTGGTGGTGCAGCAACTGCACCTAGATCGCCCGGGTGGGCGGACTAATCTGGCCAACGCTTACTTGCAGATGGGTGATTTAGCCCAAGCTCAGGAACAATTGCAGCAAGCGCTGGTGCTGAATCCAGATTGGGTACCTGGGATGGTTAACTTAGCGGATCTCTATCGTGCCCAGGGGCGCGATGCTGAGGCAGGTCCGCTGCTGCAACAGGCCTTGTTACGTGTGCCAGATAGCGCGGATGTATTGGTCGCCCGGGCGATGTGGTTGGTGCGTCAGGGTCAGCGCGAGGCAGCCGTGGGCTTGCTCGCTCAAGCCTATGCGCAACAACCCAATCAGCGCACTGCATATTTGTATGCAGTGGCCCTGCACTCAACCGGCAACAGTGCAATGGCATTCGGAGTAATCGAGGCGGTGATGGCATCCGGCCGGCGTTTCGAGCAAATGCTCAGTTTGGGTGCGAGTATTGCCCAGGAAATTGGTGATGCAGAGCGCTTAGATCGTTATCGCCGTGGTGTTGCGTCGCCCCTGTGAGCATGGTTTGCTCTAGCTAGCTCACTTCGAAAGTCGCGTAATGTATGACCCTAACTTGCCCTATCGCTCTGCCCGTGCGCCGGTTGCGGCAGCCAATTTAGTAGCAACCTCTCAGCCTCTAGCGGTGCAGGCGGGGCTGCGCGCCATGCAGCGGGGCGGCAATGCCGTAGATGCAGCACTTGCGGCAGCGATTACGCTTACAGTGGTAGAGCCGAATAATAACGGACTAGGCAGTGATGCCTTTTGCATACTGTGGGATGGTGCTGAGCTGGTTGGTCTCAATGCATCTGGTCGCTCACCCGCGGGTTGGACAGCTGAGCGCTTCCGCGATCTGCAAAAAATGCCCGAGTTGGGATGGGACAGTGTGACGGTTCCCGGGGCCGTCAGCAGCTGGGTGAAACTCAGTGATCGATACGGTCGACTGGCTTTTGCGGACCTGTTCGAATCGGCTATCGAGTACGCTGAAGGTGGGTTCTTGGTGGGTCCAGAAACAGCGTTCTATTGGCAATTACTAGAATCCCACTATGCAGGATTTGCTGCGTTCGCAGAGCACTTCCTTCCAGCACCTCGGGCGGGGCAATTGTTCAAGCGGCCGGATTTGGCGCGTTCATTGCGGTTGATCGCTGAAACCAAGGGCGCTGCTTTCTACCAAGGGCAATTGGCGGAGTCCATGGTGGCGGCGAGCGATGCTCAGGGGGGGTGTCTCGCGATGCAAGACTTGGCCGATCACACCGCTGAATGGGTGGCGCCGATTAGTCAGGCTTATAAGCATATCGAGCTGCATGAAATTCCACCAAATGGTCAGGGCTTGGCGGCGCAAATCGCATTGGGCATTTTACAACACCTTCCTGACCAGGCATTGGACTCGGCAGCGGAAGTGCACCAACAAATTGAGGCGATGAAGATCGCCATAGCGACCGCTGCTGGTCGTTTTGCCGATGCGGACGCCATGACCGTTAGTGTTGAGGAATTATTGGACGCAGCAAGTTTGCGCCAAACAGCAGCGTCAATCGGCACCCGCGCGATGGCCTTACCACCTGCGGTATTGCCGGTTGGGCACGATACGGTTTATCTCACCACGGCGGATGCCAGCGGCATGATGGTGTCGTTTATTCAGTCGAACTTTCGTGCTTTTGGCTCTGGCGTGGTTATTCCGGGGACCGGCATCGCCATGCAAAATAGGGGCAGTGGTTTTGTCCTTGACTCAGACCATGTAAATGCGGTGGGACCGAGCAAACGTCCTTTTCATACCATTATTCCAGGCTTTGTCACCGCTAATGGCCTGCCCGAGATGGCATTCGGCGTTATGGGTGGGCATATGCAGCACCAAGGCCATGTGCAGATGATTAACCGTGTGTTCGGTCACGGACAGAACCCTCAAGCCGCCAGCGACGCGCCGCGCTGGCATGTTTACGAGGATTTCAGTGTAGGCCTCGAGCCGGGTTTTGACGCCAAAGTTGCAGAGGAATTAGCGGCTCGTGGGCACAATGTGCGTTTCGATAAGCGCACGAGTACGTTTGGAGGTGCGCAATTGATACAGCGTCTGGCTGACGGCTATGTGGGTGGTTCTGACCATCGCAAAGAAGGCTTGGTCGCTGGGTTTTAGTGCGTCGCGATTGCCCTTCTGGCATTGCTTTCCCCGGCGCAGCGCATAGCTCAGGGTAGTTAAAACCCCCTATCGATGTGCCTCGCTAAGAGCCCAATGTCGCGCTACTCCACCAGGCAGTGCTCTTGCAGCAGTTGGCCCAACGCGGCGTAGCGGTTAATGTTCGCGGCTACTAGGGAGCAAGAGGCGGGTGCGCCAACAAATGAGGGAGTCGGTAAATTTCAGCGTTAAGCAATGTCGTCCATTGGCCGTATGGCTTGCGATAGTGTTAGCGCTGAGCGGGTGTGGTCAAGCTGACCGAACTTTGTCCATCGCAACGGGCGGTCCGGCCGGTCTTTACTATCCTTTTGGTGGCGGGATGGCCTCGGTTTGGTCGAAACAACTCAGCGACGTTAATGTCAAAGCCGAAGTCACCGGTGGTTCCATCACCAATGTAACCCAGGTGGCGCGCATGGAGAGTGATCTGGGTATTGCTATGGCCGATGTCACGACCGATGCATTTCTTGGCCAGGGTCTATTTGCGCAGGCCTTGCCGTTACGAGTGTTGTTTACCGCCTACCCCAATATCGTGCATATTTTGACCCTCGAGGGGAACGGTATAACCACGGTTGCCGACCTGCGGGGTAAGCGCGTTGCCATGGGCGCTCAGGGGTCTGGTACCGCCGTCGCCGCAACCAATGTGCTCACTGGCCTTGGGGTGCAGCTCGATGACATTGCGCCTCGTTACCTGAGTTTTGCCGCCACTACAGCCGCACTCAAAGACGGCACCGTAGATGCTGGATTTATCGTTGGGGGTTTGGGTATTGCCGCAGTAACGGAATTGGCGGTCACTCGGCCTCTGCGTTTACTGAGTCTCAGTGCTGATGATTTGCAACAACTCGTCGATCAATTCCCGGCATACAGTGGCTATCGTATTCCCGCAGCCACCTATAACGGCATTGTCAGTGATACCACAGCGCTGGGTATTTGGAGCGCTGTAGTTGTGCATGAAAATATGCCCATAGATTTAGCTTACCGGCTAACCTGTACCGTATACCAACAGCGTCAATCGTTGCTGCAGATTTCGCCCGTGGTGCAGGCCATGACACTGGAAAATATCCATCGGTTGCCGGCGGTGCCCCTGCATCCTGGAACCCAGTTGTACTTGCAAGATCCCGCTCAGTCCTGCGATTTAGCCAATGAGTAAGTCTGATTCTATAGAAGCAGTGGAGACTACCCCTAAGCGTTGGCCGCTACTGGTTACTGCAGTAGCAGCCCTGCTGTCGGTATTTCAGTTATGGCAGCCCGTAGCGGGTTTTGTGCCGCCAGGGGTTTTGCCGCTGGAAACGATATTGGGTATGCAGCCAGCGGTATATTTTCGTCCGGTGCACTTGTGTTGGATTTTGTGTTTAGGCTTTTGGGTGTACCCATTACGGGTGCGCGGTGCGGCGTTGCCGTGGCTCGATGTGCTGACAACGGTATTAGTGTTGTGGGCTACTTGGCGCATTGTGCAGTTTGATTATGCGGCGATTGATCACTTACTGAATGGATTGGTCGCGGCGGATTTTCTCGCTGGGGTCATCATCGTGTCGGCAACTTTAGAGCTTGCGCGTCGATCTGTTGGACCAGTGATGGGCATTATTGGTTTGGTGTTCGTCCTATATGCCGCCTTTGGCAATGTGCTGCCTGATGTCTTGGCAACTCGCGGATTCAGCTTTGAGCGCATCGTGCGTTTTCAGGTGTTTACCGGTGCTGGCTTGTACGGCGCGCCCATTGGCATAGCTGCTGGCGCGGTGTTTAGCTTCGTGTTGTTCGGTGCGTTTTTGCAGGTCACGGGCGCGGGGAAGATGCTTATCGATTTGTCCTTTGCCGCAGCGGGAAAGTCTCGCGGTGGCCCAGCCAAAGCCTCGGTAATGGCTTCTGCAGCGATGGGGTCAATTTCTGGCAGTGCGATTGCCAACACCGTTACCACGGGCTCGTTGACCATACCAATGATGAAAAAGCTCGGATACAAACCAGCACAAGCTGCGGGGATTGAGGCCGCAGCTTCTACTGGCGGCCAGATCATGCCCCCCATCATGGGAGCCGGTGCCTTTGTGATGGCAGAGTTCACGAAAACGCCTTATGGCGACATTGTTTGGATGGCGCTCGTGCCGGCGTTGTTGTATTTCACGTCGGTGTTGCTGTATGTGCACTTGATGGCCAGCAAGGCAGGTTTCAAAGGCGCCACTGAGCGACCTAAGGTGCTGCCGATTTTCCTCAACGGGCTGCACTTCTTTTTACCCTTAGCCTTAATCACGGTAATGTTGTTGCAGAACTATTCACCGCTGTTGGTTGGTGCTGCAGGCTGCGCGGCAGTGGTGGCTGCCAGCCTCTTGCGTTCGCATACGCGCATTGGTTTTGCTGAGATTGTTGCAGGGTTACGTCAGGGTGCCTTACTCGCGGTGCCGATTTCTGTAGCCTGCGCGGTGGCCGGAATTGTTGTGGGTACCATTGGCCAGACGGGTATCGGCCTACAGTTCACCGAGTCGGTGGTGTCATTGAGTGATGGCCGGCTCTGGTTAGCGCTGATATTGGTCGCGGTAGCAGCTCTGGTATTGGGCATGGGTCTGCCGGCAACGGCCGCCTACATCGTGTTGGCGGTGATGACCGGTCCTGCGTTACAGGAGCTTGGTTTGGCACTGATTACCGCGCATATGATTATCTTTTGGTTAGCGCAAAGCTCGAATGTGACGCCGCCCATCGCCTTAGCTGCTTTTGCCGGTGCGGGCATTGCCGGCGCTCAACCCATGGCCGCGGCAGTATCTGCCCTCAAGCTCGCTAACGGATTGTTTGTTATTCCGCTGATGATGGCGTACTCGCCGTTGTTGCTAACCGAGGCACAAGGCTGGCCCGTAGTGTTTGTTGCTGGGGCTGTGAGCCTGTTGCTTATTGTGGTTTTGGCAATGGCGCTAGAAGGTTTTCTGTGGACTACGGTGTCCAAATATCTGCGTATAGCTGGGTTAGTGTGCGCGGGGCTACTGGTGTGGCCCGATACGTTAGTGCGAAGCCTAGGTGCGGTATTGGCGTTATTTTTGTTTGCCGTTAATTGGTTGCAGGCTCGACGCTCGCGCTGAAACTGTTCGGCTCCGATGCTACTGGCGCTGGGCTAACCATTGCTCGTGATGAATAAACTCGCCGTTTTCCCAGAACCCCCACTCGTTGCTCTTGGGTCCGGTGAGAATGAAGGTCCAAACCGGTTGTTGTCGCTCAAGTTGCACGATGTGCTGGTGTCGGGATGAACGAAAGTGCGGGCGCCATGCGCTGACTCGCTGACTGCCCTTGGGGGTCAGCTCGGTGTAGCTGCGCAACGGCAGGGTAATAAACCACCATGGATGATCATGAAATGCACGGTCGTCGTCGCCTTTATGAAACTTATGCAGGCGTAAGGTAAAGCCACACCAAATAATCCAGCGCTCTAGGTAGGCTTCTTCGTTATCGAAAACCAGATCATGGGTCCAGCCGAATGGCCACCGCCCAAGAGAAAAGATGTATTCCTGAAAAACCACTATTTGCCGTTTGCTGAGGGTATTGCCGAACCATGCAGGACGGCGAGTATACTCTGCAACATAGAAAAAACAGCAGTTAACAGGAATGCATATGCCAGTAATTACTCAGTCGCCGGATTTGGACAATGCCTTGGTCAACCCAGCAAATTGGGCGGACGAAAACTGGGTGCATGAGCAATTCAGTTGGATGCGCGCGAATGAGCCGCTGAAGTATCTCAGCCCTGAAGGGTTCGATCCATTTTGGAACGTCACTCGATACGCCGACATCAAAGCCATCGAAGGCAATAAAGCAGTTTTTATAAATGATCCGCGCCCAACTCTAGGTCAAAAGATGATGACCGAAGTGCTGCAACAGATGACTGGCCGCAAACATCTGGTGCGATCGCTGGTGCAGATGGATGATCCAGATCATATGCGCTACCGGCGGCTGACCCAGGGTTGGTTTATGGGCAGCAACCTGCGCAACTTACAACAGCGAATAGATGAACTCGCAGTTCACTATGTCGATCGAATGGGGGAAATGGGCGGTGAATGTGACTTCGTCAAGGATGTGGCCATTTGGTTTCCGCTACGCGTCATCATGTCGATATTCGGTGTGCCGGAAGAAGACGAGCCGTTAATGCTGAAACTCACCCAGGAGTTATTCGGCAGCACCGATCCAGATGTGGCTCGGTCGTTTGACATGATGGACTTCATGGATGTGGTGCTGGATTTTGAAAAATACTTTGTTGAGTTAACCGAGGCGCGCAGAAACAAACCTACTGACGATCTAGCCTCGCTGATCGCAAACTCCGAGATTGATGGCGAGCGTTTACCGCAACATGAAACCAACGGTTATTACATGATCATCGCTACGGCCGGGCATGACACCACCAGCGCCTCAACCGCCGGAGGTCTGTTGGCGTTGCTGGAAAGACCGGAAGAAATGGCCAAGCTGCGTGCCGATGTGGACGGTTTATTGCCCACGGCCATCGATGAAATGATTCGTTGGGTATCACCGGTTCGGCATTTTATGCGTACCGCTACCGAAGATTGTGACATCGGTGGACAAACCATTCGCCAGGGCGAGTCGGCAATTCTTTGGTACCCCTCGGCAAATCGGGATGAAAGCGTATTCGACGCGCCATTTGATTTTCGCGTCGACCGTAAGGATGCCAAGCAAATCGCCTTTGGTTTTGGTGCTCATGTATGTCTCGGCCAGCACCTAGCACGTATGGAAATGGCGTCTCTGTATCGTGCATTACTGAACCGGGTAGAAGACATCGAACTCGCCGGCGAGCCTCAGTACACCCAATCCACCTTTGTTGGTGGTTTAAAGACTTTGCCGATTCGCTATCGGATGAAGTGATTACGATGCGCGTATCAGTGATCTGTGCGCGCCAATAGCCTTGTCGAGGCGCTGGTCATTCGGCAGCCATATAGGCATTAGCCCGAAATTGCTTTTCGCGACCGCTGGTTTCCTAGTGCTAGGGCTGCGTGCTACATTTTGGGGTTGAAGTCCCAAGGAGTGAGTCATGGCAGAAGCAGTGGATTATAAGCAGATAGGTAGTCGCCCGGTGCGCCCCGATGGCCTGGATAAGGTTACCGGTCGCGCGCAGTTCGGTGCGGATACAGTGTTGCCGAATATGATCCATGGCAAGGTCCTGCGCAGTCCTCACGCCCACGCAAAAATCCTCAGCGTTGATGTCAGCGCTGCGCTCGCGTTGCCCGGCGTATTCGCTGCGATCAGCGGCGCGGATTTTCCCGGCGGCGGCATCGAAGGTGAGGTCGGCGGTGAAGGCGGCGGCACGTTAGACGATGTGGCTAAGAATGTTATGGCGCGGGATAAAGTGCTGTATCACGGTCATGCGGTTGCGGCAGTGGCTGCGGCCACGCCGATGGCGGCAGAAGCGGCATTGGCGGCGATCAAGGTCGAGTATGAGCCCTTGGCACCGGTATTAGACGTGCTGCAGGCCATGCAGCCTGATGCGACTCTAGTGGACGAAAATAATTACACCAAGCTGCCAGAAAAACCCGAGCATCCGAGTAATGTGGCGAATCAGGGGCGGCTTGAGCGTGGCAGTATTGAGGAAGGTTTTGCCGCTGCGGACGTGGTGGTGGAACGGGAATTTAAATGCCCGATGGCGCACCAGGGGTATATCGAACCTCAGGCATGCGTCGCCAGTATTGATGAGCAGGGCCGTGGCACGTTGTGGTGTTCCACTCAGGGGCACTTTGAATTTCGCGCTGCAACTTCAAAAATGCTGGGTAAGGACTTGTCGGATCTTAAGGTTGTTCCGAAAGAGATCGGTGGCGGTTTTGGCGGCAAAACGGTGGTATACCTTGAGCCGTTGGCGGTGCTGTTGTCGGAGAAATCCGGCCGACCAGTGAAAATGGCGCTAAATCGCGAGGAAGTATTTCGCGCCACGGGTCCCGCATCTGCCTCGGTGGCACGTATCAAGGTTGGGGCCAAACGGGACGGCACCATTACCGCCGCCCATGCATGGATAGCCTATGAAGCTGGCGCGTTTGCAGGGGCACCGTATATGCCGGGCGCGATGGCAATCTTTGCGCCTTATCAATTAGAAAATTTCTTGGTTGAAACCTTTGATGTGCTGGTGAACAAGCCGAAGGTGGCAGCCTATCGTGCGCCGGGTGCACCTCAGTCTATGCATGCCTTTGAGTGTGCGCTGGACGAAATCGCTCAATTGTTGGATACCGATCCAATTGATCTGCGCTTACACAATGCGGCAGAGGAGGGTACCCAAGCACCCTATGGGCCGAAGTTTCCACCTATCGGGTTTAAGGCTTGTTTGGAAGCGGCAAAGTCGCACCCGAATTATCTTGCCCCAGTGCCAGAAGGTGCAGGCCGTGGTGTTGCAGCTGGGTTCTGGTTCAATGTGGGTCTGCAGTCCAGTGCCGAGGTGCACATTAATGAAAACGGCACCGTGATGGTCATAGAGGGCAGTCCCGATATTGGTGGCTCCCGGGCGTCAATGTGCCTGATGGCGGCGGAAACTCTGGGTATAGAGTACGAGCAGGTGCGTGCCCAAGTGGCTGATACAGACAGCACGGGTTTTTGTAATGTCACCGGTGGTAGTCGAACAACCTTTGCCACAGGTATGGCGGTCACCAGGGCCTGTGAAGATGTTATTGCAGAATGCAAAAAGCGCGCGGCCATGACCTGGGGGCTGGATGAGGATCAGGTGGAGTGGGAAGACGGACAGGCTGTACCTGGCCCTGGGGTTAATGCAGATGTTAAAGCGCTTTCTCTTGCTGATCTGGCCGGTAAGGCAGCTAAAACTGGTGGGCCTATCTTGGGTCGAGCGTCGCTCAATGCCCAAGGTGCTGGTGCGAGTTTTTCTGTGAACTTTGGCGATCTGCGAGTAGACCAAGAAACAGGCAAAGTCGATGTATTGTCGTATACCGCAGTGCAGGATGCGGGCAAGGCTATTCACCCGGCATATGTTGAGGGGCAGATGCAGGGGGGCGCAGCTCAGGGACTCGGCTGGGCGCTGAATGAAGAATATATCTACAACGATGAAGGGGTGCTGGAAAATCCAGGATTCTTGGATTATCGGATACCCGTTTGTTCCGATCTGCCAATGATCGACACGGCGATTGTTGAAGTTGCAAACCCGAGCCATCCCTATGGTGTGCGGGGCGTGGGTGAAACACCCATCGTTGCGCCCTTGGCGGTGGCGACAAATGCGGTATCTCGGGCCATCGACAAGCGCGTAGGTGAATTACCGCTATCCCCACCCAATCTATTAGAGGTCATCGACGGCGATTAGTTGTCAGACTGCAAAGTGGCCCAGGTTACACTGCCAGAAGATTGGACGGCGCTAACGGGTGGGGTGCGCGTGCTCGAAATAAGCGCCGAAAATTATCGCGACTTACGTTCGGGTCTGACCCAGCGATGGCCTGATCTTGGTACGGTATTAGAACGCTGTGCCGTGGCGATTGATGGGCAGATTTATCAGGATGCGTTTATGGAAGAGTTGGCAGCTGACAGCGAAGTATTCTTTATGCCACGCATAGAGGGCGGCTGAGCTACTTCCGAGCATCCAGCAATGTGTTCAAACGCAGGCCTGCGCCAAGGTATTTGCCACCTCAGCAATATCGCTGGGCCAATCCTTGGTCTGGCTTGCAAAGCCTGAGACGTCCCCAGCGTAAAGGTAGCGTAAGGCCTCTTCATAACCAGGCAGGTCACCAGCCAGAGCCTGGCAAAAGCGATATGCCCGTTGTTGCGCCTGATGTCGGGCGAATTCTCGTTGCCGAGCCGGGTCCTTACGCGCAGCGGAAACGAGTTTGCGCAGGGTTACTGATGCACCGCCTGGTTGTTGTGCCAGCCAATCCCAGTGCCTAGGTAATAGTGTGACTTCCCGGCCCACTACACCGAGTTTAGGTCGGCCGCGTCCGCGAGTTGGCGTCGGCGCAGTTTGCGGATAGCTGTCGATGCGCCTAGCCACTTCATCGGCGCTCCCACTCAGGTCGACATCGACAACGCTGAAAGAGGTTTCATCAAAAATCACAACGCCGGGTTCATGCAGGTGAGCGTGGGCAGCCAGCGCGGCCTCTTTTAGAGAGCCACGAGCGATACGGCGGCTAGGACAAAATACTATGTACATATACCCGGGTAATAATTGATCTCAGATATTATTACCCAGATAAAAAAATACAGCAATCCTTGCCTGTGGCGTCCACTTAACGGACATTAGTGGTACGTTTCGCCCTTTTGTGGTTATCGCGGGTGCGAAGCACAAAGACAATGAGCGGCAGATACAAGAAAAAAGTAAACCAGTAGGGTAGGTCAGGCTGGATTTGATAAAAGAAACCGCCAAGCAGCGGCCCGATGGTAAAGCCTAAGGGGCCACAGGAGCCTGCCACTCCGGCCACCGCCCCCTGCTCATCAGCATTCACTGCCATCGATGCGCCGGCCATAAAGGCTGGCCCTGCCAGACCCATTCCGGCGCCCTGCAGTAACATGGCAATGACCAATAGTGACTGGGTGTCAGCCATAGCTAAACAGGCGAAGGCCAGTGCCAATATGGGCATGGCAATGCGTAGCCATTGAATGGGGCGTAGATTAATACGCTGCATTAAGCCAAGTTGGCTGAGCAACGACGCGGCTGCCGATAAGCCCATGGCCATCCCAAAGGTCTGCGCGGTTTCTACGGCGGACAAGCCCAAAACGTCCTGGAAACGGAACGCCAAAGTTTGCTGCACTAATGCCATGCCGATAAACATCATGGCGCCAACGATAATGTAGGGCAGTATCCGAGGATCAAAATAGCTGAGCTTAACGCTGGGCTGATCCCGGGCTAATTTCGGTTGCGGACTTCGGGGCAGCAAAAAGACTACAAATACGGCCGTGATTAATGCTAGGCCTGAGGCCACCCACAAAGGCGTCAACAAGGTTATACCCGCAAGTAACCCGCCTAATGCAGGGCCGAGGATGCCGCCAAGGTTGTTGGCCGCCCCCACCGCGCCCATACCTTTAGTGCGCGTAGTCAGATCGGTAATATCGGCCATATAGGCGCTGCTCGCTGGCATAATTGCCGACATCACGCTGGCATGCATCACTCGGGTTAGCATAAGTAGTAAGTAGGCGCTGAGTGGTAACAGTGCACCAATCAGGGCGGCGTGAAATACGCTCGCAAATAGGAAGTTCCCACAGGCGTAACCCAGCAAGCCGAAGATCATTACTGGTTTGCGTCCCCAGCGGTCACTCAGTCGCCCCCAGCGTGGGCTGGCTAAGAATACGGTCAGTGACGATGCGGCAATGACCGAACTGATCTGTAGCTCGCTGAGGCCAACTTCTCGACCCAGCGGACCAAGAATTGCAAATAGCACAGTGAAACCGAAGCCCACGCCCACCAGAGCCACTAACAGAATAATGCGCGCGAATTTGTACTGTTGCGGCTGCGGGTCGTTAGTCGGTTCGATCAATGGCGCTTGCTCGTAGTGGATGGGTAAAATGCAATCGAACATTGTAACTGAAACCGCATTAGCAGCGGCAGACAACGAGGGCGTGTCGATTAATAGAGAAAAATCAGAGCGCGCATTGCGGCGCGATAGCAACAGTAGTCAGGCAACCCAGCGTATTGTGGTGCAAAGAAGTCGTTGGCAGCGCATGGCGCGAACCATTTTGCTTGGTGCCACAACGGCCCTAGCAAGCGTGGTATGGGTGGCTCAGCAATATGGCGTTGCGGTAACCGATAGCCTGGCCTTTTTGGGTAGTAGTTTTCTCTTTGTGGTGGGTTTGATTGGCATCGCGCTAGCAATTGCATGCCTATTGTGGCTGCTGCGTAAGCTTTTCAGCGGGGGTTAACTTAACTGCGTAGCGAGCGCATTAAACGGTTACTGCGGGGTAGGTAATAGTTGTCGACGTCAAAGCTGAACGCCACTGAACTGGCCCGGCCTAAAATGGCTTGGCGCGGCACGAAGCCAATGGCTCGGTAATCGCCACTGTTGTCGCGGTTATCGCCCAACATTAAATAGTGCCCGTCTGGCACAGTGACCGGACCAAAGCTCGATGCGACCCAAGCGGGCCGGTGCTTAAACAACATAATGGGGCGTTGTTCTCCCAGTGCGGTCTCGCGAATAATCCGGGTGTGGCTCAACGGGCGCGATAATTGCTCGGGTAAAAAATTATTTGTTTCTATCGTGTATTCGGCCAGCTGACCATTAATGCTGAGTCGATTGTCGCGCAGGCTAATGGTATCCCCCGGCAGCCCGACAACACGCTTGATCATCAAGCGTCCGTCCTTAGGGGATTCAAACGTGACAATGTCTGAGCGTTCAGGATTAGCCCATTGGGTGATACGAATAAACGTAAACGGAATCCGTAGATCATAGGCGAGCTTATTCACAATCACGCGGTCGCCGATCAATATTGAGGGCAGCATGGAACTGGATGGTACGTGGTTCCAGTCCGCTACAGCGGAGCGGAAAATCAGCAAAAATGCGATAAAGCCGATAAAACCCCGCCAGTCGCGCCAGCTGGTAGACAGGCTTCGAGACTCGGCAGCCTCGGTAGGCAGTTTCATATTAGGCCTGTTGTTGTGCGTCCATTGCTGCCAGTTGTTCCGGGGTCGCTTCCAACTGATGCTTCGCTTTCCATTCGTCATAGGTCATTTTGTAAATCTGCTCCCGGGCCGCATCCATGGTCACCGACAGGTTCTGCTCATCGGCGGCCGCCTTGTACCACTTAGACAGGCAATTGCGACAAAATCCCGCGAGAATCATTAGGTCGATATTTTGCACGTCTTTGCGCGAGTCTAGATGGGCTACCAGACGTCGAAATGCTGCTGCTTCAAGCTCAATTTGTTGTTGTTGGGTCAGCGTGTCCATCGTATGCAGATCCTTATTAGCGGGTGAAGATCCATTCGTCGTCGCTACTTAACGCTTCGTTAAACGCATAGCCGTCGACATCAAATTGGCGCAATTGGTTGGGTCGTATAATGCGCTTATCGATCATATAGCGGGCCATCAAGCCGCGGGCTTTCTTCGCGGAAAACGACACGAAACGGTATTTACCATCGCGCAGCTCTTTGAAGTTTATCGTTAGTATACGTCCTTCAATGCGCTCTGGTTGGATCACCTGGTAGTACTCGTTGGACGCTAGATTCACCAAAACCTTGCTCGTTTGCTGGGCCAGCGCTTGGTTGATGCTATCGGTGATTTTGTCGCCCCAAAATTGGTATAGGTTGCTGCCGCGGCGGGTGGTGAGCCGTGTCCCCATCTCTAGTCGATAGGGTTGGATTAAATCTAACGGCCGCAACAGACCGTGCAAGCCAGACAATACGCGCAAGTGTTTCTGCGCAAAATTAACATCCCGAGCTGCCAGGGTTTGGGCGTCCAGACCCTGATAGACATCGCCCTTGAAGGCGAATATGGCTGGCCGGGCGTTGGCTGTATCTGCCTGAGTTTGCCACTCAGCGTATCTACGGTGGTTGAGTTCGGCGAGGTTGTCACTGATTTTCATCAGACTACTGATCTCCGCGGGTGCGAATTCTCGCAGCGTCGAGATCAGCTCTTGCGACTCGCTGTTGAAGTCTGGTTGCGTAGACTTGCTGATAGTCAGTGGTGTTTCGTAGTCCAGCGTTTTCGCTGGGGAGAGAATAGCCAGCATATAAAGCCCTATCGATCTTATTGTGTTGGTGCTTCGGAAATAGTTATGAGCACTTGGGGAAGTGATATTAGCTAACCTGAAGGCCTTAGACGAGTGTCTTCATGCAGTTCGCAATCAATTGATAGCGCCCTGATTGTCACGCCTATATCATTGCGCAACGCAAGTTTTAGGTGTCGGCATGAGCGCGCGTCAACAACGTATCTTAGAAAAAATGCTGGCTGAGTTTTCGCTCAGTCATATCGATGTCGCGGATGAAAGTTCCGGACACAACGTGCCAGCCGGTGCAGAAAGTCACTTTAAGGTTACAGCCGTAGGCGCGGTATTCGCCGAACACTCGCGGATAGCACGCCACCGACTGGTGAATAAGTTGCTGCAGAGTGAATTCGATTCTGGCATGCACGCCTGCGCACTGCATCTTTATAGCGAAGACGAGTGGCTGCTGCGGCAAAATCAGGCGCCCCAGTCGCCCGACTGTGCTGGTGCCAGTAAAAGCGCCGCCGACGGAGCTTAAATATGCGGCGAGTGTTGGCGTTTTATAAGTTCATTCCAGTGGCGCATCCGCAATCTCTGGTCGAGGAACTGCAACAGTTGGGTGAGCAACTCAGTGTGGTGGGTACCATTTTGCTGGCAGAAGAAGGTGTGAACGGGACGATTGTTGCCGAAACAGATAGTCTTGACGCGATGGTCAGGGCGCTGGAGCAAGCCTTTGGTGCCATGACTTTCAAGTGGTCCGACTTGGATCAATCAGGGATCGGTTTCCATCGTTTTAAAGTGCGCATCAAGCCGGAAATTGTCAGTTTTGGCGTCGCCGGTCTGGATTTGCAAAACACCGGCGAGCACGTCGATGGTGCGCGCTGGAACGAATTACTCGCCGACCCTGAGGTATTGGTCATTGATACCCGTAACCATTACGAAATTGATATCGGCACCTTTGAAAATGCGGTATCACCGGATACCGATAATTTTCGCGAATTTCCTCAATGGGTTGAAGACAACATAGATCCCACCAAACAGCGCAAAGTTGCGATGTTCTGCACTGGTGGTATTCGTTGTGAAAAAGCCTCAGCGCTTGTGGCCCAGCACGGGGTAGAAGAGGTCTATCAGCTCAATGGTGGCATCCTTCAGTACCTAGAAGATACGCCAGCAGAGCAGAGCCGCTGGCAAGGTGAATGCTTTGTATTCGATCAACGAGTATCGGTAAACCATGAGCTAAATCAGGGTCAGTATCGACAGTGCTACGCATGCCGGCATCCGTTGTCCAAAGAGGATATGCAGGCGCCAGAATTTGAACACGGCGTGAGTTGCCCGTTTTGTCACAGTTCAGTCAGTGATGTGCGGCGTCAGCAGTTTCGCGAACGTCAGCGGCAGGTGCGGTTGGCAGCGGCGCGCGGTGAGGCGCACATTGGTGTCACCCAGAAGAAGGATAAAGCTTCCTAGCTCTGGACGATTCCCCGTTTCGGTTTACTTGACCAAGGGCAATAGGTGTGGGAGCACTGCGTCGACAATCAGCGGTTGCGCGACCGCTGTCGGGTGAATGCCATCGTCCTGCATAAACTCCGGCTGTAATGCGACTTGTTCGAGTAAAAACGGAATTAATACCGTATTTGATTGCGCCGCGACCGCGCTAAAGCTTGCGGTAAATTCCTCGGTATAACGGCGACCATAGTTCGGTGGTATCTGCATTTCAGCCAGCAATGTCGCTGCACCCTGAGCTTGCGAGGTCTCGATGATGCGCAACAAATTATCCTGCATTTTGCTGATCGGGTAGCCACGCAACCCGTCGTTACCGCCAAGTTCAACGATCACTATTTTCGGGGTGGTGGCGTCCAGTACTCCGGGTAAGCGTGCCAGTGCCCCGCCTGTGGTTTCTCCGGAAATACTGGCATTCACGACGCGCCAGCCTGCATGGTTGGTCGCCAGGTATTGCTCAAGTAAGTAAACCCAACCCTCCTCGCGTTGAATACCATAGGCGGCGCTGATACTGTCCCCCAGCACTACGATTGTCCCCGTTGGCGCCTTGGCCTCTGCTCGCACGGGCGAAATCGCAGGGGTCGATAGCGTTAACGCAAAAAACACAGCCAACGTACTAGGCTTCGAAAAAAGCAGCCGAATAATTGGCGGAACAATAAAAATGAACAGTGATTTACCCATGAGTCGAATCGTAGTCTCTGCTGAAGGTGTAACGAAAGTAGTGCCCACTGCTGCGGGCCAGTTGGTGATCTTGGATGGCATTGATTTGGAAATCAATGCAGGTGAGTCCGTCGCGATCGTCGGCGCCTCAGGTTCCGGCAAAACCACTTTGCTAGGAATTTTGGCAGGCTTGGATGCCGCCACAGACGGGGCGGTGCGACTTGTCGATGCAGATCTATCACAGCTGGATGAGGAGGCCCGAGCGCTTGTTCGAGGCCAATACATGGGTTTTGTGTTTCAGTCTTTTCAGCTGCTGGGAAGCCTCACAGCACTGGAAAACGTAATGCTGCCGGTTGAATTGCGCGGCGATCGAATGGCCGCAGATCAAGCACGGCAACTGCTCACTAAGGTTGGGCTGCAGGAGCGGGTTGATCACTATCCGAGGCAGCTTTCTGGTGGTGAGCAGCAGCGAGTGGCCATTGCTCGAGCATTCGCATCCAATCCCAAGGTGCTGTTCGCCGATGAGCCTACGGGTAATTTAGATACCCAAACTGGTGAGGTGATTTGCCAATTGCTGTTTGAGCTGAATCAGGAATTCGGCACTACGCTGATCTTGGTAACCCATGACCAGGGCCTAGCAGAACGCTGTGATCGCACGATTGCGATAGCCGGGGGCAAGGTCGCGTCATGAATTTAGCATTGGTTTCCCGACTGGCCTGGCGCGATTTGCGTTCTGGTGAAATGGGCTTGTTACTGGTGGCTTTATTGGTCGCCGTGGGCACAGTGACATCAATCAGCTTGTTTGTGGATCGCCTGCAGGGAGCGCTGGTGCAGGAGTCGTCGAACTTTCTCGCCGCAGATCGGCAAATATCCAGTTCCCAAGCGATTCCAGATGATTTCTTCCTGAGCGCCCAATCTAAGGGCCTAGAGACTGCTCAAACATTAGTCTTCCAGTCCATGATCTATGGCGGCAACAATAACCAGCTGGTCAGTGTTAAAGCGGTTGACGAAGCTTATCCGCTGCGTGGAGAGTTGATTGTTGCCGACCAGCCCTTTGCTGATGGATATCCGATTAACGGTGTTCCAGCACCCGGAGAAATATGGCTGGATTCGAGACTGTTCCCGGCCCTAGGGGTCAGCCTCGGTGAAGAGGTGGAAGTTGGGATGGCGTCTTTGCGCATTGGCGGCGTGTTGGTAGCAGAGCCAGACCGTGGTGGTTCAATGTTCGATCTCGGGCCGCGCTTATTGATGAATTTGCAGGACGTGTCGGCCACTGAAGTGGTGCAGCCCGGTAGTCGGTTGTCTTATCGCATGCTGCTGGCAGGTGATAATGATGAACTAGAAGCGTTAAAGGAGGCGTTACCGCTGCAGCCCAATTATCGCTGGGCGAGCATTCGTGAAAGCAGTTCTAGTATTGGCAATGCCTTGGATCGGGCGGAGAGTTTTCTGCTGTTGGGGGGGTTACTTGGGGTGTTGCTGGCGGGTGTCGCCGTTGGTTTAAGTGCCCATCGCTATGCCCAGCGGCATTTTGATCATGTTGGGGTATTGAAAACTTTAGGTGCAACCCCTGGACAGATTCTCCGTGGCTTTATGGGCTTGTTATTGCTGGTGGGGTCAGTCGCTATTCTCTTGGGCCTTGCGGCCGGCGGGCTGTTGCATCTTGCGATAGTCGAGGTGCTGGCGCAGTTTTTGCCGGTAGCTCTACCAGCGCCGGGATTGCGGCCGTTTGTGCTAGGTGCGGTCACAGGTTTGATTTGCGCCTTGGCATTTGCCATGCCTGCCTTTGTGCATCTCAAGAATGTCGCCCCAATGCGAGTGATTCGCCGTGATCTAGGGGTGACTCCACTAAGTCGTTGGGTTTCCTATGGAGCTGCGGCTGTCGGTAGCCTGGTGTTATTGGTGTGGTATACGAAAAATTTACTGCTTACTTTCTGGGCTTTGGCCGGTGCTGTGGTTGTCATTACAGTATTTGGTTTTGTCGCCTACTGGTTGCTGCGTGGTGGTCGGGTGGCTGGTATGCAGGCTAAGAGCGGGTGGCGTCTGGCGCTATCAGGCCTGCAGCGGCGGCGTCAGGAAAATACCGCGCAAATTCTCATTTTCGGTTTAGCTATCATGCTGCTTTTGGTGTTGGTATTGATCAGAACAGCATTGATTGAGGAATGGCGATCCCAGATACCGGAAAACGCAGCAAACCATTTCGTAATGAACATCGGCATGGACGAAGTGGACGGAGTGGGCGAACTGATCGAAGAGTTTGCCACTCAGGGTGAATTTCTATACCCCACTATCCGCGGGCGGATTGTCGCCATTAATGAATTAGACGCGAAGGCCTGGCGCGCGCAAAAACCCTATATGCAGCGGCGCATGTCCTCAGAACGTAACCTCACGTGGATGCGCACCTTGCCCGAGAATAATGCACTGACCGAGGGTGAATGGTGGGATGTGAACGATACCCGTCCCCAAGTGTCTCTGGAGCAAGAATATGCTCAAGAAATGGGCCTTACGGTGGGTGATAATATGACCTTTGATATTGGTGGTCAGCGGATTAATGCGGTGGTGAGCAGTATGCGCACATTGCAGTGGGAGAGTTTAAGTCCGAACTTTTTCATCATTTTCTCGCCTGCGGCATTAGAGGAATTCCCGGCCACTTATATGACCAGCTTTTTCCTAGAGCCTGAGAACAAAACCTTTCTGAACACTCTGCTTAGCCAATATCCGACTATTACGGTGATAGAAATCGATTCAGTCATTGAGCAGGTGCAGACGATTATTAATCAGGTGACCCAAGCTGTTGAGCTGATATTGGTATTAGTGCTGTTTAGTGGATGTTTGGTGCTCATAGCGAGTATCCAAGCAAGCCGCGATGCGCGGATGTCCGAGTTGGCCTTGGTTCGAGCTCTGGGCGGAACTCGGCGGCTTATTGCTGGGTCGCTCACTGGTGAATTTTTGATTCTGGGAGCCTTTGCCGGCGTTGTGGCAGTGATGGGTGCGGAAGTCACTGTGGCTGCACTGCAGACACAGGTATTTGAGCTTAGTGCCTCGGTGCATCCTTGGATTTGGTTG
>Ga0163109_10001209_pt1 | contig 20603 bp, 23 predicted proteins | sample CRUFie1St13metaG_FD_108704 | JGI IMG/M metagenome (GOLD analysis project Ga0163109, IMG submission 108704) | Marine microbial communities from the Costa Rica Dome - CRUD Field 142mm St13 metaG | ecosystem: Environmental > Aquatic > Marine > Oceanic > Photic zone | place: Costa Rica: the Eastern... | reverse complement strand
TTGCAAAATGATATTCAATCCAAAATGGAAAAATTGTCATCCACTGAGCAAATAATAAGAAATATGGAAAGTTCAGTAAACGTCAAATTGAATTCAAATGACGAATCATTAAATAGTTTGAAAATATCAATGAATGATCTTCAAAATGATATTAAGTCCAAGATGGAACAATTGTCATCCACTGAGCAAGTAATAAAACAATTAGAAAAATCAGTTGATCATAAACTTGATGGCTCAATAATGGAAATGAAACAATCAATGAATGATCTTCAAAATGATATTAAATCCAAAATGGAACAATTGTCATCCACTGAACAAGTAATAAGAAATATGGAAAGTTCAGTAAACAATAAGTTGAATTCAAATGACGAATCATTAAATAGTTTGAAAATATCAATGAATGATTTGCAAAATACATTCGGTTTATCATTGAATAAGGTAAATAATAAATTAAATAATCACGATAATACTTTTGAAAAAATGAAAGACAAAATGGATACAATGATATTGATGGATGGTTCAATATACGGGAAATTAGAAGAATTAAGTCAAGGTCAAGATGAAAAAATAAAAAATATAGAATTAAACCAAAATGAAACGCGTGAATTTTTAGAAAGTGTATTAAACGAAAATCTGTCAAAGCCAGTACAATTAATGGAAGAAAGATTAAATATGGTGGAAATAAAACATAATGAATTCAAAGAAAATTTGGATGAATTATGTGAAATAACTCAATTAAACACTGAATATATGAAAAGTGTTCATGAAAATATGAGTGAAATCATAAGTGAAGAAGTTGATGAAGTTATTGAACCGATTGAAAATACAGGTGATGAACTATGGATGACAATTAAAACTTATTTAGAGGCTTGTTATGACAATACAATATCATTAAATACTGAATTATCATCAATAGGGTTGGATTCAATAAGCATTAATGAATTTATAGAATTTATATATAATCAAAGTAACATTAAAATCAAAATAGAAGATATATATGATTCGAAAAGCATAAAAGATTTGATAAATAAATATTGTTGTAAAAATGTAAATATTGAAAATGGTTATAACATAACTAATAAAGTACAAGAAATTAATAATAAAATAGAAACACCTGTTAAAATGAATGAAATAGAAACACCTGTTAAAATGAATGAAATATTGTTTGAATCACAATCAAGTGGTTTGGATACATTAGCGTATTATACTAAAATTGATAAAAACGGTTCTTCTTTATACATAAGAAGTTGTACCAAAAATGAAATTTTATATCATGAAAATATGAAAAATCAATTTGCAATACCAATTGAAATATTGACTTTGAATGTATTACTTGATCCAAAGCATTTTGGGTATGCAGTTGCTTATGTTGAAAAATATTTTCCGGTTGTAAGAGGAAAAATAGTAGAACAAAATGGTCATTATATTGAAATAAATATGGATAGAAATAATTGTATTAAAGTTATATTTACTGAAATGAGAATGCATGGAAACCAAGATGGGATGTATTCTGTTGTCAATAACTTTTTTGAAAATAACAACAATCCGTTTCAAAACCATAATTTGATTTTATTTATAATAAATAATTCAATTCAAAAGAAATCTCATTTAATAATGACTTACCATCATGCATTTTATGATGGTGTATCACTTGCAAAACTTCAAGATGTTTTATTAAATAGTTATTGTGATTCGTTAAGAAACGATAAATATAAGAAAATGAAAATTCAAGGTTTACCCCTTGGTATTGAGCATATTATTCAATCTTTTGACACAAGTGACGCAGGCTTAGAAGACAGTGAAAGTATGATGAAAGTTATGCAAATGGCGTTGCATCCTCAAAGTAAAAGTAATCACATACCAAAACTTTTATCAAATGATTCAATGTTTGGCGATACAGTAAATGGAATAATGAGCCAGCATGTTCAGCACATTAGTTTCACACAAGAGAGTACAAAATACGCACGATCATTGGCTCAACAATATAACATATCATTTTATTCGTATATGTGTGCAATTGTAATGAATACTTTGTCTTGCATCCACGATGAAGATATTCATTTGATGTTTTGGGGTATCACAAATGCACGAAATGTAATGAATGAGAAGATTGATAGTGGGTGTCATATTTTGTTTAATATGATTGATGTGAATGCGGAAAAAAATGCTCAACTATGGCCATTAGCCACCAAAATTCATATTCAATGGGCTACAAAAACAAGTAACATAGAAAGAATGTGTACGCGACAAAAAATTATGATAAATATGTTGGATAGCATGTTTAGCATTATACCAAATATGTCAATGTGGGGAGATAAACACAAGTTACAAATTATGATTATTTATTTAGGTACAATACATAACCAAACTGAATTACAGATAAAGAAGAAAGATGTTGTTATTCAATTTCGTAATTTGAAATATCCTTGTTTGTGTTTTTACTTTTCGTTATTGGATGATGTTTTGCATTGTTCAATAAGTGGAAATATACCATTTATTAACTTATGTAAAATAGCATCTTTGATGAAGGAAATTGGAGTAAACATGTGTTAATGTCTATAACTTATATGCATTTTATATAATTCGTCACTTGTTATAAACATTAAATCGGGTTTTGCATAGTTTACATAATCATCATTTAATTCATAAGAATGTCCTTTATATTGGGATTTTAAGTTGTTTGTTTTTATTTGTAAAACATGAAGCATTTTCATTTCATTTGATATAGTATTAATCATTGTTTTCTTACCAAATAAATTACCAACAATATTATCAAAATGTTGTTTACCTGGATTATGAACCATATACACATAAAATAATTCTTGATATGTATATCTGGGTTTACCACCTTTCTTTTGCTTTTCCATTTTGATATAAGTATTTGTTAACAAATGTATAATATTTTCTGACATCATGTTCAAATAGAATTAAATATTATTTAAATAATATCCAGATTCAATAAAAATCTAAAGATATATATATATTATGGTATCAAAATCAAAGTCGAAATCAAAGTCAAAATCAAAGTCAAAATCACAATCAAAATCAAAGTCTCCAGAATTAACTAGAAGTAATAAAGCAAGAATTAACGCTTTAGGCACAACTCGTAAGTTACAACCAGATGAACTTGATTTGATTGCTAAACAATTAAAGCAAGTAGAAAAAAAAAAGTACGATTCAATACGTAAATATTCACAAGGCTATCGTTATTTTTATAATAATTATTCTCAAACAATGAAATTGCTTTATAGTTATGTATGGAGTATAGTTGCCATCGGACGTGGTGGATTTGTATCTGCAAAATATTTACCAAATAATATAAATTATCACAATGACGGGTTTAGAGAAGCGGTTGTTGTAAAAAAACTTGCTGAATTATTTACGGAATTTCCAGTTCCAAAATATTTAAGAGATATATTTGTTTCATATGAAACATATAAGGAACTTAAATCAATCAAAATTACTCATAACATATATGCTCAATGGTTGGTAATTCAAAATGTTGCCACAGAAAATCATAGAAAAAAATTAGATAATGATTATGATAAAATTTCAGGATTTGTTGATGCGTTATTAGAAGAAATAGAAGGTGAAATAATGGCAAGCAAAAAACGGAAATCGTCAAAATAGTTTGTTTAAATCATTTATAGTAAATTATTATTTTTGGGGTATGGAGTTGTTGAAACATAATGAATGTTATGATAATAGCCTATATGAAAAGTATATGAATATGGTTTTAATGATATTATTTCTTCAATATTCGAAGAAGAGCAATAGATAATTATTTTTGCATTTAATATTTGAGCCATAGCAAATAATGTTGAACTATCTCCCCAAACAATTGAGTGATATAACAATTGTTGTAATCGATTGTCATTTAAATCAAATAAATCATTTAATGATATGTTATTTACTTTTTTCTCTCTATTTTCAAAAAGCCATTTTACAGAAGCGTTTCGTAATGAAATATGATCCCATCCTATTATCCCATTTTGTAAACATTGATCAATTATTGCATGAAACAAACAATTATTGTCACTTTTTATATGTTTCTCTTTTAATCCATATTGAAATAAAATAGCGTTCATTGTTTATACTTTAAATAAAATTTTGATAAAAACGAAATTATTTCAGTTAAAGGAAGATTTGAATCATAGAAAAGTAAAATGTATAAAGAAGATTTTATGTATATTAAAGATTTCAAAAAGTTGGATTTTCCAGAAAAACAGATTCAATATTTGATTTTACAAAAAGAAAATTTAAAAATATCAGAAGAACAAATAAAATCATTTGAACATATGCCAAGATACGAATTAAGACGATTTTATTCATCATGTTTGAATGAATTACCGATAAAACCAACAGGTGCGAATGTAACAAGAAGGGTATCTTCTATAACAAACGCAATATGTATGGATTATTCATTGAAACATGCTGATTATGATATTGGAAAGAAGATACCAGAAGAAGTTTTTGAAGAGCGGGATAGTATTCTTTGTTTTGAAAATAGAAGGTGTGTCTATTGCAATACAAATCTTGCAAATTCTCAAGATCATATGATTCCATCCCAAAATAAAGGTTTGTGTGGATTAAACAATGATTTGAATCGTGTGCCATCTTGCAGTGTGTGTAACAATCACTTGAAGAAAAGTAAACCACTTCATGAATGGTTGTTATATTGCAATGAAAATTGGGGAAACCATTGGGATGATGAAAAGTGTAAAAAATTGGAAAATCATGTTGAAAAGTATAAAAAATATTATTATTCATCAGCAAAGTTCACTGAAAAACTTGAAAATTGGAAGCCATTTCTGAGTGTGTTATTTGAAGAATGTATTAAAAAGGGATTTTGTGATGATCTAAATCCACCAAAAACAAAGGCTGAACAACAAACTTGCGTTCAAGAAATGATGAAAAGTTTTCAAAAATCTGAAGTGATTAAACAATTATAAAATATATTTAAGTGATGTTGATTATAAATTTTCAAATGCATAAAAGATTTTAAAAAGTTAAAATGAAACAAGTGTAGATATGGCGTATATAGAATACAAAGAACTTGTAGATATGTTAGAAGAGTTTGAAAATATGTATAAAAAAGAAGATGAGACACGTGACTTTTTGGAAAAGTGGGAGAGTGGTGATGGTGATGAAGACATTGATGATTGGGATAATCTACTTGAACGTAGAGATTCAGTTTTCAAAGAAATTGAAGAATTGACATCTAAATTAAAAGACGTTTTGCGAAAGAGACGTGTAATTACTAAACAAATAGGTCATTATAAAAACGGAGCACGTTATGTAAGATGCTATGAAAATAGAAAAAAAGAATACAAAAAATTATGGAACCAAATTTATAGAAAATTTTCTCACATAAATCTTATAAAATCTTATCATAAAAAAGAGTTTCCAAGTTTATATCCTTTTGATATACCACATAATATAAATAAAATTTTGAATAGACCTCTGGATATTGAAATATCAGAGAATTCAGATTTTGTTTCATATTATAAAAATGCCATATAGACCTGTTTAGATAAAATTATTACCATTTGATAATACAAAATAGAAACACAGTGATCATATTTAATACATCGCAATATTCCTGACGTCTGGTTTTATAGAATAACATTGTTATTAATTAAAAATGAATAATTATCCATTAACATTTTATTCATCCCATATGTATTTAATAACTTCTTATTTTGCATTATTAAATGGATATATATAGCTTTATTTTACTTTTTTATTTATATTTAGGAAGTGCGTTAAATCATGTAAATCCGTATACAGATAAATGTCGTTTTGATTTTATAGATATTTTTGATAGAGTGTTATTGGTTTGTGTTATTTGTTATTTTATTTATTATTATCATAGTAATTTGAGTTTGTGGTTTGCGTTATTGTATTTGATTGTTTGTTATTTTTTTATAATGCCTTATTGTTGTATTCAAAATCGAATTATTATTCATTGTAGTTTTCATTTTGTAACAGCAATAACAGCAATTTATTTATTATCTATATAATATATAATGTCAAGATCAGGTTCAAGATCGGGTTCAAGGTCGGGTTCAAGATCGGGTTCAAGGTCGGGTTCGAAAAGAAAATCAGAACAAAATTTGTTTACAAAATTGAATCCGAATTTAATGCATCAAATTGCATATCATTTGCCATATACTAGCGCATTATCATCTACAAGAAAGGTATTTCATTTGATGGGGTTCAAGTCCAAAAGTTTTGAAAATGGTTATAAATTTGCTAAAAATGCAAAAACAATGGATATTCTTGTTGAAAACAAGATAACAAAAGAAACATTTGAAAAAATAAAACAATCTTTGGATTTAAAAACAAAAGATTTTTTAAATAATGGTGTAAAAGTGGAAAATGTAAAAAGATTTACGAAAAATATTTATGGTACAATAAGTAAATACCAAAGTGCGTTAGAAAATAAAAAGAAAAGAGAAAAAAGTATACAAAATAATAGTTTGGCAAAAATATTTTATATTTTAAGATCAGAAAAATCTGAATTTGAAAGTACAACTCACGCGGCAAGAGAATTTAGGTATGGATTTTACGCATCTATATTGGATGATAGTTACGAAAAAGTATATGAGAAATCTGTTGAAAAATATGATTTTATGTTAGGTAAAAAAATAGGAGAAAGTTTATCTCAATTACATAAAAATTTTATAAATTCTGGAAATGAAAATTGGGAAAATGGGTTTCCTGAAAACCATTTTAATGTTATTTATAATGCTTTAAATGAAAATGAACAAAAAGCATTTTATGAAATGACAAATGGATCTCCGGAACAAAGATATAATAAAGAATTAGAAAAATATGTAAAACGTATATCAAATTTCAAAAAATCAGAAAGTTTTACAAAAGGTATAAATGAAGGCTTTAAACTTACTTAAAAATAATAATAATAATTAAAAATAATGTCTGAAGAATCTTCAGTAGAAACCTTTGCTTTTCAAGCGGAAATAAATCAACTTATGTCTTTGATTATTAATACTTTTTATTCAAATAAAGAAATCTTTTTAAGAGAATTAGTATCAAATGCGTCTGATGCAATTGATAAGATTCGTCATGAATCTTTGACAAACAAAAGTGTTCTTGATTCAAATAATGAATTAGAAATTAAGTTGTGTGTTGATTCGGAAAACAAAACATTAACAATAATTGATACAGGAATTGGTATGACCAAACAAGATTTAATAAATAATCTTGGAACAATTGCCCAATCAGGGACAAAGAATTTTATGGAGGCTTTATCTGCGGGAAGTGATATAAGTTTGATTGGTCAATTTGGAGTTGGTTTTTATTCGGCTTATTTGGTTGCAAATAAGGTGACTGTGACAACAAAACATAATGATGATGATCAATATGTTTGGGAAAGTACGGCTGGTGGGTCATTTACAATTCGCAAAGATGAAACAAATTCGCTTGGTCGTGGGACGCAAATTGTTTGTCATTTGAAGGAAGATCAATATGAATATTTACAAGAAACAAAAATTAAGAATTTAATTAAGAAACATTCTGAATTTATTAATTACCCAATTATGTTGTATGTAGAAAAAACCAAAGAAGAAGAAGTAACAGACGACGAAGGTGATGATCAAGAAGGTGAAAATGATGAACCAACAATAGAAGAAGTGGATGAAGAAAAACCAAAAGAAAAGAAAACAAAAAAAGTAAAATCGGTTTATCATGAATGGGAAAAGGTGAATAACAATGTTCCGATTTGGACTCGTGATCCGAAAGAAATAACAAAAGATGAATATGAAACTTTTTATAAGTCATTGTCAAATGATTGGGATGGTCATTTAGGGGTAAAGCATTTTTCTGTAGAAGGGCAATTAGAATTTACAAGTTTATTGTTTGTACCAAAACGTGCACCATTTGATATGTTTCAAACAAAGAAATCACCAACAAATATTAAGTTGTATGTTCGTCGAGTGTTTATAACAGATAATTGTGAAGAATTGGTACCGGAGTGGTTGAATTTTGTGAAAGGTGTAGTTGATTCGGAAGATTTGCCGTTAAATATTTCTCGTGAAACTTTGCAACAAAATAAGATTATGAAGGTGATTAAGAAAAATGTGGTGAAAAAGTGTTTGGAACTATTTCAAGAGTTAAGTGAAGATGAAGAGAATTATGAAACATTTTATAAGAACTTTTCTAAAAATATTAAACTTGGTATTCATGAAGATAATCAAAATAGAAATAAATTGGCGGATTTATTAAGGTATAACACATCAAATTCAGATGAATCTCAAATTAGTTTGAAAAAGTATATTGAAAATATGCCTGAAAAACAAAAAGATATTTATTTTGTAACTGGTGAAAGTAAACAAAGTATTGTAAGTTCTCCATTTTTGGAAGAATGTAAAAAGCGAGGTTATGAAGTGTTGTTTATGACTGAACCAATTGATGAATATTGTATGCAACAATTGAAAGAATATGATGGGAAGAAATTGATTAATTTGTCAAAAGAAAGTGTAAATTTTGATGATGAAGAAGAAGATGAACAAAAGAAGAAAATTGAAAAAAGTTTTGAAAAATTCACAAAAGTATTGCAAGAAATTTTAGTAAATAAAGTTGAAAAAGTAATTGTATCGCATCGGTTAGTTGATACACCTTGTATGTTAGTAACAAGTGAACATGGTTATTCTGCAAATATGGAAAGAATTATGAAGGCTCAAGCACTTGGGGGTGATATAATGTTCATGGCTTCAAAAAAAATAATGGAAATAAACCATTCTCATCCAATTATTCAAGAATTGAAAACAAAATCGGAATTAAATGAGAGTGATTCATCATTAAAAGATTTGAGTCATTTGTTATTTGATACGGCTTTGTTGTCTTCAGGGTTTACTTTGGATGATCCAAATTTATTTGCTCAAAGGATTCATAGAATGGTAAAATTAGGATTATCGATTGATAGCGATTCGGATGCAGATACTGAAGATTTAGAAGATTTACCGCCATTGGAAGATGATGAAAATGTTGTAAATATGGAAAGTGTTGATTAAAAAATATTATATAATATTATATTATGAACAATATACAAAAAACATTGGTATTTGTGATAATAATATTGGTAATTGTTTATTTTTTACATAAGACACAATCAAATAGTTCTAATGATGATATGAGCAATAATTCATTAATGACTGAACTTGTAAAAATACAAAATCGTTTGAAAAAAGCAGATAAATATGATATTATTTGTAAAAAATCAGGAAATACAAATACAATAGAAGAATGCTGTTATGGTGGTGAAGAAGTAGATGAAGATGAAAATTTTAAATTTAAATGTAATATATATAATATGTAATATGAGTTTTTTATTTAATATTTTTAAAAATAAAAGTGATTCATTGTTGTGGAAAGATTGGAATTATAATGTTGGTCATAATGAATTGATTGAAGATAAATATAATAGTGATATTATAGCTTTAATGAATCCATTATGTAAAGAAGTTGAAAAAAATATTATAATGATTTATGATTTATCTTCTAATGAAAATGTGACAAAAGTAAATGATGTATATTATGTAAAATCAGGAGAATATGAAGTTTACAATATTAATATTATAAATATATCTTAATATTTATCCAATTTATTGCATAATTTAGGGATAGAATCGCATCGTATATATACAGAACATTCTTTTGGTAATTTTTTAGAAATCATGTTACAAGACTTTTTAATATTTTTACATTTCGACTTTAGTTCTTTTAAAGAATGAGATGAAATACATTCTGCATTACAACAGCAATTGCATAAATAATCGCATAATTTTGACATGACTAAACATTGTTTTGTATATAATTCAAGATCACTACAACATTCTGGGTATTGAGTCATTTTTTCTAAAATTCTGTTTACATTCTTGTAACAAGAATGTTGAAGTTCTGAACATTCTTTACTGAAGGTGTATAATTCTTGTTTTGATATCATTATATTATAGTTAAAAGATTTTTTATAATATAAAATATATAATGAATTATTGTTTGATTTGTAAAAAAAAATTAAAGTTATATCAAATATTAACAAGTAAGTGTAAATGTGGAAAATTATATTGCAATAATCACTTACATGATCACGCATGTACGCATGATTTTAAAGGTACTCATCAATCGCATTTACAAAATAATTTACAAGTAATAGAATTTAAAAAAATTAATGTAATTTAAGTGTTAATGAGATATTGATTTGATAGTTTGGATCATAAGAATTTGCATAAATGTATCAATACGTCCTTCTAGAATGCACTTTTCTTTTTGTAATTCTTCAAGAGTGTAATATGTATTTATACCTTTTAACCACTGTATCCAACTATTTTGGTAAGAATTTAGTTTTATTTCAATTTCTTCAAGTAAATTGTGAATTTTTTCAATACTTTGATAAATACGTTTTATACATAAAGATGCTATTTCAGATGATTGAAAAGATTCTTTTTGAATGAAAAGTTCGATGGATTGGATTGGTGTTTCAACATCTAAATTTGATATATGTTTATGAACAATATTTGCATATTGGTGTGATCTTATTTTTTGAATTGTTGAGTAAATATGTGAAATTGTGTCTTGAATACAAGAAATTGAAGGAATGGTTGTAAAGGCGGTTAATGCTAAAGTAGTTGTATCCATATGTATTATAACAATTTATAATAATTTATCAATTTGATTTTGAATGTCAAACAAATTTGTTTGAACCAATGTATTATAATCAATCAATCTTGAATTATCTCCAAAGGTTTGTGGTTGTAATGGATTCACTTTAATCGGGTATGGCCAATGTGAAGTTGTACGTCTTTCATCGTAATATTTACGTCTTTTCTTTTTCATGTTTTCACTATTTAATACATTATTTTTAGGCAAATAACATAAATATTGAACAATTCTTTCTTCACTTTTTGGTTTTCCATATTGATTTTGATGAAATGTTCTTGAATCCCATAATACCAAAGAACCAGCAGAAACATTCAACACTTTTTTCTTATTTTTCATATTTTCCAAAACTTTATGGTTAATTAATTGCCAATTTGATTTTTCATTTTTTGTTCCATATGTTTGGAAATATTTTTCATGATATTTATGAGACCCTTCGTAAACAACTAAAGTTCTTTCTTTATTTGAAGTTAATGCAACAAACCCTTGATAACATTTTGTGTTTTTATTTGGGGCTTGATCAGTGTGCGTCCAAATATTATCTTTTTTGTTACAATTTTTCTCAATAAAACAGGCTCCATCAAAACCGACTACTAATTCGTTTGTTTTCCAAAGATATTTGTAAATTGATTGGATTTTTTCATTTATTCGTAATTCCCAAGCAAACCGAGTATGTCCAACATTATGAAATTTGTAAATACCATGTGGGTCAATAACATTATGTAATTTATCATGATTATGTATAGTTTTTTGCCAATCATATAATTGATTTTTTGCATTTTCTATTTCAGTTTCATTTAAAACATTTTCAATTACAACATAACCTTTTTCATTCAAAGTTTCAACAATTTCATCCATATTAAATCCATATTTATTTTTTCCATTATACCATTCAAATATTTTTAATTCAACGTTATTTTCATTGTACTCGAAGGTTGGGTCTTCATCTTGAATTTCTTTTGCCAAAGATAACATTTTACAATTTAAACGAAATATTCTTTAACTTTATTTTCTGTATTTCAAAATAAATGAGTAATCTATTTAATATTGGTGATCATATAAAAGTAAGACGCGCATTTGGTTTATATTCACATCATGGGATTTACATTGGTAACAATAATGTTTTACATTTAACTGGGAATCCTAAAAGAGGTATGCCTATATCTTCTTATGGTGAAGGGTTAGCAAGTGTTCGAATTGACAACTTGAAAATATTTGAAAATGGTGGAAATTCACTTTTAGTAAATAAGGTGGTAAATGACTTTGATAAGACACTTTTTTTAAAAGAAGCAAATGAATTAGTAAATAAAGATAAAGAATATAATTTAGTTTTACATAATTGTGAACATTTTGCAAATTCAATGACAAACAAACAAAAAAAATCAAAGCAAATACAACATGTCATTTATGCATCGACATTAGGGGGGTTAACTTCTATAATTTCGGTAATATCTTTACATACACTTACTGGTTCAATAATAATACCATTTATAGTAACAAGTGTTTCATTTGTCGGTTTACAATATTTTTAATTTTTATCTATTTTAATATTTAATAAACGAAATGGGTGATACAGTAAAAACAGCAATTAATTTACTTATAGTTATAGTAATAACTTGTACATTTTGTTCATTGTTAAGTTTCATATCGGAACAAATATCAAGAAATTGTGATGAATACACTGTATATAACGACAAAGAAAATACATGTGAACCATTTTCATATATTTGTGATAATGGTTCACCAAAAGAGAAAGGTTGGTATAACTCAGGATATTCTCATAATGATATTGCTTGTAACAGTTGCAATGAAGGGTATATTCTTAATAACTCAAACTTGACTTGCGAACCACGGCAGTATGTATGTTCAAATAAGGGAATACCACAATTATCAGGAACAGTAAATAGCATTACTCAATATTTCAATATAGGACACACCGATGAGTATTGCATAAAATGTTTTGATGATGATCTGGAGGAAAATAGTAAATATTTCATATTAATGGAAGGTAAAGCGTTAATTTGTAGACAATTTCGTAAAAAACATTTGAATGATGACGTAGACGAAAATTTTTCTTATTATAATGCTCCACTTCGATTAATACCAATTGTTTCAGAATTGCCCAAAAAATGGACTTTTAAGTATGTAGATAATAAAGATGATGGTTATGTATTTGGATGGGATTTTGGCAACAATAATCAAATGATGATAAAAATAATTACTATTGGTGATTGTGAAACTGCAATTGTGTATGTTTTCGAAAGAGGTGAATTTAAGTTAATAGAACTAAGTTCTGCTAATGACGATGATCAAAGAATGTGTGATTATTTCTCACCGACGGAAGATGATAAAAATATTAAAAAAGTGAATCGTGTAAGAATCACAGATACAATAACTGGTGAAATCAATAATGATGATAAATGTTTTACCGAAAGATATACATCGAAATTAAAATTTAAAAAAGATGGTAGTAGTGAAGAAAAAGTATGTAGAACTCATGGTAGCTTGAATTTAGTGCAGTGCAATACATCAGATTCAGATTTCTATTCATTTTACACAACCCCTAGTTATATGTTTCAAAGTAACGGTTCTAACGATGATATTGTTACATTTAGAAACTACGAAGATCAGAAATATTGCCGTTTAGTTGAAAAGGATGCGGATGGTAATTTAAATGGTCTCAGTACATACCCTGGTGGTTGGATTATTGATAATAATTATGGTATATTTTGTGATAATAGTGTAGATACAATCATTGCTGATTATAAAAACAATAATCATATATTATATACAAACGGAGACACAGAAATATATATAAATGATAATGGTAAAAAACCATTATGTTATCATCACAAATACTTTGATCCGTATTATTATGTTATACAACCAACAGAAAATAAAAATTATGAATATTGTAAATGGGTTACATATAAATAATATTTATTAAAATTAAAATGTAAATTATAATATAATGAAGGAAATATTAATAGGCATTGGGTGTCTTATATCATGTTGTGTTATTGTATGTTTATTGTATTGTTTAAGTTGTTATTTATTTGGAATTGGATGTCCACCTTCTGATGTGGGTGGACCATGTGCTACTAGTTTTGATTGTAATAACCATGGTGCGCCTGGTATAAATGCAATTTGTTGCACAGATGATGGCTCTGAACAACCAGTTGGGTCTGGTAGAACAGGGCGTTGTTATACTATGGATGGATTAAAAGAAAGTGATGAAAATTCCCAAGGAAAAGAAGAAAGTGGGTCTTTTATTGGTGATCTCATAAAAACTGTAAAATGTACATTATCTGGCGATGCTAGTGAATGTCCAAATGGTTTATTTATACCAAAAAATAAATATAGTTATAGAAGTTGTACAAATACTGGAATTTCACATTGTCCCATTATAAAGGATAAAGACAAAAATTTTTGTGAGAGAAATCTCGGCGAATCATGTAAGGTCGCTACCGATTGTCAAGGTTGGGGAGATGGTGCAAACGGAGGGAGAAATGTAGCATGTTGTAATGAAAAATGTAGAGATACAAATGGGTCTGGAGTTTGTCCACTACCAGATAGTGTGTCTGGTGTTATTAATAATGATTATTCTAGTGAAATAAATGATAGAAATATCACAACCAAAATAATAAGAAAGTTAAAAATAGGAACTGGAAATAATAATTGGTGCTGGGTTGATTATGGAGCAGGTAAAATACTAAGATGCAATAGATCGAAAGGAAATGCTCATAATTTCGATTGGTACAAATATGGACCGGGTGTTGGTTATAGAGCTGGTGTTCGACAAATAAGATTCAGCCCAGATGGGAAACAGGATCATATGTGTGAATTCGATGGTAATGGAGTAATAAAATGTAATTCATCAAAACCTACTAATTCAGGAGTTTATGACAAAGCAGTACCAAATCCTGGAGAACCAAGTGATGGTAGATTCTGGAATGGACTAAACCATTTTTGTAGAGTTGATGGTGGTAATAAGACTTATACAGAGACTTTTTTTAATGAAGGAAAATGTAAATGGACTTGGGCCATATAACTTCATTTTTATATAGATTAAGCTTATAAAGTTAAAGAATCAAAGCAATATAGGTATAATGTATACAATTGAGTCAATGAAGACACATAGATGGGGAAATAATCCTAATTTTAAACCAAAAACAATTTCACCACAAGAATTGTCAGTTGTTTTAAATAACAATAAAGGAAAATATTTGTGGTGTGAATGTTTGTCGCAACATCATTTGGAAAATAACGTAACAAAGTTATATTTTGACAGAGATGTAAAAAGAAAAGATAAACAATATAATGAAAATGAAATTCAAAATGATTATAAAATGTGCAAAGAAAAATTAAAATCTGCTTTTGGTGAATGTGATTGGGCGGTTTGTCAACGCCATGGGTACAATAAAGAAAAAGAAATATATTGTATTTCTTGGCATTTTGTTTGTTTGGATTTGTTTATTGATTATACAAAAATTCCAATATTGATGATCCAAAAGGGGTTGGATAATATTTTTGATAACGCTGTGTACAAATCAACTGAGCAAATGTGGCAATTACCTTGGTGTTGCAAAACAGTAAAAGATCAAAGAGTGTTGACACCAATCAATTACAAGAAAGATATTTCGTGTCATTTTTTACAAGAAATTCAAAATCAAAATAACAACAATACAATTATTATTGAAGAACACAAAAGAAAGAAACTGAAGACGTCAAATACTCAAATAAATAATGTGTATTTGTTCAAAAACAAAAATGTAAAATTGTTGCAAAAAATGTTGAAAAATACAGCAAATGACGAATCATCTTTGTGGTATAAATCGTTAAAACAAGATAATGGTGATGAAACGCATTTTTATAAAACTCAAAATTGCAGGGTTTGTTATGTTTCACCAAATGAAATACACAAAAGTAACAATTTTGTGTTAAACATACGAAATAATCAAGTATATTACAAATGTATGAGCAAAGAATGTGTTGGTCTTATGCCAAAATTACTTGGTGTTATTGAAATACAAAGTATTGTACCAAAAATAAATGAATCGTCATATTTCAATCAAGATGATTTGATTATGTACAGACAAGAAATAAATGCATTGCTGAGTGATCCAAAAAACACAATTAAAATAAAGCAAATCACATTATCAAGCAATCAGCGTATAATAGAATATTTTAACAAATACTATTCAGGAGAAGATACTAATGACGTGAAATGGGAATTTGAAATATGGAAAAAATCAAAACAAGTTAAAGAATAATAATGTTCAATAATTATAATGACTTACATTCTTTATACAGATGGTGGGTGCAGAGGAAACCCAGGAAAAGGAGGATGGGGATATCATTTGATTACAAGTGAAAATAAAATTATTGAAGATTGTGGATTTGAACAATACACGACAAATAATCAAATGGAAATGACAGCAGTATTGGAAGGGTGTTCTAGAATTCCATATTCAAGCACTGTAACCATTTATACTGATTCGACTTATGTGAAAAATGGAATTACAAAATGGATCTTAAATTGGAAACAAAATAATTGGCAAACATCTGCAAAGAAACCTGTAAAAAATCAAAAATATTGGGTGGCTCTTGATGATTTAAACAAACATTATGATATTACTTGGAAGTGGGTGAAAGGTCATTCAAATGTTTATGGAAATGAAAGAGCAGATACATTGGCAAACCAAGCAATGGATCAAGGTGCAAAAATAGTTTAAAATAAATTTTAATTCATTATTGAAAAAAAATGTGTGTATAATATATATGTCATATCAAGTGGTACAACAATTACATAATGAACTTGGGATTTGTAGAAATCTTCGTATTGAAAATTCTGCATCCAAACAATTGTTTATAACAAATGTAAATAAAATTTTACAAAAAAAAAACAAAAAATTAAGATTTGATGTATTATCATATCATGATATGAGTAAAAAAGTAGAAGGTACCGAAATATCGATTAAAGAATATATTCTTCAATCAATAGATGATTTAGGATGGCCATATCCTAAAAAATATATAACAAATTGCTTTTGTATATACGAAGAAAATAATCAAGAAATCCATAAACCATTAACATTTATAATGACAGGTGAAGTTAAAATATTAGGAAAGCGTTCAATTCAATTGATATTTCAGTTTAACAATACTATTAATTATTCTGGGGTTATACCAACGAAATTAAGAATAAAGTCTAAATCACCAAGTTATGAATTAACTAAAATAGTTTTGGCTTGGGCGAAAACTCAAAATTATCAATACGTTACCACAGAAGCGGTTGCTTGGTCTTCTAGGATTATACCAGAACAACTTGGTTTTGAAAGAGTAACAGAACGAATATATCCAGACCTTGACGGATTTTTATATAATGACGTTTATAATTTAATGCAACAACTTCCAGAAAATATAAGAAGAATAAATCAAGAAGATTTGAATAAATTTTCTATAAATGCAGAACATTTAAAACAATTAAAGGGCTATAAAAGAATGAGTTCATCTGATATAAATAGAATAAAACAAAGTCAAGCGTTTATTATGAAATACAGTGGAAGTAATAAAAAATTACCAGATGGTACAAGTTTAAAAAATATTATATCACATTTCTTTAGAACTAGAACACATTTAGCCGGGTCATATGGACCAAATTATTCTAATGTAAAAATAGGATTTTTTAATTATAATAATGGACATGGTTATACACCATATCGAGGAGACCATAAATTAGCATATTCTCATAGATTTGATTTAAGTACAAATCATGATAACGAATATTATGCAAATATATGTGGAAATAGTGGAAATACATTATCGCCGAAAAAGAAAGGTAAACAAAGACGCAGTACAAGAGTAAAACCTAGTGCAGTACCAAAAGCATTAAAAGTTATTGGTAAACAAAGACGCAGTACAAGAGTAAAACCTAGTGCAGTACCAAAAGTATTAGAAGTTATTGGTAAACAAAGACGCAGTACAAGAGTAAAACCTAGTGCAGTACCAAAAGTATTAGAAGTTATTGGTAAACAAATACGCAATAAAAGAGAAAGAATGCCAGGTAATGTGATGCCAGAAGTATCACCAAGACCAAGTACAATAGTAAGAATGCCACGTAGTGTGATGCCAGGTAGTGTGATACCAGAAGTATCACCAAGACCAAGTACAATAGTAAGAATGCCACGTAGTGTGATGCCAGGTAGTGTGATACCAGAAGTATCACCAAGACCAAGAACAATAGTAAGAATGCCACGTAGTGTGATGCCACGTAGTATAATGCCAGAAGTATCACCAAGACCAAGTACAATAGTAAGAATGCCAAGTAGCGTGATGCCAGGTAGAAAAAGATCTAGAACTGAAACAATGAATGAACCACCATTATCAAAAAAACATACAGCGATAATGACACGTAAACGCGATAACAAGATCACTGGACCGAATTATGCGTCATTTACGAAAAAAGGTAAACGCAAGGTAAAAAGTAAAAAAGTATATGAAAAGTTTAATGTGCAAATAGGACCAAAAGGTGGAATATATTATGAATTACCATCTGGTGCCAAAAAATATATAACTAAAAATCAATTAAGTAATTCAAATATTTAAAATAAATTTACTGAAAGAGCATTCAATTGTTTGTTTCGAATGCACATATACTTCTTTTTTTTTCCATAATTTGTGATACGTTTTTGTTTCGTTGTTTATCCAAGGATGATCAAGAATTTCTTGTAAACTTATTCTATATTTTTCGTTATGAATAAGACACATTTTAATAAGATGCTTTGCTTCTTTTGATATTTTTCTATGAAAAAATACATTTTTATCATATATATGGTCACTTACAAATGGTTGTGTTTTGCATAACATTTCATATAACACCACGCCAAGTGACCATATATCTGATTTATAATTACCACCAATTCTTTGAAGAATTTCTGGCGCAATGTAATGACTTGAACCAGTTATATTTGAATCCATTTTGGCAATGTCAATGTGAACACACAATCCAAAGTCGATAAGTTTTACCTTTTTATTGACTATTAAAATATTTTCTAATTTTATATCTCTATGAACATAATTGTTTTCATGAATGTATTTTATTGATTTTATTAATTGTTTGAACAAATATCGGGCTTCAAATTCAGTTAATGGATCTCTTATATTCATATAATCAAATAAATTACACCCATTTATATATTCCATTAACAAATACCCTTTTTCTTGATCATATTCATAATCATATACTTGAATAATATTGTCATGATTAAATTTATTTAAAATATTGTATTCTTGAATACATATATTTTTTCGTTTAAATTCTTTTAATGCATATACTTTTTCATTTTTTGCTTGTACTTTATACACTGTACCTTGACCACCAGTTCCTATTTGATTTAATATAGAATATTTGGATAGCATTATTAATAAATATCCATTTTTTTTTAAGTGTCAAAATGATTCATAATAATAGAATATATTTCAGATGAAGTTGGTGATGGTAATATTTCTTTGTTTTCAAATTTTTCATTCATGCAAAGCAACCAAGTATTTGTATGACTTGGTATATTTAATCCATGTACTCCTTTTTTATAATGTTTATATTCATCAATATAATTACTTTTTTCTTCTTTACTCATACAATTCCAATCTGTACCACCGTGATCAGTCGTAAAAACAACTAACCAATCTTCTTCTTTGTATTTATTTTTTCTTTTTTCTAAAGTTGTCATAATCTTTTGAATTAAAATATCAGTTTTTTGAATCGAAGAATTATATTCTTTACAATGAAGTCCGAATCCATTTTCATGACCTGATGCATCAATATTCATAAAATACAAAAATAAAATATCAAGTTCTTTATTTGACAATGCGTCGATTGCTTCATTGCAAACTATATTATCATTTTCAAATGGGTTGTTTGTTGTATTTATAAATTTATTTGTTGATTTTTCTGATTTTATTATATTATGTATTCCAACCCAAGAGCCAACATAAGTATGTATGTTATATTGATTTTCTAATAATGATAAAAATGTATTATAGTTTCTTATAAAACAGTTATTTTCAACAGTTTTATTATCGTGAATATTATGATATGATTCATTTTTTCCAGACAATATAGTAGACCAACTTGGGCCACTTATTGTTCGTGAATTTATTTTACAATGTGTACTGTATTTTGCATTATTATGCTGAAAAAGTTTCTGTAAATACGTAGATGATGAAAGTAAACAGTCTATTCTTGTTCCATCTAAACCAACAAACAAAAGTTTTTTCATTATCTCTTAATAACTAGTTTTATTTTAAATCATGAACTGTGGTGACATCAATCAGAATATTCTGACTCTTCATCTGATGGTACATAGTCTTCGTCGTCACTTTCACGTGCAAACTCTTCATCACTTTCATTGTAATCTTCTTCAAGGTGGGTGTCGTTGACTGGTTCATCCAATGGCGTAAACATGACAACGTCGTTTTCCACAATTACGACTTCGAAAATCTCGTAGTCTGATTCTTGCTTTTCAATCTTGTCGTTTGTAAGGCTGTATCGACACAACGGACAAGTTGAATGGCTACACAACCATGTACGAATACAAGCGCGATGGAAATGGTGATTACAATCGGTGACAATGTCAGAAGAACTCATCTTTTCGAAGCAAATGCTGCAATCGCCAAGATCCATCATCCCAGAAGCGTGAGTTGTAAGTTTTGTAAAAATAATATTTTATTTTCTATACACGTGACTTGACCGGGGTAGATCGAATCGGTGCTTGGAATGTCTTCCAATCGTCACACAAATAGCCTTTTTTAGTACAAAATACAACTTACCCTTCACAAACATACAAAATAATATATTTAATAACACATCCCCGAGGAATATCTCGGGACTTACGCATTAACGATGACTGACACCTTCGATC
>Ga0163109_10001207_pt1 | contig 20626 bp, 16 predicted proteins | sample CRUFie1St13metaG_FD_108704 | JGI IMG/M metagenome (GOLD analysis project Ga0163109, IMG submission 108704) | Marine microbial communities from the Costa Rica Dome - CRUD Field 142mm St13 metaG | ecosystem: Environmental > Aquatic > Marine > Oceanic > Photic zone | place: Costa Rica: the Eastern... | reverse complement strand
GAAGGCGGCATCGACAATATCATTGACTCCGTAAAGCGCGGTCGTTTCTTTGAAGGTCCACTCTTGGTTAGTGTAATAGCTCGGCCCTTCGTTGAGGTAAGCCTTGGTCCAAATTTCATTCAAGGCGCCGGGCAGGAGCATCACACCGCCGAAGGTAGGGCCGCCGTCACCGCCAGGGTTTGAATAAGAACCGTTGCGGCCGTTGCCGTAGGCACGGAGCTTGAAGGCGGATGCGCTGTAGGGGCTCGAGGGATGGTAGCGAGAGGTGGTGCCGTTGGTGTTGACTCGTAGGACGCCACTGCGCAGATTGGCAATGTGAATGCTTTGATCCGCCAATATGGTGGCTGCGGTGGGGCGAAGGACGCCGGGGGCGAACAGTGCGTTCGAGATGTTGAGGGAATCTGAAAAGGCATTTTTAGCCGTGGATTGGCGCATGAACACATTGAAATCTCGAGTAATGATAAGGTAATTGCCTTTGACTTGAAGGTCTTGAATGCCTTGCCATCCAGCAGCACTTTGGAAAGGAGAGGGATAGGGTTCCACGGACCAATTTCCTCCTGCCTCACCCATTGCCAACGTATAAGTACCCGAGGTCAAATCGTCACAGGCGAAAATGAAGCGCTCTTCGATGGGAAAGTAGGTGATGTGGTCCGGGTTGGAGTTATCTGGGAGGAGCTGGTAAGGGCTTTGTGTCCAATTAGGTAGTGAAGTGTTTACATCGCCAAAGTAGAAAACGGAGGCATTGCTTGGAGAGTAGGCGCAAAGGATACCGTCGGGGCTGATGTCGCATGATTGTATGGGGATTGTGGAATAATTGGCCCCTAATAATAACGTCCGCCCCGCCAGACGTGTAGCGATATCAAATTCCACCACACCAAAATCTGTGGCGACGTAAGTCTTGCCATTGTAAAACGCGAAGTCGTTGATTTGCTTCAACCCAGTATAGGAAGGTGTTTCTTCGATATCTACGATGGGTTTAATGTTGCCGTTTTCCCAAATGTCCAGTCGGCCGTTGGCATAGCCTACCCATACGGTTTGGCTCCCTTCATCGGCAGCGATAGCCGTGATGTTGGAGCCGGTCAGTCCGTTGACTCGGGATAGGCGTTCATACTCGCCTTGATGCACGATCAAGAGGCTGTTTTCTGTCGCTGCGAAGGTGCGGTCATCAAGTGCGGCAATATGATAGAAACTATTGTAGGGTAGGTGGTCCACCCAAAAGTCAAAGGGCTCCGCGCCAAGAACTTTATCGCTTTGAGCTTGAGCCTGTAGGCCGAAGAATAGGGCGGTGAAGAGGGTAAGGAGAAATTTTGGACTTGTTCGTCTAATCATGGGCTCAATTTACGACCTTAGTATCGCAAACAATACACCACTTGTGCTTGTTTGACAACATAAATATAACGACCATGGCATGCAGTAATTGTAGTAGCGATGGCGGCGTTCCCAAGGGTTGCAAAAGCAACGGGTCTTGTGGAACCGGAGGATGTGGAAAATTGCCGGTCTTCGACTGGCTCGCAAATATGGAACTTCCCTCAACCGATCAGTCTTTTGATTGGGTAGAGGTCAGATTTAAAAACGGACGCAAAGAGTTTTATCACAATGCGAACGGACTCCCATTGCAGTTGGGAGATGCAGTAGCCGTTGAAGCCCACTCCGGACACGACGTAGGAAATGTCTCCATCACCGGGGAGCTAGTCAAGCTCCAGATGAATAAGAAGAACTTCAAAATCGAGGACCAAGAGCCTGTGCTCAAGGTGTACCGCAAGGCCTCTGAGAAAGATCTCGAAACGTGGGCTGGTGCTCGCGGTTTAGAGAAAGACACGATGATGCGCTCGCGCGATGTGGCGCAGCGATTGGGTTTGAAGATGAAGATTTCCGATGTAGAATACCAAGGAGACGGCTCGAAAGCCACGTTCTACTATACGGCCGATGAGCGCGTGGATTTTCGTCAATTGATTAGAGAATTGGCCCAATTATTTTCTGTGCGTATTGAAATGCGTCAGATCGGTGCACGCCAAGAAGCTGGACGTTTGGGCGGTATGGGCTCATGTGGCCGTGAGCTGTGTTGTTCGACTTGGTTAAGTGATTTCCGTAGTGTGAATACCGCTGCGGCACGTTACCAGCAGTTGAGTTTGAATCCACAAAAATTGGCCGGACAGTGCGGAAAATTAAAGTGCTGTTTGAACTATGAACTCGATAGTTATATGGAAGCGGTTAAGCGTTTCCCCTCCCCAAGCAAGAAGCTCAAGCTCGCGCAGGGCACTGCCGTTTTCCAGAAGATGGACATCTTCAAAGAAATGCTTTGGTATGCGTTGGATAGTGATTTCACGAATTGGATTCCGATGAAGTTGGACCAAGTTTTGGAAATCGTCGAAGCAAACAAGCGGGGAGAGTTCCCAGACGACATCATGGAGTTCCGCCATCAGGAGCAAAAGCGTCAAAAAGCAGAAGTGGAGGTGGCAGATTTCGTGGGGGGCAATGCCGAGGACAGCATTACCAGATTCGATCAACCCAAGGGTAAGCGCGGTAATAGAAATCGCAATCGCGGCGGCAGGGGTCGAGCTAAGGGCAGAGGTCAAGGTCAAAAAGGACCAAAAAACACGAAAAAGAGCTAAAAACACGCAAAAAATGATTAAAACCGCTCCAAAATCATTGAAAATAGTCAAAAAACACTTGTTTTTGGCTGTTTTTGGAGTGTGGGCCACGGTCTCTTGTGGACCGGCACCTATTTTGGACGAACTCACCACTTTTGAGGAGCACAGGTGGCACATGGACAGTGTCGTGCAAGTGCAGTGGGAACCCCAGGACAGCGGCATCCCGGTGTTAATGAGTTTGTACGTGCGTCACCTGAGCGATTACCCTTACAACAACCTATTCCTGTTCCGCACGATCAGTACGATGGAGGGCGTGGCCTATTCGGATACGGTCAATGTGCATTTGGCCGATGAATTAGGCCAATGGAACGGTTCTGGAATGAGCGACCTCAAAACGATGATGGTGCCCGTGGGCAAGAGTGCGGTTCGTTTTAACAAGGGCGAGCGCTACACCTTACGTGTGCGACACGGCATGCGGGATACGGTCCTCTACGGCATCCAGGATGTTGGGGTTAGATTACTTCAGGCAGATCAGCCCTAACGTTGGTGCGCCGGCACCAAGTCGCTTACATCTTCACCCGCCTTACGAATAGCGAGCTTGCAATGGTCTTTGCCGGAGTTGGCTTGAGTCTCTAGCACAATCAACTGTCCGCCGACCTTTTCCATCAAAGTTCTGTCGTAGTTCATCAGGTGGTAGCACGCGTGTAAATCACCGCTGCCTCGAAGCGGGCATTTGATGTGAATTTCCGTGAAGGCCGTCTTCTCATCGCTTCCGGTAAACTTGAATTTGTGCTGTGCATTGGGCGGCATCAAACTCACCCAAGTTTTTCCAAGCTCATCGACACTAGTGGCCACCTCGGGCTTATTTAAACTAAGGTTCAATCTGGCAGAGCTCTTGCTCATGGCTCCGGCTAATCCGTATGCTTTCATCTTCGCCAACGTATCGAATACAGCCAGTCCTCCTCGCAAGACTACCCAGCGTTCTAAGATCTTTTTAACTGCGCCCATAATGTATCAACGAGGTGTTCCGCTTTTCGTTCACTAAAATCTGCGATCTGATGTCGGCACGAGGTTCCGGTAGCTACAATGACCTCTCCTTCAAAAGATTCAATTTTTGGAAGCAGGACCAATTCTGCCATCTTCCTACTCATCGCATAATGCTCCCTTTTCATCCCGTACGAACCCGCCATACCACAACAACTGCTTTTCACACGGTCCACTTTGGCACCTAATAATACCTGCAGAACATAGGCGGTATCTCCTGCACTTTCCAAGCTCTTTTGGTGGCAATGCACGTGCAACAAGATCTCTTCTTCGTACGTCTCAAAAGAATCACTAGCCCGGTCCAATTTTGGCAGATCGTCCGCCAAGAACTTATCAATCGTCGCAATTCTCTGCTCTTCAATCCACGCTTTTTCTTCCGGCAACAACCTTCCATATTCATCCACAGCGCTGAGAACGGCACTTGCCTCCAAACCCAAAATCGGCGCATTTTGGAGCATTTTTTTTGCATTTTGGAGCTTTTTTAGCGCTTTTTGGGCCAATTTCTTTGATTCTGGCAAAAAACCACCACTTAGCGCTGCGCGTCCACTTGGGCTACAAACGACCGCTGGACTGCAGCCGAGCGCGCCGAGCACATCACACGCTTTGCCCACCAACATCGGATCGTTCGCCTGGGTAAATTCATCCACCCACAGAATCACGGCGCGCTCGTGGCCTGCGGCGCTTTCTACCGAATAGCCTTTTTCATACGCCTTCATATAGGCGGGATTCACAAGCCCTGGTAGGGAACGCTCCGGGTGAATGCCCATCAATCGCTTGGTCAGTCCTGATTTCAAAACTGGGTTGATTACACGCCACCATCCCTGATAGTTCAAACTCTTGTGGAAGTTGGCAAAGGCCTTATCGGCCATCGTACGTTTAGTCCGGTTTTGATACAGGTATTCAGACTTCATGGCGGCCATATCGACCCCAGAAGGACATTCCTTGGTACAGCCTTTACAGCCCACGCAATGCTGCATCGCTTCGGCCAATTCCGGCGCTTTAAACCCGTCAATACTCTGCTCGGTCAGTACGCTTCGGAGCACATTCGCCCGTCCGCGAGTACTATCCCATTCGTCTCGTGAGGCCATATATGAAGGGCACATTAACGCACCGGTGAATGGCAGACGTCTGCAATCTCCCGATCCGTTGCATTTCTCCACGGCACGCAAGAATCCGCCCTCTTCGCTGAAGGGAAATTGGGTATCTAACACGGGCTCCTCTCGATCTACTTCATAGCGCAAATCTTCGTTCATGGGTTTGGCGCCCACAATTTTGCCCGGGTTCAATCGGTTCTCAGGGTCCCATGCCTTCTTGAAGCTTTCCATCCAAGGGTAAACCTCGGGGCCGTAAAAGTCTTTGATAAATGCTGCACGGACGCGACCGTCGCCGTGTTCCCCAGATAAGGATCCACCGTATTTTTTGACCAATTCCGCACTGGCCTTACTGATTTCATACAGCAATCGGACCCCTTCAGAAGTCTTCAAATTCAAAATAGGTCTCAAGTGCAATTCCCCAGCACCGGCATGCGCGTAGTACACACTTTCCTGGCCGAAGCCTTGCATTAACGCATCAAACTCACCGATATATTCTTGGAGCACATCAATACGTACGGCAGTATCTTCAATACATGCCACAGGTTTCGAATCACCTGGCATATTGGATAGCAATCCCAGTCCCGCGGCACGGAGCTTCCAAACTTTATCGCTTTCGTCCCCAAAGAGCTCGGCTCTGGCATAACTGTACTCGCATTGCAGAGCAGCCAGCTTCTCAGCGAGTTCTGCCTCGCTATCACCGCGAACTTCCACCAGCAAAATGGCTGCAGGATCGCCTTGGACAAAATCACGGTAGCTTGCATATTCCTTGCTCTCACGTGTACATTCCAAGATGATGCGGTCCATGAGCTCCAGCTGGTAGGGGGTATGACCCATCAATTTTGGTGTGGCTCCCATGGCCTCATCCATAATGTGGTAGTGCAATGCAGCTACGGCTACATGAGCAGGAGGTAAGGGGTCCAAGGCCACACGAATCTTGGTGGTAATGCCCAGCGTACCTTCTGAACCGCATATAACGCTTAAGAGTGCATCGGCATCGCTGCCAATTAAATCAATCGCGTACCCCGTATTTCTTCGGTGAATGCTCGCATCTGGGAAATAAGCTTCGAGGTTTTGCGACCTCCAGGCATGTTGCCATTGCACTAGCCAATCCTCCACTGCCGAAGGAATTTCAAGCACGCCGTCGGACCTGATATCGCCCATGGCGCGCAGCACCCCGTCCGCGGTGACGAGTTCAAGACCGAGCAATTTTTCGCGGGTGGTTCCGTAAGAAATAGAGGTAGAGCCTGAGCTGTTATTGCCCACCATTCCGCCCATCATACAACGGTTGGAGGTGGAGGTATTGGGGCCGAAAAACAGCCCATGTTCCTTAAGGTGGTCATTGAGTTCGTCGCGGACAACGCCGGGTTGCACCTCTGCCCATCGCTCTTCCACATTGATGTGGACAATGGCGTTCATGTGCCTTCCGGTATCTAGTACGGTGCCATCGCCCACCACCTGGCCCGCGAGGGAGGTTCCTGCGGCGCGAGGGATCAGCGACTTACCTGATTTGACCAGTGCGACCACCTCTTTTGCGGAGGCAGGAAAAGCAACGTCCTGTGGTGTTTCCTGGTAGATGGAAGCATCCTGCGCATAGGCGCGCTTGAGTAGTTCGTCGCTAGGCTTGGTCATGATCAGATCATAAAACTATCCCCAAGATTTCCTTCCCCGAGCTCGGCGTTTTCGCTGACCAAATGGCGCAGCAATGGACACGGACGGTAGCGGTCGTCGCCATAAAATTTATGGCAACGCTCGAGGACGTTTAAGACATAACCCCAGCCCAATTCCCGTCCCCAGCTAATAGGCCCTTTGGGGTAGTTGACGCCTTTGGTCAATGCCAAATCCACATTGGTTGGAGAGGCTATACCGAGCCAAACGGCATCCAGTCCTTCGTTGATGATGAGGCAGAGGATGCGTTCGACAATCTTTTCTCCCAGAATGGGGTCGAGTTCAGCGGCTTCTTGTGCTTCGACGGCAGCGTTCATGCCGCTGCTGTAGTTGTAAAATCCGCGCCCTGTTTTGCGGCCTAAAAGACCGGCTTCTAGGAGGCGTTTTTGAGTGATGGAAGGACGGAATCGGGGGTCATAATAGAATTGGCCCCAGACGGTTTCCGTGACCTTGTAATTCACGTCATGACCGATTAAATCTGTGAGTTCGAACGGTCCCATGCGGAATCCCATGCTCTTTACGGCCGCATCGATTTCCGCGATGCTTGACACACCTTCTTCGTAGAGTTTGATGGCCTCGCTGTAGAAGGGTCGTGCCACCTTGTTGACAATAAAACCTGGCGTATCCTTGGCCAGCACGGGTATCTTGCCCCAAGCCACGATGAGTTCCTCCATGGCATCGGCGAAATCTTCACCGCTTTGGATGCCCGGTACGATCTCAACCAGTGGCATTAAGGGTGCGGGGTTGAAAAAGTGGAGTCCTCCAAAGCGCTCCGGGTGCTTTAGTCCACTCGAAAGGGCGGCGATGCTCAAGCTGGAGGTATTCGTGCACAACCAAGCCTTATCGCTAAGGTGCTGTTCGGATTTTTGCAGCAGTTCTTTTTTCACTTGGAGGTCTTCGATGACCGCTTCCACGACGAGGTCGGCGCCGTCGATGCTGCTGAGGTCATCGGACCAATTCATTCGTGAAAGGGTCTCGGTTTTTTCGCCGTCGCTCATGCGGCCTTTTTCTACCAATCTGCCAAAAACCTTTTCGATGGAAGCGCTGCTGCGCCCGATGGCGCCAGGGTAGTTGTCGAAATACACGACATCGCACCCTTGCTGTGCGGCGATTTGTCCAATTCCCGTGCCCATGGCACCGGCTCCTAGGATGGCTACTTTCATGTTACTGGCCTTTAAATTTTGGGGCGCGCTTTTCTAAAAATGCCTGTACGCCCTCGTTAAAATCGTATGTCTGTCCCGCCTCGGTTTGGAGGTTTTCTTCAAGAGATAATTGGTCCTTAATACCATTCGTCCCACTAGCGTTCAACGCGGCTTTGGTCAACGCCAAGCCCTTCGTGGGCATTTGCGCCATCTGCTCCGCCAAGGCGGTGACCTGCTCGCCAAAGGTGTCCGGGGCAAAGACCTTGAAGATCATGCCTATAGACTGCGCCTCGGCCGCACCGACCTTATCGCCCGTCATCATAAGGGCGCTGGCGCGCTGGAACCCGACTAATCTCGGTAGGGTCCAAGTACCTCCGCTGTCCGGTATGAGGCCTATTTTACTAAAGGCTTGAATGAAACTGGCGTGCTCACTAGCTACGACAATATCACAGGCCAAAGCAATGTTGGCACCTGCACCGGCGGCAACGCCATTGACCGCGGCGATGACCGGTTTCGGCAGGTCGCGAATGGCTTGGATGATGGGGTTGTAATGGTCGCGAACGATGGCGCGGAGCTCCGGCCCATTCGGATCCGCCGCTTCGCCCAAATCTTGTCCGGCACAGAAGGCCTTTCCGTTTCCGGTGAGTACTACGCAGCGAATCTCGGGATTACTGGCAGCCTCCGACAGTCCGTCCTGGACCGCAAGGGCCAATTCCCGGTTGAAGGAATTGAATTTATCTGGTCGGTCAAAGATTAGGGTAAGCACCCCGTTTGTGAGATGGTGTTGTAGCATGCTTCTTGGGTTTGTACCTAAGGTACATCAAAGCCCAAGTTTGTACAACCCGGTTTCGTTCGAGTTTCGAAGAAATAAAAGTGATGGCCATAATATCTTATGATACTATTGGCTGATTACGTTAAAGCTTAATAGACTTCATCATCGCCTCCATTTCTAGGACGACATTGCGCTTTTTCGCTTGCGGCCCGTAGAGCAGGGCCTCTACCGTGAGGATGCGGTCGTTTTTCTCGTCGTAGATGCTGTACGATAAGAACGGACCGCCCATAAAATCCCCTTCCATGCGCCACAACCCACGTGTTTCCAGGGCGAACATGCCGCTGATCTCAGCATTGGCAATAGATGGCGGGATCAGGGTTTCGGTGGTCATGTAACTATCCTCGTAGCTGCCTTCGAAGTAGTGTTTTCCTATGCTGTCGCGGTGTGCGATAATATCGTCCACACTAACCAACCCTTCCGTCATCGGGCGCGAGCTCACAATCATATACTGTATGGTCTTGACGGTTTTGGTGGTAAAAATCTTGAGGCCTTCTTTGTCCAAGGTCGGGTCAAAGCCTTTGTGCAGGAGCATCCTTTTGATACCCATATCTTTTAAATTCTCGTGGGTGTAGGCGTATGCACTGCGCTTGAGTCGGTTTTGAATCAAGGCCATATCGTGATCTTTGAAGGATTGAATCACTCGTTTGGCGCTGCCGCGAATCTCTGTGGTGAGGTCCTTATCGGAAGGAGCAGTGATGCGAATAAGGTGCTGCGGCCGCGCCCAAGGGTCCTTGGTGAGCTTGACAAAATTTGTGTCGCTCTTCTCGATCCATAAGATGTTCTTGGCCTTCTTCAAAATCTTGTTGACGTCCTTCGGCTCGACGCGCGAGGCATCGAAATACGGCTCTGCTTGTGGTAATCCGTCCTGGTCGGCAAGGTAGATCTCTCTAAAGGCTTCTCCCGCAGGGCCTGACCACAATTCATCCGGCATTACTAGCAGCAATTCACTGTGCGTTCCGCTCGAAGGTGGGAGGATGCGCGTATCCTTTTTTGTCCCGTCCTCGTTGATCTCATTGGAGTCACATGAAGGGAGGATCAAGAAGGATATGGCGAGAAAGGGAAGGAGGAATATACGTTTCATGTGACCAAATTTTACAGGTAAAAAGGTAGTCAAAAAGTAGGCCATTATACCCATTAAATCCTTCGTGGATAGACCACTAATCGCTGTCCAATGCGGATCATATCGCTTCTAAGTCCATTCCAACGTTTGATTTCACTCACCCTAACCCCGTACTTATTGGCGATGTGACCCAAGGTCTCGCCACTCCGCACGCGATGTGTAGTGCGCTCGTTCATTTGCGTGAGCTCTGGAATGGCGCTGGCACGTGCTTGGAAGTAGGCTTCGGCCAAGCTGTATATGGTGTCCTGCTGAGCACGGAAGGCCGTGGCACTGGCCCTAGGCAAGGTCAAAAAGTATGCTTGCCCGTCCACCACGGGTACAATCTTATAGCGGTACTGCGGATTCAAAAACTCCATCAAGCCGGCGTCCAAACCAAGGCCTTCTTCCACTTGCTTGAAGTGAATCTGTTCATTAATACGGACGGTATCGGTTTCGATATAGTATGCGGGGATTTCTGCAGGACCTATTCCATGAAGCGGACCATATTCAAACGCGTAGCTAGCCGCAATAAATAGCGGTACATAGGCCGAAGTTTCGCGCGGCAAGAACGGGCGGATTTCCCAATACGAAGTCTTACCACCGCTGCGGCGAATGGCTTTATTCACATTACCCGGTCCACTGTTGTAGGCGGCCAATGCTAAATTCCAATCGTCAAAGATCTCGTACAACTTCAGCATGTACTGACAGGCCGCCTCCGTACTCTTGAGCGGATCATTGCGATCGTCCACATAGCTGTTCACCTTGAGCCCATATATCTTCCCAGTACCGTACATGAATTGCCACAAGCCAGTCGCGCCCACATGGCTTTTCGCCTTTGGGTTCAGGGCACTTTCGACCACCGCCAAATATTTCAGCTCCAAGGGCATATCATACTTGGCCAAATGCTCCTCGAACATGGGGAAGTAGTACTGCCCATGGGCCATCATGCGGCTCAATCTTGCCGAACCGTGCTTCAGATAGCGTTCCATGTAGCGCTTGACCACCGGATTATACGCCATTTCAAAAGGAGTACGCGCGTCCAATTCCGCCATATAAAACGCAAAGACCGAATCCTTCAATGCCAATGCTGTAGTCGTATCCGCCATCGGTACTTGGGCCATGGTGTATAAGAGATGGGTAGAATCCATCGCGGCCAATCGAGCATCCAATGCCTTCATCGCCGCCTCATCCATTACCCCCAAAGCCGAGTGTTGCTCCGAAACAGAATCGGACACTAACCCCTGTTCAACGGCAGCTTCTAAAACCTCTTGTGCCATAGTGGGCAGGGCCAACACACTGACCAAAACGATTGAAATAATGCGCATGCTTAGTGCTTTTGAATCCACTGAGCCATGGCCAATACGTTCATATCGGCGTCATTCGCTCCCATTAATTGGAGTCCTATCGGCAGGCCGTTTGGATGTACGCCCATCGGAATACTTACGGCAGGAATGCCGGCAATATTGGCTTGAACGGTAAATATATCTTCCAAATAATTCACGGTCGGATCACTCACCTCACGCCCAATCTCGAAGGCTGTACTCGGAGAAGTGGGACATAAAATCAAATCGTATTCCTCCAGCATCTTATCGGTCCACTCTTGAACCAAACGCCTCGCCGCTTGGGCCTTCCCGAAGTATGCATCGTAGTAGCCTGAACTCAATACAAAGGTCCCCAACATGATGCGGCGCTGAACCTCAACCCCAAAACCTTCACTGCGACTCTTCTTATAAACACTCTCCAGATCTGTGCTTTCCGGATGTCTAAATCCGGCATGTACCCCGTCGAAGCGCGCCAGATTTGAGCTCGCCTCCGCAGTGGTCAAAATATAGTAGATGGGCACCAAGGTGTCCAACAAATCAAATTCTACAGGCTCCACAACGACGCCTGCGTTTTCTAGCAATTCTAATTGGGCCAAAAACGCCTTCTTCACATACTCATCCACGGCAGGATTATCCACCGCAGTCTTCAAATACGCTACTTTTTTCGGGGCCAATTTCGTTGCGGGCGCCATCGCCTCCTGCGTCGCAGTCGCATCAAAATCATCCGGCCCTGCAATCACCTCCATCACCTTCGTAGCGTCCTCCACATTCGCGGCAATTGGACCTATCTGGTCAAAGCTACTGGCATAGGCAATTAAACCGTGGCGGCTCACCCTTCCATACGAAGGCTTAAACCCAACCGTTCCCGTGAAGCTCGCCGGCTGGCGAATAGAACCGCCCGTATCCGAGCCCAAGGCTACATGACACAAGCCTGCAGCCACCGCCGCAGCCGAACCGCCCGAAGATCCACCCGGAACCTTCGAAGGATCCATAGGGTTCTTCACTGGCCCAAAGGCGCTATTTTCATTGCCTGAACCCATGGCGAACTCATCACAGTTCGTACGTCCTATAAATATGGCGTCTTCTGCCAACAATCGATCCACTACGGTCGCAGAAAATTGGCTTTCAAACCCTTCTAAAATTTTAGAGGCAGCGCTCACCTTATGTCCTCGGGAACAAATGTTGTCCTTCAGCGCAATCACCATACCGGCCAACTTGCCCGCAGTTCCGGCTGCAATTTTTGCGTCCACCGCCTTGGCATGCTCACGCGCTTCTTCGGCCCACACTTCCAAGAAAATATTTAAATCTTGCGTGGCCTCAATCTTGCTGAGGAATTGTTCAACCGCTTGGGCTGTCTTACTCATCATTCGTTGGGGAAGATGTTACTCCTTATTATCGTCAGATCCTTTTTCGTCGTCGGCAACGCCGTCCTTGAACTCCTTCACACCACGGCCTAAACCACGCATCAATTCTGGAATTTTGCGGCCTCCGAAAAGCAACAAAACCACCACAAGGATTAGAATCATTTGATTGGGACCCATGATCCCTAGAAATACTGTGTTCATCACTACTGATTTTGAGCAACTAAAGTACCGATTTTTTGTCGAACGCCCGGAGGAAATATCACTGCTACATCTACTGACTAATACGCCATCAAAGCCTCCAACGCATGCTCCACCTTTTCTCCGTTCGGCAGCATTGTTTTCTCCAAAGTCGAGTTCAGGGGAATAGCCGGCATGTTTTCGGCACCCAGTAACTTCACTGGGGCGTCCAACGTCTCAAAACACTCTTCTTGAATAGCCCCCTGTATACTCTGTGCAAAGCTTGGACTGCTTGGCTCCTCGGTCAGCACTAACACTCTTCCGTGCATCCTCGTCTGCTTCATCACCTCCGCCTTGTCCCAAGGGCTCAACGTTCGTAAATCCAGTACGCTCACACGCCCTTCCAAGCTCTTGGCCGCTTCCAACGCCCAATATACGCCCATTCCATAGGTCACCACGAGCGCGGCCTCACCACACTCACGCTTACTCTCCATCGCCTCCATCACCATCCTCGCCTTCCCAAACGGCACCATATAGTCTGCGCTCGGTTCTGGAGTTTTAGCACCTTCAGTACCCTTTATTTTGCTCCAATAAAGTCCCTTGTGCTCCATCATTACCACAGGATTTGGATCATAGAAAGCGGCCTTCATCAAGCCCTTAAGGTCAGCCCCTGTGCTTGGATACGCGACCTTCACGCCACGGATGGCCGTGACCACACTTTCCACGCTTGAGCTATGGAAAGGTCCGCCTGAACCATAGGCTCCGATCGGTACTCTGATGATGGTGCTCACTGGCCACTTCCCATTGCTGAGGTAGTAGCTGCGTGAGACTTCAGTGAATAATTGGTTCATTCCCGGCCACAGATAATCCGCAAACTGAACCTCTACAATGGGTTTCAAGCCCGTGGCGCTCATGCCTACGGTAGATCCAACAATGAAAGCTTCTTGAATAGGGGTGTTAAATACACGCCCGTCCCCAAATTTCTGTGCTAATGTCGCGGCTTCGCGGAACACGCCGCCCAATCTCCCGCCCACATCCTGCCCATATAACAAGGCCTCTGGATGCTCCGCCATCAATTCTTTGATTGCAAACAAGGCGGCATCAACCATCACCGTCGGCTCCGCGCCCTTCGGCGCTCGCTCGCCGCGCTCACTAGTTATGGGCGTAGGTGCAAAGTCGTAATTATAGAGGTCCTCAGGTATTGGGTCCGGCAATTGCAGGGCACTTTGGTATTGCGCTTCCACAAAGGCTGTGGCCTCTGCTGTCCATTGGTCGAGTTGGGCCTGGGAGATACCCGCGGCGAGGCATTGTTTCATCAAAATGGGGTATGGGTCGCGCTTGGCCGCTTCTTCCAAGTCGTCGCGGTACCATTCCATACGTACCCCAGAAGTATGGTGGTTGAGTAAGGGCACATCCATACGTACCAAAAACGGTCGCCGCTCTTTACGCATGATTTTAATGACCTTTCGCAACTCTTTATAACAAGTTTCAAAATCTGTCCCGTCGAGATCACGGGTTTCTATACCAGTAAATCCTTTGGCATATTCCACGGCATTGCTGTGGTGTACTTCCTCGCGGTTAGCACTGATGTCCCAGCCGTTGTCCTGCACGAACATAAGCAGCGGGAACTGCTTCAGTGCGGCCATGTGAAGGGCTTCCGAAATCTCGCCTTCTGTCATGGCACTATCGCCAATACTACATACAGAGATGGCGCCTATATCCTCTTTACTTGCTAATCCCTGCTGTTCGCGATACTGAATTCCCATGGCGACTCCAGCGGTGGGGATGGCTTGCATACCGGTGGCGGAGCTTTGGTGGGGAATTTTGGGTTTATCGTCGTCTTTGAGACTTGGATGGCTGTAGTAGGTACGTCCGCCCGAGAAGGGATCGTCTACCTTGGCCAACAGCTGCAGCATGAGGTCTTTTGGGGTCATGCCTATGCCCAAGAGTAGGCTATCATCCCGGTAATAGGGAGCGACAAAGTCTTTGGGTTCGAGCTGAAGGGCTAGAGCGAGCTGTGCGGCTTCATGGCCACGGCTTGTGGCGTGAACGTATTTTGAAGTCGTCTCTTTCTCGCGTTCATAGAGCTCGGCCATGTGCTTGGCCGTGGCCATGAGCTTGAACGCTTTCTCAAAAGGGACGGTGGTCTTCTTGGGCATGTTTCTGTTTTTGGGCTGTTCAAAGTTAGGCCATGAGCCTCACTTTACAGACACTTAAAGTACTCAAAAGGCTCGAGGCAGCTTTGGCACTTGTACAAGCTCTTGCAGGCGGTGGAACCATGCGCACTAACGAGTTCAGTTTTCGAGCTCTTACATCTAGGGCACTTTACTCTGGGCGCTGCGGCAAAGAGGGTACGCTTATCAGTGGATTCTTTCACTGGTGGTGCGATGCCGTAGGTCTCCATTTTCTCTAGGCCTTCTGGGGTAATCCAATCCGTGGTCCACGCCGGTTTTATCTGCTCCTCAATAAAGAATGGGAGCTGTCGGGCGTACATGTACTCGCTGATGTCCTGGGCCATACGGTCCATGGCCGGACAACCAACATAGGTGGGACTGATGATGATCTTGTAAATATGGGCAGCATTTTCCTCTGGCGCATCGGGGTGTATTTCGTGGAAAGATTGCATGGCTTCGGTACTTTTTAGATGATCAGCAGGGGCGATGCTTACGCCTCGCAATATGCCCATATCATGCAGGCTCAAAACGGGTATTTCCGGATCCTTGACCCGGCCTAAATACTCGAATATGGCCTGGCTCTGATCCATCTTATCCGCCGAAGAATGCTCTGATGATATCCTGACCGTTGGCGAAAATGAGTAGGGCAAGCAATAGGAAGAATCCTATCATTTGCGCTACTTCCAATACCTTGATCGAAGGCTTTTTACCCGTGACCATTTCGATTAAGGTGAAGACCACGTGCCCTCCATCAAGTGCAGGGATAGGAAGTATATTCAAGAAGCCCAACATGATGCTCAAGAAGGCAGTAAATTCCCAGAATCCACGCCAATTCCACGAGCTGTCGTACTGCTGCAGAATCATCAAGAAACCACCCACTTCTTTGTAAGCTTTGGTTTCAAAGTTGAATATGAGTTTGAACTGACGAACATAGCCGCTGAGCTTACTGCCTACTTCGTTCCAGCCGCCACCCAAGGCTTGTGCGTAGCTGTATTCTTTGTTCTTGATTTTGTAGTATTTGTAGACTTCACCAGTGTTGTAGACGCCTATTTTGCCGTCTTCTGGCACATCCAGGTACAAGGTATCTGATACGCCATCGCGGTAATAGGTTAGGGCGATTTCTTCCCCGCCAAAATCAGGAATGGCATCGAAGAATTCATCGAAGAAGAGCAATTGTTGACCGTTGAGGCCCACTAAGCTATCGCCTACTTGCATTCCAGCTGCTTCGGCTATCGATCCTTCCGAAAAGCCCCCTACTACGTATGGCATTCTTGGCCGAATGACTTCGTAAAGTGATTTTTCTGCGATGATATTAGCTAAGGCTTCGGTGGTAATAGGCACGCGAACTTCTTCACCATTGCGGTCGACACGAATATCTTCTCCTTCGCTTAGAAAAATCTCCATGGCCGTTTCAGTGTAGCTGTCCGGAATGTAGTCCCCGATGCTTAGGATTTTATCCCCATTCTCGAGTCCCATTTCATAGCCTGTTCCGTTGGTCCATATTCCATATACTAAGCTGTCGTTAGGGAGGTAGTCCTTACCGTAGCTCATCAATAAGAAGACATATATGAAGTAGGCGGTAATGAAGTTCATGATGACTCCGCCGGTTAGGATGATCAGGCGCTGCCAAGATGGTTTGGCACGAAACTCCCATTCTTCCGGATTGTCGCTGAGGTTTTCGGTGTCCATGCTCTCGTCCACCATACCTTCAATTTTTACATATCCACCTAATGGAATCCAGCCAATACCCCATTCGGTCTCGCCTATTTGCTTCTTAAACAACGAGAATTTGTAGTCGAAGAACAGGTAAAACTTGGACACACGTACATCAAACCAACGGGCGGGCAAATAGTGACCAAACTCGTGGAGCACAATAAGAATGGAGAGTCCAAGAACGAACTGGGCGATTTGAATGAGCATAGCTGCAAAATTATAGGCCAAAAGTAACACTCCTAACGCAGAAGAGGTGCTTCAACCTAACCCTTATATGGTCAAAAGGTTGTTAATCTTTTAGAACGTCCAATTTTTTTCCCACTTTGGTGAACGCCGCGATTGCGTGGTCCAAATGGGCTTGGGTATGGGCGGCGCTGAGTTGAACGCGAATGCGGGCTTGGCCTTTCGGTACTACCGGATAGAAGAATCCAATGACATAGATACCCTCTTCGAGCAGTTTGTCCGCGAATTCTTGACTTAGGGCCGCATCGTATAACATAATAGGAACGATGGCGCTGTCGCCGTCTTTGAAATCAAAGCCGGCTTCTGCCACTCCTTTTTTGAAGTAGTTGATGTTCCATTCTAATTGGTCCCGGAGCTCCGTGGTCTCGCTCAGCAAGTTAAACACCTCGATAGAGGCCCCAACGATGGCGGGTGCGAGTGAGTTGGAGAATAAGTACGGGCGCGATTTCTGCCGCAACATTTCGATAATCTCCTTGCGGCCGGTGGTGAATCCGCCCATGGCGCCGCCAAGGGCCTTTCCTAGGGTTCCTGTAATGATATCTACGCGGCCCAAGACGTTTTTCAGCTCTATGGTTCCGCGGCCGGTTTTGCCGATGAAGCCTGTAGCGTGACACTCGTCGACCATGACCAAGGCGTTGTATTGATCGGCTAAATCACAAATTTTGTCCAACTGTGCCACGTAACCGTCCATCGAGAATACCCCGTCGGTGACTATAATTTTAAAACGTGCGCCTTCGGCAGCTTGCAATTGAGCTTCGAGATCAGCCATATCGTTATTGGCATAGCGAAAACGTTGTGCCTTACACAAGCGCACCCCATCGATGATTGAGGCGTGGTTTAAGCTGTCTGAAATAATGGCGTCCTCTGCAGTCAGAAGTGGTTCGAAGACTCCACCATTCGCATCAAAGGCCGCTGCATAAAGAATGGTATCCTCCGTATACAAGAACTCGGCAATTTTAGCTTCCAATGTTTTGTGGATGTCCTGAGTGCCACAGATAAATCGCACAGAACTCATTCCAAATCCGTGGCTGTCCAGTGTTTTGTGCGCAGCTTTGAGCACACGAGGATGTGAGCTCAAGCCCAGATAGTTATTGGCGCAGAAGTTTAGTACTTCCTTGCCTTCGGTGGTCTGTATCACCGCATCTTGTGGGGTGGTGATGATGCGCTCTCTTTTGAAGAGTCCGGCAGCGTCGATCTCTTGTAGTTGTGTGTCGAGGTGGTCCTTTAATGCTCCGTACATAGTTATGTTATTTGTTCATGAACGATTGCTCGTTCGCCCATTCAATACTCTCTTTTAAACAGGTGATCGCGTGGTCTGCGCTACACACATCTTGTTCGATGAAGTAGTGCTGCAGTCCAGCGGTCTCTGCCATGGCGAAAATCTCTTCCCAAGGCACTACTCCTTTTCCGACCGGAACTTGCAAAGAAGTATCAGTTGCAAAGTCTTTCACGTGCCATAATGGAAAACGGCCTGGATAGTTCTCCATCCAAGTCACAGGATTTTCCCCCGCAAAGGCGACCCAGTGTACATCCATTTCAAATACGACGTTGTGACCTTCAAGAGATTCGAGGAGGTATTCATAAGCAGATGGAGATTCAGGATCAGAAGGATTAAGGGGAAGGAATTCAAATTCATGGTTGTGCCAAGCAGCCACCATTCCATGTTTTGCAGCCTCTGCGCCCAATAGTTTCAGATAATCTACTAAGTGCGCATAGCCCTCGGCATTTCTCCAAGCTTCACTCATCCAGGGGATGATGATCCAATGTTGGTTTAAGGCTTTAGCGGCGTTAATAAATTTTGAGATGGTAGTAGTATCAATAGGACCTACTTCATCACCCTCGAGTTGCATTGGCGTGTAATGTCCTGAGGGGCTGCTTAACGCAGCATCATCCAATGTCTTGATAAAATCAGTCACGGGCATTCCCAAAAAGTTTCCGTCTATAAATCCAAAACTTTCCAATTTGTCGTAGCCTAGTGATTTTGTTTCTTTCAATGTTGAAGCGATAGCTTCAGGGCCGGTGAGGGCCTCTCGAACAGTATATAGTTGGTATCCTTTTTCAGCCACGGCTTCCTCAGTTTCTGTAGTGATTAGGGTTTCTTGGTCTGGACCTTGACAGGCAATTAAGTGGCCTAGTACCAGAACACCTAGCCATAGAGAGTGTTTCATTAACGACGAAATTTTTAAGTGAGTGGTTGAAATTAGGGGAAAACTGCCAAATTTGTAGCTATGCGTATTGACAAATTCTTATGGTGTGTCCGATTATTCAAAACCCGTAGCCTTTCCAGTGAACAAATCCGTACTGATCGAGTCTTAATCGAAAATATTCCCGTAAAGCCCTCTCGCGAAGTGAAGCGAGGGGATGTGGTACGCATCAAACGCCATGGATTTGATCAAAAATTCGAGGTCCGAGCTTTACCGAAAGCTCGCATCGGAGCAAAATTGGTCCCGGACTATATTAAGGATATTACCCCTCAGGAAGAGATAGATAAGGAGGCTTTTTTGAAACTTGCGCGCAACATGACCCGTCAAAAAGGGTTAGGTAGACCCACGAAAAAGGACCGTAGGGACATGGACCAATTCTTGGACTAATTCCATCATTTCGGGAACAAAAACCTAGCTCAAACGTACTATAGTTCTATAATAACGCCTTTCTGTCCGGCATTTGTCCGGAGTTTAAAGTTGCCATTTGAATTACTAGTATGCACTTTTGAGTGTACTAAGTACACTTATTAAAGACTTATTTATAAAATCATGAGAAAAATCGCTTTGAAACAACTTCTGTTTGTAGCTGCACTCTGCGCAAGTATAGGAGTAAAAGCTCAGTATCAAGGTATTATCCTAGATGCTGGAGACAATTCGCCTTTACCTGGTGCAGTTATCTCTACGGATGGCACTACCACAATGTCAAATTCGGACGGTAGTTGGTCTATTGATGCGCCCGCAGGATCGGAATTAACAGCATCCTTTGTAGGATACCAAAGCCAGACGATCACTCTTGGCAACAATAAAAATGTAGAAATTCGATTAGTATATGATCGTTCTGCGTCCACTTTGGACGAAGTGGTTGTTGTAGGTTTTGGAACTCAAAAGAAGTCTAACGTAACAGGTGCAATTTCAAGTGTTAAATCCGAAGATCTAGAGGACTTACAGCTGCCTCGGATCGAGACTGCCCTTCAAGGCCGTACTTCAGGAGTAAGTGTTGTACAGAGTTCCGGTCAGCCCGGGGCTGGAGCGGTTATTCGAATTCGTGGAACATCGTCAATCAACGGTTCAGACCCTTTATATGTAGTTGATGGTGTTGTGATTGGGGGAGGTATCGACTTCCTAAATCCAGGTGATATCGAAACCATCGAAGTTTTGAAAGATGCCGCCTCTGCGGCTATTTATGGAGCACGAGGTGCGAATGGAGTCATCATCGTGACAACTAAAAATGGTTCTAAGGCTCGTGGAATGGAGGTCAAGGTTACTTCTTATACCGGAGTTCAAAACCCATGGAAAAAAATTCCGGTATTGAATGGTACGGAATACGCCACTTTAATGAACGAAATGGCAGCTGCTGCAGGTCAACCAGTTCTATATGATGATCCATCGCAGCACGGAGCAGGAACTGATTGGCAAAGCCATGTCTTCAATCAAAATGCTATTATGCAGAGTAGCGACATCAGCATTGCCGGTAGCACGGATCGAGGTTCGTACTATGCGTCTGTAAGTAATTTCAATCAGGAAGGAATTGTTGCTGAGGGCAAATCATATTACGAGCGTTTGGCCGCAAGATTAAATACAATCACGCACGTCAATGACAAGTTGACTGTTGGATGGAATGTAGCCTATACTCACAATCAGAGCAATGGCGTAGCTGAAAATACAGAATGGGGTTCTCCTTTAGGCCGAGCGCTAAATATGGACCCATTGACGCCACTCTATGAAACAGATCCAATAGCGCTATCATCGGCGCCGTATTCATCTGGCGGTGTTTTGCGCTCCAACTTAGTCCGTGATGCCAATGGAATATTCGGAATCTCCAACCGAGTAACATCTGAGATTGTAAATCCTGTAGCGGCGTATTCAATTATTAATAATTACGGATGGGCAGATAAAATAGTGAACAACACCTATGCAGAATTTGAAATCTTGCCAGGCTTGAAAGCACGTTCGAGCATGGGG
>Ga0163109_10001206_pt1 | contig 20627 bp, 13 predicted proteins | sample CRUFie1St13metaG_FD_108704 | JGI IMG/M metagenome (GOLD analysis project Ga0163109, IMG submission 108704) | Marine microbial communities from the Costa Rica Dome - CRUD Field 142mm St13 metaG | ecosystem: Environmental > Aquatic > Marine > Oceanic > Photic zone | place: Costa Rica: the Eastern... | reverse complement strand
TACTTGGTCTTCCAAATGAACTTTTGCTTTTCGTGCCTTGTATATAATCTCTACATCATATGATTTAGAAATTAGTTTGAGTTCTTTTTCCGATCCTAAATATTTATTTAAATTTTGAATATCAATTGTAGCTGAAGTTACTATTATTCTAGGACTAATTACACTTGAACTTTTCAAGTGGTTAATGAGGCACAAAGATGTATCCATGAAAAGTGATCTTTCATGAAATTCGTCAAATATTATCGTTCCAACATCTTTAAGATTCTCAGGTTGTGCCAAAAGACGGAATAATACACCATCGGTTAGATATATTAATTGTGTCGTATCGGTGACTTTTTTTTCAAAGCGAACTATATACCCAATCTCATCCCCCACCTCGCAACCATAAATATTACTTCCAAATCTAGCCAAACTTTTTGCAGCTATCCTTCTTGGTTGAACAACCAAAATTTTACCACGGCCTAAATTATCTTTTAATAATTTAAGAGGTAACCCTAATGATTTGCCTGTCCCGGTCGGTGCAACAACTACAAAGTTTTCTTCGGTCTTCAGTTTTTCACAGATCTGTGAAAAATGGGCATATATCGGAAGATCTTCGAGAAATTTCATTCAAAACAAGTCCTTTGACTTTTAAGACAAAACTTTGACCTTAAATAAATTCTGTACTTAGGCTATTTAAAAAGCGTCTCGTATTTCTTTAAAATTTGCCCAGATAGCTCGTCACCCTTTTGTGCAGCTACAGAGAGCCACTGTTTTGCTTCCTGCAGACTCTTTTTCGTTCCCTTACCTGAAAATTTCATAAGACCCACGTACCTTGCAGCCTCTGCATTTCCGCTATTAGCAAGAGGCCAAAAGATTTTATATGCTCCTTCGTAATCTTTTGAGGATCCTACGCCAGTGTAAAGTTTCTTAGCTCTTTCAATCATAATCTTATCATTTGGAGATGAAGGAGGTGATGTATTTTTATTATTAAGTCCGGTTAGTTTTCCATCCCTTTTTTCCAAATATCTTCTTGCCAATTGATGGTTCTGTGCTGCTGCTTTTCTAAGAAATCTCAATCCTTCCATTGTGTTTTTTTCCACGCTTTCCTGCCCCTCTAAGAGGAGCACTCCCAATGTATATTGTGCTTCAGAAAAATTTTGACTTTCAGCTACTTTAAGCCATTGCACAGCTTTTGATGGATCCTTAGGAACTCCATCACCACTTAGGTAAGCCATTCCCAAATTAAACCTAGCAGTTAAAGATTTTGCTCGAACTGCCTTGGCGAGCATTTCAATACCCAGCTTAGTATTTTTAGGTAATAGACCAGGTAGTCCTTTTAAATAAAGTGCTCCTAAGGTTGCCTGTGCTTGTGGATAATTGGCATCCGCAGATTGTTTAAACCATTTTAAAGCTCTTGGAATATTTGTGGGTCTGACCTGGAAATCGATCTCACCCATACAATACATTGCTACAGCATCCCCACTTGATGCCTGCCTTTGAAGCAAAAGTGCAGCATCTTGATAGTATTGGGTAGCCTTTGCAAAATTACCATCAAGCATTGCAAGATTCGCAAGATTATAGGAACCAAAGGGATGATTTTTTTGGTAGGAAACATTGGACCATTGTTTAGAAACATCAATATTCACGATACTTCCTGCCTCTCCAGCACGAAGATAAATTCCTAACAAACCCTGAAAATAGGGTGACCCTCCTTTTGCTTCATCAACAATTTCATTGTATCCCAAGGAAGGATTCCATCTTTTTTCGGCATATCCTAAAGTAACAAAAATAATCGAAAAACTTAAAAAAAGGAATTTCATAGTCTAATTCATTTAATCATACTAATTGCTTCCGCTTACAAGCTTGAAAAATAGATATGTTTAAAAGATCATATAGGAAAGCAAATGAAACTTCCTATCCTCATAAGTTGCCTTTTCACATTATCGATCTTTCCATACATTTTTATTTTTGGAAAAAATGCGTCGTTAACTCTAGCAGAGCAGAACTTATTAAGAATAATTAATGCTCAAAAAGAATTATTTAGCCAAAATCCTACAATTGATAATGATAACGAGCATCTTACCCGAAAAGCTCAGGACTTGGTGGCTATGTACGAGGCTTACATCAGCGAAAACTCAAATGACGCTCATGCCCTTCTTCTTTACGGAAAATTTTTGAGAAAAGTAGGCCAGAATGAACACGCTCTTTCATATTTTCTTAGGGCAGATTCGATAAATCCAAAGTTGGCTGTCGTTAAACAACAAATAGCAAATTATTTGGTTGAAAAACAAAGACCTGTGGATGCACTTCCCTTTTTTATAGCTGCTGTTGATATTGACCCTTCAGTACCAGAGTATCATTTTCATTTAGGAAATTTTTTGCATATTTTTAAAGATAAGATCATTGACGCAGAATTGTTAAGTTTAGATTCGCTTGAGAAATTTTCAAATAATTGTTTTGAAAAAGCAGCCCAGACTAAGCCTGAATCTTTTGATTACAGACTCAGATATGCTCAAAGTTTCTTTGACTGCAAACATGTGGATCAAAAAAAAGCCTTGAGGGTTTGGGAATCAATCGAAGTGGATTTTAGTGAGCTCTCCAAAATTGAACGAGATTACCTCAACCTATGTAAGGCTAGACTTTTATGGGAACTAAATGAGGAAAAAAAAGCAAAGTCCTTAATAGAAAATGTTTCAGCTAATTCTCTCCAAGGAGCTAAAGCAGAATTACAGAACATTTTTAATAAAAAGAAAGATAAAGATAAACTTAATGAAAAAGATTCAAAAAAAACTGGCTACTTTCTAAATCTACAAATAGACCCGAGAGTCTCAGCACTTCAAAGAATTACCGCAGCACTAAAAGAGGAAAAGCTTATTCAGGATCTAAAAATTGACAGCATACACGCTCACCAAAATAAAAAGGGTGAAATCCGATTAACTGTTACTAAGATTAAGGAATAAATAAGCTTTAAACATCCATGGAGGCGGAAAAATTTATTTTATTTTTCTTGTTGGTGTGTTCCGTAACTATCCACGAGTGGGCACACGCTTGGACAGCCTGTAAACTTGGAGACCCTTTGCCAAGAGAACAAGGTCGCGTAACTCTGGATCCAAGGTCTCATGTCGACTTGATCGGAACCATTTTACTGCCTCTTATAATGCTTTTTGCTAATCCAGGTTTTGGTATTATTGGGTGGGGCAAGCCTGTACAAGTCTCGCTACCAAATAAGGAAAAAAAAGTAAGAGATGACATTCTAATCACAGCCGCAGGGCCCTTTTCAAATCTTTGTATTATTATTATATCATCTCTGATTTTCGGAATAATTCACCGGTTCAATCCGTTAGGCGAAAGTACGCTCTCTCTATTTATCCAAATTATAAGCTTAAATAGTATGTTGTTAGTTTTTAATCTTGTCCCAATCCCTCCACTGGATGGATCTCATTTCCTCAAACATCTAGTTGGGATGAAAGAAGCTACCTTCTTTAAATTTTCAAAATATGGCTTTTTTATACTTATAGTGCTTGTTAATGTACCTCTGTTCCAGCTTTATTTGGGGAATGCAATCAATGGTGTAAGTTCATTTTGCATCGGCATTTTCTCGCTATTACAAAATTAACGACTAGTTTTGAGTAAATGAGGGAAATTGGTGAATTTGATCAAGAAAAACTAGCCTTAAGGTTTTGGAATTACCTTAATCAAGAAGGGATAGAATCATCGCTTGAAGAGGATGATGAAAATAATCAATGGTCAGTATGGGTGATAGATGAAGACAAACTTCAGGTTGCTTTAAACGCATTAAAAGAATTCTCAGAAAATCCAGATGATACTAAATATCTCGTCTCAAATAGTTCAGAAAGTCCTACAACAAAAAATATTCAGAAAAAGCCACAAAGCCGATTTAAGGAATATAAGCTCGGGGAAAAGTGGCGGCAGGGAGGAAAGGCGGGAACATTTACTTTATCTATAATTATTACAACAGTAGCTGTTTTTCTCCTTTCAGGCTTAGGAATGAATAGTGAAATAGTAGGAAAATTTTACATAACGGAAAAATTGGATGGGACGCTTTCAGAATTTTTAGACGGTGAGGTATGGAGGATAATAACTCCAATTTTTCTTCATGGTAGTAAACAGCATACATATATTTTCAACCTTATACATATTGCTTTTAACATGTATCTTTTGAAGGAATTTGGCAGTCAAATAGAGTCCTTAAAAGGTGCCAAGTTTTTTCTAACATTTTTCATTTTGTTGGCTATATGCTCGAACTTATTACAATTCTGGGTTAGTGGTCCTCTTTTCGGTGGAATGTCAGGCGTAAATTATGGCTTGTTCGGTTATGTTTGGATTAAAACCAAATATGACCCTGGAGATGGCTTTCATGTTGATTCCACCCTATCAATGTGGTTGTTCGGGTGGTTTTTAATTGGTTTCATTGGAATACTTCCAATCGCCAATTGGGCACACGCCGGCGGGCTGGTTGTGGGGCTTGCTTGGGGCTATGGATCTGCTTATCGCTGGAACAGAGGTAAAATGTAAATCAGTCTCATTTCTTTACCTTGATCAATTCATAGATTGCCAAACCGGCCCGCAAATTTGGCAACCATTTGCAGGTTCCAATCCAATTACCTCGATGATAAACTTTCCTTCCGATACGAATATCGAATTCTTCAGTTTCTGGGGTGAACTTTTTACAATAAGACTCGAACTCATTTACGGAAAAATGATTGCTTAAATGACTGCTTTCCCACTGGTGCGGATAAACTTCATTACAAACCCTCTTACCTTCAATAAGAAAATTAAATCGGTTTCTCCAATAACCATGATTCACAAAGCTCACTGCGACTCTTTTACCAACACGAAGAGCTTCTCTTAATACCTCTCCCGGTTCCGGGAGTTCTTCCACCATTCTCGAAAAAATAACCCAATCAAATGAATCGCTCTCAAAATTCCTAAGACCCAAACGGATATCCTCCTGATTAATGGAAACTCCTCGAGCAACACAAGAAATTGCTTTTTCAAGGTTTAGGTCAAAACCCAGCCCACTAACTCCTTTTGATTCCCTTAAGTGCTCTAGTAATAAACCGCGCCCACACCCAAGATCCAAGACCCGAGAACTATCTTCAACCCAATTATCGATAACCTTAAAATCGGCTTCCTTTTTTACTTCGTAACGATTTCTAAGTTTTCTGAAACCATCAACCTTCGATCGTTTTTCCTCTTCTTGGTCAGTTCCTTCCAAAAATAGTCTTACTGCCCTTAAAAAAGAGGGTGAATTAATCAAAAAAGAATCATGACCATGCATATCTTCAATCTGAATGTAGGACGCTGATTTACCTGACGATTGAAGTGCGGCGGCTATTTTTTTATTTTGTTCAGGAGTGTACAGCCAATCACTTGAAAATGCTATTACCAAAGTTTGTGCTTTAACATTTGATAAGTTTTTTTCTAGAGAATTTTCTCCCACTAAATCAAACCGATCGAGAGCCTCTGTAAGCTTCAAATATGAATTCGCATCAAATCGATTAATAAACTTCTTTCCCTGGTAATCCAAGTATCGCTGAATGCTAAATTCAAATTGCTCTTTTGAATCCAGTCTTTTAGATCCACCAAACTTTTCTTCCATTCCATGATCTGACAGATAGGTTATGTGAGCCATCATTCTTGCTACCGCAAGTCCCCTACGAGGTCCTTCTCCTTCACCGTATTCTCCTTCTTTCCAGTCCGGGTCATCTGTAATCGAGCGTCTGCCAGCTTCATTGAATGCAATGGTTTGAACAGTGTGTTGAGCAGTTGCAGCAATGATTATGGCTTTTTCCAAGAAATTGGGATACTCAACTATCCATTGAAGTGCTTGCATTCCCCCCATACTTCCCCCTACTACAGCAAACAGTTTTTTTACACCGAGATGATCAAGTAGCAACTTCTGTGAGCGAACCATGTCCAGAATACTTAAGTCCGGGAAGTTGATGCCATATATTCTTCCATTTTCTTTTCTACTGGTCGGACCAGTCGAACCTTTACAAGCTCCCAAGCAATTAGAGCAAATTACAAAAAATTTGTTTGTATCTATTGCCTTACCCGGTCCAACAACATGATTCCACCATCCCGGCCTCTTATCATTTTCAGAATATACTCCCGCAACATGATGATCACCTGTCAGTGCATGACAAATCAGAATCGCATTGTCTGATGATGCATTCAACTCTCCGTATGTCTCATAGGCCAAAGTAAAATTATCCAACAAACCGTTTTCCATCTTGAAAGGCTTGTCGTAAGTGAAAAATTTCTCTTTCACCAATCCCGCATGCATGGAGGTATTTAGGTAATCGTTTTCAGGTTGAGACATTCTGTTAAGGATAGTTTCATCCTACCAAAGGAAAACTTTAATCAGAAATTGACCTAAGCAAAGCTTCATCCATGTCATAATTCCCATGAACTGCTTTGACATCCTCTAAATCTTCTAGGGTTTCGACCAATTTCAATACTTTTTTAGCAGAATCCTCATCGCTTATCTTTACCACATTATTTGGTAAATATGCTAACTCTGATGAATCCGCTACCACGCCCGCCTTATTCAAAGCATCAGCCAAAGAATCGTACTGTGCCGTTTCGCAAACAATTTCATAGTGATCACTTTCAGTCACAATGTCCTCTGCATCATTTTCCAAAGCTAATTCTGTGATTGCATCCTCATCTATTTTATCTTTTGCAATCAGAAATTGTCCTTTTCTTTTGAAGTTAAAAGCCAAAGCACCTGCACCTGCCAAATTTCCGCCCCCTTTCGAAAAAGTACTTCTAACTTCAGAGGCTGATCGATTTTTATTGTCAGTTGTGACCTCTACAATAAGACCAACTCCCCCTGGTGCATATCCTTCATATAAGAGTTCCTCGATCGTCACACCACCTAGTTCTCCTGCCCCTTTTTTTATGGCACGATCAATATTATCAGCAGGCATGTTGGCTTGCTTTGCTTTAGTGATCAAAGTTCTAAGTCTAGGGTTAAATTCTGGATCCTTACCACCATCCCGAGTAGCCAACGATATCTCCTTACTTATTACACTGAAGATTTTTCCACGCTTTGCATCAACAGCAGCTTTGTGTCGCTTAGTAGTAGCCCATTTACTGTGTCCAGCCATAAATAGAAATTGAAATCAGTAATTTGCTTTCGTCAAGAGTCGTTATCCAAACGCTCAGTTAGGAATTTGTACGCTTTTTCCGCTTTTTCCTTTTTCTCTATTGATGCCTTTCTTTTCGATGATGACATCTCAGCGAGCTTATTATCAGAATAATGGCTAAGCCTTTCTTTGTACAATTTTTCCAATTCATCTTTCTTAAACGACCCTTTCAATTTCAGGCCAAGAAAATTTCTGTGCTTTCTCTCTTCATCTGTTATATCCTGAAAAACATTTTTTTCGTCTTTTCCATCATTTCGATCAAACTTCTCACTTGAAATTCCTCGAAGTTCTTTCGTTTTCTCTCCCTTGAGAGGTTCCCTTTTCGTTACCAAGGTTTGAAGAATTGTCATTAAATTTTGTACGGTCCAGTAAAGCACCAACGCAGAGGAGAAAAAATAAAGGAAAATGAGAAACATGAAGGGCATGAAACGCATCATCTTGGCATTAATTCTTTGAGCCTCGCTCATCTGCGGTCCTAACTGCATTGGAGTAAGTTTCATTTGAAACCACTGGGTAACAACCATAAGAATAGGCAACAAATTCGCCGAGAAACCAAAGACCTCAGCAATTTGATCCTGTTCGGAAAGATCATTGGCCCATAGAAATTCCTGTCCATAAAGTTCTGCAGCCGAACGAAGCATCCAAAACATTCCTAGAAAGATCGGTATTTGAATCATTATTGGCCAGCAGCCTGCAAAAGGATTAACCTTATGCTCTTTGTAAAACTTCATCATCTCTTGGTTGAGTTTCTGAGGACTTCCTTTATACTTCTCACGAAGTGCTGCCATTGGCTCCTGTAGTGCCTGCATTTTTTTCTGAGAACGGGTAGCTTTTGCAGTCAGGGGCCAAAGAATAAGCTTCATTAAAATCGTAAGAACGATAATGCCTAAGCCGTAACTACCCAACATACCGCTAAAGAGATCTAAAAGGTAACTAAGTGGTTCAGATACCCACCAAAAGACTCCAAACTGCATCACCTTATTTTGATCAGAACCAAGTTCTGTAAGAAGTTTGTAGTCTTTGGGACCAGCATAAATTTCAAAATCAAAGCTACGAACTTCTCCGGGTTTTAAAATTCCAAGATTGAAAGTTGCTTTTCCTGATACTCCTGATTGTTCCTCTGTTCGGTTAGTGTCGGGGTTTTGGGCAGAGTTACCCTCCATCAAAATTTCGCCTAGTTGACCTACGGGTCGTATAAGGTTCACAAAGAATTGATTATTTACACAAAACCATTTGGCCTCTGAAAGCAGTCTAGGTTCCATTTTCCCGCCAGTACCCATTTCATTTAATTGAATGAATTCTTCGGCTTCGCCATCAATTCGACCACTGCATTTGGCACAGGAACATCCTTCCATTAGAGGTGGACCAGCATTGTAATAACCTACATTCAGATATGTCGCAGAATTATCAAATGGATTGTAAAGCCTTGGAATTTGGAATGCTGATCCTAGATGTAATTTCAACTTATCAAGTTGAACTGGGTACTCATTAAGGTTTTCCACTGAAGTCCTATGATTTAAAAGGTAGGTAGAGTTTTCATCCCGCCAATACTCTCGGACAATTCTTATTTTTTCCTCCGAAACCCATTCAAATAAGACTCCATCAGTCTGAATATCCTCTTTTTGAGAGAAGTTTTTGGTGTTACTGAATAAGTTTAACTCAGATCCATCCATTTTATGAAATGATATACCAAGAAGGGGTTCTCTTGGTTGAACCATTTCATAAGATTTACTTAGACGACCATGTTTTTTTAAGTCGACGCTACGTATTCCACCGAGATAATTTGTAAAAGTTAGAAAAGAGAAATCATTGGAAAGTCCCTGTGTCAAAGTTTCCTCTTCAGTTGGCTCGTCCAGCATTACTTTATTAATCTCACCAACGACACCTAGATTACTCTTGGCAACAGATTTGTTGGTATCGTTAGCTACAAAAGTATAATTTGAATCGCCTTTTAAAGAGGAGGAAGCTCCAGATTCCTTAGCTCTTTCCATCTGTTCTTCGCTCTGCTTCCAAATAAGGATGAAAGCACCAGCCAAGAAACAAAATCCAATGATATAATTTTTCATTTAAGAATTAGCAGTTTTTCAAGAAAAGTAATGAATTCCAGTTGCAATGTTTGGTAATCCGCATCCAGCATTTCCTTTCTCGGTAGTACAATTAATGATGCAGAATTCTTTATTTTCGATACATTTTTTCTAAAAAGCTCTCGTACTAATCTTCTAGACCGATTACGCAGATGAGCATCGCCCAGCTTTTTGGTAGTAATGATCCCCAGCCTAGCTGAGTTATTCGTTTGAAGAGAAAAGCTTACTTGTCCCCAAAAAAACTTTGTTCTTATTTTATTGTTGCTGCTTTTAACAGTTAAAAAATCCTGTTTTGTAAGCAGCCTCATTGACCGCAAAAACTTTTGCCTCACTAAAAAGGGAAGGATTACCTGAATCGACGAGCTACTGAAGCTGTTAGTCGAGCACGTCCTTTTTGACGGCGACTTTTCAATACCTTACGTCCAGAAGCGGTTTGGTTGCGTTTACGGAAGCCAAACTTGCGAGCACGGCGTAACTTAGAGGGGTTATATGTAGGTTTCATCAGAAAAAACAAACGATACTTAAAAATTATTAACTTAAAGTCAAAACTTTCTAAGGAATTCAATTTATCCCTTTGAACTTGCGAAATATAAAATTCTTCGCATTGTAAAAGAGCTAGGTTTGTCCCGTTCGTCTAGTCAGGTCAGGACACCGGGTTTTCATCCCGGCAACAGGGGTTCGAATCCCCTACGGGACGCCATCATGTTTGAAAACTTCAAAAAGAAGTTTAAAATCTGAAGATGGCTTCCAATTCATCGAACATCAAAATTATTGGGGCAAGGCACAATAACCTAAAAAACATTAGCCTTGAAATTTCGCCCGGTGAATTGACAGTCATTACCGGACTAAGTGGAAGTGGTAAGTCTACCCTTTTGTTTGATGTACTTCATGCTGAAGGTCAAAGAAGGTATGTGGAAACTTTCAGCCCATATGTAAGACAATTTTTGGACAACCTACCTAGACCGGATGTAGAATCTATAGAGAATGCAAGACCATCCATAGCAGTTGAGCAGAAAAATTCCGTTAAAAATTCCCGCTCGACTGTTGGGACAATGACTGAACTTTGTGACTACTTCAAAGTTTGGTTTTCAGAAGTCGCATCTTTGCATGATCCGATCGATGGAAGTGTAGTAACACCTCAAACCACTGAATCCCAAACAAATACAATAATAGAAGAATTTTTATCTGAGGCAATTCTTGTGGGATTCCAATGTAGAAAACCTAATAGTCTAGGATTTGCAGAATTTTTATCTTTTTTAGAATCAGCGGGTTACAACCGAATTCTTGTAGGTGGAAAATATCAAAGGTTATCACTATTGAAGAATTCAGAGAATGAACTTAACCAATGTTTTGTTGTCATCGATAAGATCAAAGTAAATAATAAAAATCGCTCTAGAATTGCTGCTGCCATTTCAAATGCCCTAGAAAGTGGTAAGGGATTCGGAGAAATAAGATGTGAAAAAGGAAACTTGTTGGAATCCCTAATTCTCGGGTTAAGGTCGAAAAAAGATGGCAAACTTTTTGAGTCGCCTACCCCTAATTTGTTTTCATTCAATTCTCCCCAAGGTGCTTGTCCTCATTGTAGAGGATTTGGGAGAACTATATCAATTGATAAGCAAAAAGTTATTCCAAACACAAACCTTACGATTTCCCAAAATGCTGTTCGTGCATTCTCAGGAAAGGTTTTTCGACATTGCCAAGAAGATTTAATTGATTATTGCAAGACAGGAAAACTTGATCATGACAAACCGGTAGAAAGCTTTTCATCAAAAGAACTTCAACTATTATGGGAAGGGGACCCAGATTATGAAGAAGGTAATTCTACTTGGTATGGCATAGAAAACTTCTTTAAGTGGGTTGAAAAGAAGACCTACAAAATGCATATAAGGGTATTTCTTTCAAAATACCGCGGTTATTTTCTTTGTACGAAATGTAATGGGAATAGATTAAAGAAGGAATCAACTTTATGGAAATGGAATAACAAAACTCTTCCAGAACTATATTCTTTGCCGGTAGATAAACTTGTATCAATTCTTCCACGAGAACAAAAAAGTCAGAACCAGAAAGTTAATATTTCTTTGGAGTCTATTCTTTGTCGCCTAAGATACCTTCAGGAAGTGGGACTTGGCTATCTTACCCTAGACCGATCAACTAAAACATTAAGTGGTGGAGAAACCCAGCGAGTAAACCTTACGACCTGCCTTGGATCTGCTCTTACGAATGCGATGTTTGCTTTAGACGAACCTACTATTGGTCTGCATGGTAAAGATGTTGGTAATTTAATTAAGATTTTAAGACAACTAGCAGATTCAGGTAATTGCGTTTGTGTGGTTGAGCATGACGATCAAGTCATAAAAGCAGCTGATAAAATAATAGAAATTGGCCCACAAGCAGGCAAGAAAGGAGGAGAGGTAGTTTTTAATGGTCAGATTGATCAACTGATTAATAGTCCTAATTCACTGACAGGCCAATGGATCTCCAAAGGTTTAGCACATGGTGATGTTGAAGGTAAGCCTACTGTAGAATCTAAATTCAAAGATTTTATAAATGTTTCAAATGCTAGCCTTCATAATTTAAATAAATTTAGCACAAAAATACCAATGGGTAAATTGACTTGCATTGCAGGTGTTTCAGGCTCAGGTAAATCGACCCTTGTTAATCACATAATTTACCAAGGTTTATCCGGAGATTCGAAAAGCTTCACTGGTAGCGTAAAAGCAGATAAAGCTTATGAAGAAGTAATTCTGGTTGATCAAACCACCGTATCCAAAACGCCCAGATCGAATCCCATTCTTTACTCCGATGGGTGGAATCCCATTAAGGAAGCTCTTGCTCGTACGGAGGAAAGCAAGCTTTTAGGATATTTGCCCGGAGATTATTCCTTCAATAGCGGAAATGGTCGCTGTGAAGAGTGTAATGGTTTGGGCTATGAGGTAGTAGAGATGCAGTTTCTTTCAGATCTTCAAATACCATGCAGCTATTGCAACGGGATGAGATTTAAGGACGATATTCTGAAGATCAAATACCAAGACCTATCTGTCGCTGAAATCTTGAACCTATGCGTCAGTGATGCCTTAAAGTACTTTTCTAATTTACCTAAAACATTTAAGAAATTAAAACTTTTAGAAAGCGTCGGTCTTGGGTATCTGACTTTGGGGCAGCCTCTAAATACCCTCTCTGGCGGAGAATCTCAAAGGCTAAAATTGGTTAAATATATAGGTTCACTTTCCAAAAATAATTTGCCAAGTATTTTACTGATCGATGAACCGACTACAGGGTTACACATGCAGGATGTCAGCCTGCTTGTTAAGACACTAAAAGAAATAGTGAGGTCAGGTCATTCTGTGATCGTAGTTGAGCATAATGTCCAAATTCTAAGAAATTCAGACTGGATTTTGGAAATGGGACCAGGAGCAGGTTGGAAAGGCGGAAAAATCACAGCCTCAGGTCATCCATCTTCTTTTGTAAATAAAGGTACCATAACCTCAGATTTTCTATTCCCCAAAAGCTCTCTTTCCCAGGTTTTTACTAAAAGCATTAATCAAAAAACAAGAAGAATTTTCGGAAGTGAGAATTTACAGATATTTGGTGCTCGTGAAAATAACCTTAAAAATGTTTCTCTAGAAATACCTCACGGAAAGTTTGTTGTGATAACCGGTCCCTCAGGTTCGGGAAAATCATCTCTGGCTTTTGATGTTATCTTTGCTGAAGGCCAAAGGCGATTTATGGAATCAATGAGTGCCTATGCCCGGCAATTTGTCCAGCAAATGAGCAAGCCCAATGTAGATGACATTGAAGGTATGCAACCAACTGTTGCTATAGAGCAAAGAGTTACCAGGGGTTCGAGAAAGTCAACGGTTGGTTCAATCACAGAAATTGCACAGTATCTTAGATTGCTCTACGCCAAGCTTGGAATTCAAATTAGCGATGTTACCGGAAAACCATTGGAAAAATCCAGTATAGCCCAAATTGAGAGAAAAATAATTAAATTCATAAAAAACTACTTTAAAGAATCCAAAACTTCTACCCTAAAATTACTCTCTCCAATTATAAGCAATCGGAAAGGTCACCACAAACCAATCGTAAATTGGGCATTGGACAAAGGAATCGAGGTAGTTCGTTGCGACGGGCATTATGTAAATACTAAAGGTTTCAAGGGTCTTGATCGATATCGCTTACATGATATTGAAGCCGTGGTTGGAACTTGGAAGAAAATGCCCTCGCGAGCACATATCAAATCGAGTGTAGAACTTGCTCTTAAGATCGGTAAGGGCAGATGTGCACTGACTGTTGATGAAGAAACTGATATCTGGCATTCGACTACCAGAATAGATCCCGCAAATGGAAAAGCATACCCTGAGCTCGAGCCTTCTTTCTTTTCATGGAATTCAGCAAAAGGTAGATGCTCCTACTGCAAAGGATATGGGAAAATTTATGATTGGATGAAAGACGACCTTCCAGCGAATGGAGATTGGTGGAAACTAGAAGATGGCAGTACATGTCCAAAATGTGAAGGGCAAAGATTGAATACAATCGCAAGGAATGTGGTGTTGGAATCCAAAAAGAATAAAACCCTGACTTTACCTCAGTTACTAGCCTTATCTCCATCTGATGTGGTTAAATTTATAAATTCCCTTAAGATACCTGCACTCCAAAAACCCATTTTGGAAACGATTGTTCCTGAAATTGAGGAACGCTTGAACTTTATGGAAAAAGTTGGTCTAGGATACTTAAGCCTAGACCGGGAGACTTCTTCCCTTTCAGGCGGAGAAGCTCAAAGAATTCGACTCGCAAGTCAATTAGGTTCCAATCTGTCTGGTGTGCTCTATGTACTCGACGAACCCTCGATTGGATTACACCCTATCGACAATCAAAGGCTTCTTGAAGCACTAAGAACACTGATGTCCCGCGGAAACTCACTCCTTGTTGTAGAGCATGACGCCGAGACGATAGAGCAGGCTGATTATATTATTGATGTGGGTCCGGAAGCTGGTTCAAACGGAGGCAAGATCATTTCATGCGGGAAAAGAGACCTTAAATTAAAAGAAAGCTCTTCTACTTATATTACAAAGAGCAGAGTAGGGCATAGCTTCAATCGAATTAAGGCACCCAAAGGGGCTAGGGATAGCAATGACTCTAATTGGATACACCTAAACAACATAAATTTCCGCAACATCAAGAATGAATCTTTTGTAATTCCTAAACAACGGTTGATTGTTTGTTGTGGAGTTTCAGGTGCCGGTAAATCTTCCTTAATTAGAGGAGTATTGTTTTCAGGAATAAAAGAAGCTATAATTTCAAACAAGAAAAGTTTCACCACAGATTTTGGAATTATCAAAAATGGAAAAGACTTTGGTAAAGCAATCGAGGTAGATCAAAAACCAATTGGTAAAACATCGAGATCCACTCCTGCAACCTATCTTGGAATTTGGGATAGAATCCGTTCACTGTTCGCTCAAGTTCAAGAGGCAAAAGCTCTTGGTCTAAATTCGAGTTCTTTCTCTTTCAATGTAAAGGGAGGGCGCTGCGAAACTTGTAAAGGTAATGGAAAAATCAAACTTGAAATGAATTTCCTTCCTGACTCTTACATTCCTTGTTCATCATGTGATGGAAATAGATTCAAAGAAGAAATCCTTTCATTAAAATGGAATGGCAAAAACATTGCAGAAGTGCTCGAACTCACATTCGCAGAAGCTTACGAATTTTTTAACTTTGACTTTGTTCTAAAAGAAAATTTTGGCCTTATGAAGGAGACTGGATTGGGATACCTAAAGTTGGGTCAGGCTTCTCAAACATTATCAGGTGGTGAAGCACAAAGACTGAAATTGGCATCCGAACTAACCAAAGGTATCGATAAAGGGAAATTCAGCTCTAGGCCGAGAAGTAAGCACAATTTTTATGTTTTAGAAGAGCCAACCATTGGGCTCCATCAAAAAGATCGTTTGAAATTACTTCAATTGCTTCGCAGACTTGTAGAAGAAGGTAATACAGTAGTTGTGGTTGAACACGATGTAGACCTAATTGCAAATGCCGATTATATTATTGAAATGGGACCTGGCGGAGGTACAAAGGGCGGAAGAAAGATTTTTCAGGGATCCGTCGAAAAATTAATTAAATCTAAGAATAGTGTCACCGCTAGTTTTGTTAAAAAAGCAATCAAAGATTAAGAAATAATTTTCATGAATAGCTTTTTGCCTGCTTTGATAACATGTTCTTCGGTCTCTTTGTCGATTCTGACTTCGGAATCAGGGTCTTCCACCCTATGATTATCCATTTTAATTGCCCCTTGTTTGAGCAATCTTCTAATCTCACCCTTTGATTCAAATTGTCCAGTAGAGGCTAGCACATTGAGCATACTGTTTGTTTCTAGACTTAAAGCCGTTAATGAAAAAACAGGCATATCTTCAGGAACATTCCCCTTGGAAAAAACCTGTGAAAATTGGTCTCTTTCCTTCTTTGCTATTTTTCTATCGTAAAAGAGGGCAGTTAAAGCCTCTGCCAATGTTTTCTTTGCATCCATAGGATGCAATTTCTTCATTTCTTCAATCTGAGTATTCTGAAAATTCAAAAGTAATCTAAAATATTCCCACATCGCATCATCAGAAAGTGACATGCTTTTTCCAAAAATGTCTTTGGAGGAGTCATTAAAAGATATGTAATTATCGTAACTCTTGGACATCTTTCTAACACCATCCAGTCCCACCAAAAGAGGCATAGTAAGTACAGCCTGGGTACTCATACCCAAATCTTTTTGAAGGTTTCTTCCAACAAGCATATTGAATAGCTGGTCACTTCCACCAATTTCAATATCTGATTCCAAAATCACTGAATCATATCCCTGAATTAAAGGATACATGAATTCCACCATTGAAATTGGTTGGTTGGTCTTAAAGCGTTTGGAAAAATCATCTCTCTCCAGCATTTGAGCAACCGTCATTTTCCTGGTTAGGTTTAATGCGTCCGCAAAGCTCATCTTTGAAAACCATTCACTATTCCTACGAATGATAGTCTTTTCAGGATCCAAAATTTTAAAAGCCTGCTCCAAATAAGTGACCGCGTTCTGCTGAACTTCTTCTTCCGTAAGCTCAGGCCTAAGTTCAGACCTACCACTTGGATCACCAATTCTTGCAGTATAATCACCAATTAGCAAAATTGCATCATGTCCCGCATCTTGAAATTGCTTTAATTTTTTAAAAACTACAAGGTGCCCAAAGGTGAGGTCTGGCCTAGTTGGGTCGACTCCAAACTTAACTTTTAGTCTTTTTCCTGAGGAAATCTTTTCCAAAAGTTCATCTTGTCCAATAATGGTTTCAGTACCTGTAAGTAACATGTTTTTTTCCATAAAGAGAAAATCTTTCATAGAAGATTGTGTAAATGAGGACGAGCGAAGAATTGATTTTCTTGAAAGTAAATGTCTGTTTCCGCTTGCTTTCAAGCAGTTCAACATTACGAAATAATGTTTAAACCCCTTCAAGAAAGCTTAAAAATATGAGTTTAAATATTGGCGATAACGCACCAAACTTTACCTTAAAAACAAAAAACGCAGATGGTCTTAAAGACATTTCCTTAAGCGATCATCAAAACAAACAAGCAGTTGTTTTACTATTTTTCCCTTTCGCTTTCACCAGTGTTTGCACTGAAGAGGCGTGTTCTGTAAGAGATGATCTCTCGTCTTACAATGATTTGAATGCTCAAGTTTATGGCATTAGCGTTGATAGTCCTTTTTCCCAGGAAGTAATGGCTCTAAAAGAGAATTTAAATTTTCCTCTATTAAGTGACTTTAATAAGGAAGTTTCAACATCCTATGGCGTTCTTTACGAAGACTTTATTGGATTTGCGGGAGTTGCTAAAAGGTCAGCTTTCGTTGTTTCAAAAGATGGCACTATTCTTTTTGCATGGTCATCTGATGACCCAAAGGAATTACCTGATTTCGAGGCAATCAAAAGCAGTCTTAGCTAAAATTTTTTTGAAATTTAAATGCAGTGAATTGCATTTCGATTAGATTAATCAATGTGCTGACTAATGAAGGATTATATCCGTTATTAGATTCAAAAACACTGTTTCGGGTGTAAGCCCAAATCCGAATAATTATCGTGAACAGTAAGTCAGACTATCAGGTTCACGAATCCCAAAATACCTGCGTACTCAAAGTCCTTACAAAAGCTTCTTACACAAATTGCGAACCAGTTAGAATTTTTTTTGACCAACAATTTGAAAACGGCAAAAAAACTTTCATCGTAGATTTTGATAGTTGTTCATCGGTAGACAGTACCTTTCTTGGAATTCTTGTCGGACTTGCCCTGAAGTTAAGATCTTCAGATCCCAAAGGCACACTCATACTAGTCAATCTTAGGGAAAGGAATCTCGAAACTGTAAAGAATCTTGGCATACACCGCATTGCTGAGATTAGTTCTTCCATAGTTAATGATGAAAAAGATTTAATTAATTTAGACTCAGTATCCTCAGACAAGGGTGTAAATTCAGAAACAGTCCATTTTGCTCATAAAACTCTCATGGAGCTAAACACTAAGAATTTGAAAGTGTTTTGTGATGTAGTTAGCTTTCTAGAAAAAGATCTTGAAAGGAATCGTTGAATAAAACTCATGAATACTTTCCTATCATTCATTTGCGGTATCTGTCTTGGTATTACAGTTTATCTCTTTTTTAAGAGAAGGTTTTCCCTTCAAATTAGCGAGTTTAAGAATGAAAATTCCAGACTTCAGCAGGAAAAGAAAATTGTTGTCGATTTCATGCATAATCTGGCAGTCGCAATCGGTGAAGGTGTACCAAAAAATGAGTTGTATAAGAGGATTACACATACAGCAGTTATAACAACTGGTGCTATGAGTGCTTGTATATATGAGAAAACTTCCTCGAATCGACTTCAAGGAGTCGCTGTGGAGGGATTATTTCCCCCACAAAGGGCTATTAGAAAAGCAAAGGCAGGAGAGGGAAAGTCTAGGGCTCGCTTTCTTGAAAGTATTTTAACTTCTGAAACCCTTGAGGAAGGAGAGGGTATTGTTGGTCAAGTAGCCAAAACAGGTAAAGCAGAACTTGTTAAGCAAGCTGATAAAGACCCACGCGTCGTCATTCACAGTGATCCTTCACTCAAAGCAAAGTCTCTGGTTTACGCCCCTCTAATTCACGATGATAAAACTTACGGAGTTTTGGTTGTAGCCAATCCAGCCGGAGGACACTCCTTTACTCAAATGGACTTTTCTTTGATTAGTTCGCTAGCTGAACAAGCCGCAATGGCAATAAAGAATTCTGATGCCATGAATCTTCGTTTACAGAAATCACGAATTGATTCTGATTTAAAACTAGCAAGTGAGGTGCAAGAGTTATTCTTAACGCAAAAGTTTCCTGAACATAAAGGGATCGAACTTGATGCAAAATATCTACCTTCTGCTCAAGTAGGAGGAGATTTTTATGATTTTTACAAACTGTCTTCAAACAAGTTTGCAGTTTGTATTGCAGATGTTTCAGGCAAAGGTGTACCAGCATCTTTACTGATGGCCATTTGTCAAACCAACCTTCGACACTATGTAAAAAAACTAATAAAACCCTCCGATATTCTAAAAAGTTTAAACCAGCAACTCGAAGAAAGAATTAGGCAAGACATGTTCATAACGATTTTTTTTGCCATTATTGATGTTAAAAATAAAAAAATTACTTTTTCACGAGCAGGACATGAACCCGCACTAATTATTAGAAAACAAAATCTTAAAAATAGTACATATTCAGTAGAAGAACTTCACGGTGGAGGGATGGCAGTAGGTATGGTGCCTTCTTCAATTTTTGATGATATGATAGAAGATGTGGAAACAGAATTTGATTCTGAAGATACACTACTTCTTTTCACAGATGGAGTAAGTGAAGCTACTAATCAGGATGGAGAGGAATATGGATTGCAAAATTTAAAGGTATTCGCTTCGGAAAATGCTTCTTATTCCCCAAATGTTGTAAACCGAAAACTTATTAATAAATTAGATGCTTTCACTTCTTCTGAATTGGAAAGAGACGACATAACTCTTCTCTGTGTAAAAATGAAATAAGTTCAAAATATTTTGCCTTCGTCAAAGTCAATGATGTCGGCAAAAGATATAAGATCCATGCGATCTTGGGCTCCTAAATTCCTTCGAACCTCTTCTAATTTCTCTTTTGCCATGTCTGCGGTACCCATTTGTACCACTTTACGATTCCACTCGTGGACTTTTAAGTCACTCGGAAATATCTTACTTAATTCTTCCTCTAGCTCCTTCTCACTATTTGAGATTTTTACACAATTTATGATTTGGGCTGGATCTAAATTTAAGTGTAAACATAGAAACCCATCAAACCCCTTTGTGAAATTACGTTGATAACTCTTGGGCAGTTGACCATTCAAATGCTTTCTTATTTTTGCAATAAATCGAGGCAAATGAAGTAATCCTGATTTATGAGCTTCATAAGGGGAGGGTAGATCTAAACAGGTTTCACCTGTTGGGCCGTGAACTATTTTTTCATCCATGTTTGTAAAAATTTATGAATATTATTTGATGAAATTTCGTCAGTAAATGAAAACCGCAAAGAAAAATCGTACAATTCGTAGAATCTCAAAATACTTATTTGAGTATAAATTGCTCTTTGCAACAACATTGATCCTGGCATGCATTATGACAACCCTTTCCGTCTTGGTCCCTTCAGTGATTCAAGAAGTGCTTGATAGAATTTTTTACTCTGAATCCTTCAATAAGAGCATTCTCATCTCAGGAATTATTATTATTGGAGCCATGTTTTTAGTAAAAGAAGTACTTAATTGCCTAAGGATTAGAACCAATAATAAATTGGAGCAAAAGGTAATATTCAATATTCGAAAAGACCTACATGATAAACTTTTAGATTTACCTGTAAGTTTCTATGATAAAAGAAAGAGTGGGGAAATTGCCTCTCGTGTAGTGGAAGATGTTCAAAATGTTGAAAGAGCGATTTTAGACGGTACTGAACAGGGAGTAATCTCTTTTTTAACATTAGCAGGGGTAACGACCATGATGTTTATTCAGGAGCCAAAATTAGCACTTTTGGTGTTTCTTCCGCTTCCTATACTAATTATTTTGGGTTTTAATTACGCTAAAATTTCTAAAAAGAATTGGAAAGCAGTAAGAGAGGCTTCTGGAGATCTTAACTCATTACTAGTCGAAGACATCCAAGGGAATAGACTAATTCAATCTTTTGCTCTAAAAACAAGAGAAAGAGAGCGATTTGATAAAGTTGGTAAGATTCTTGAGAGGCGCTCTTTAACTGCAATGTATCGTTGGTCCATACAAGGACCTGGAGCCAGTTTTCTATCTTCGCTGGGAATTTTAGCTGTAGTTGGCATGGGAGCTTTTTTGCTGCAAAATGATCC
>Ga0163109_10001205_pt1 | contig 20627 bp, 11 predicted proteins | sample CRUFie1St13metaG_FD_108704 | JGI IMG/M metagenome (GOLD analysis project Ga0163109, IMG submission 108704) | Marine microbial communities from the Costa Rica Dome - CRUD Field 142mm St13 metaG | ecosystem: Environmental > Aquatic > Marine > Oceanic > Photic zone | place: Costa Rica: the Eastern... | reverse complement strand
TGATTGTAAATAGAACCAGCACCAGTCTTAGTCCATTGTGTTACTGCACCTTGAGTTGCACCAGCAACACCTTCGTATGAACCTGTAAAGGATGTAATTCTTATAATGTCTGAGTTTGCAGCTGATGATTGTAGGGTAATACTTGTACCATTGGTTGCAGAATAGTCTGTACCACTTCTAAGTAGTACACCATTCTTAAATACTAATAGTCTGTTAACAGAATACTGTAGTGTTTCACCAAAGTTATCTGCACCACTAAATGTTCTATTTGAACTTGAACCATCTGAACCATTATATTCAAAGTCTTGGAAAAAGAAATACTGGTCAATAATACTATTAATAGAATCTACTAAAGAACCTTTTTGACTTGTTCTAAGTGTACCTATTCCACCAACCTCATCTACGAGGTCGTTATAAGACTGTCTTAATACTTCTAAGGTATCGTTATTACTTACATTCTTCGCCATTACATTTATCCAATATTTGTGTCATCATTACTTTTAATTCCGACATTTCTGTTCTTAGTTCTTGTATCTCGTTGTTTTTCATTTGCATTATAGTTTGTCTTTTTTTGTATAATGCATAAGCATTCTTATCAGTATTTATAACTGCTTTACTAAACTCATCCTTGACAAGATGTTCTTTTCCTTTAATCTTAGGCAAGTGCTAGTCCTCTAAATGCTCTGATACCACATGGTTGTGTAGTATCTTTACTCTTCATCACAATCTTAATTGAAAATCCTATGAACTCTTCTAGATTATCTGCATCATATTCATATGACCTAAACTTACTTGAATCTGCATCTGGTACATTTGTAGTTGCAAATTCTGTCCAACCTAATTCTTCTGGTGGAAGAGTACTATCTGATTTCAATAATTTAAAGTATGTTTTTATTTGTCCATCGGCTGCACCACTTGGTCTAAATCCATCAAAAATAACTTTGAGTTGTGATGCTGGATTTTCTAATTGTACTAATCTTGTACAATAAATTGCAGCGTTGTTATCACCTTCTGGTTCTGTTGGGTCTATAAATGTATTATTAGCTGAAAGGTCACTAGATGAACTTACATGATTAATTCTATTCATGACTGTATTTGCACCTATAGAACCTATATCAACAATTGGTGATACAAAATCAGATGTTGATATCATATCTAATTCTAATTTAAATGATTTCTGAGATGACATATTATCTGTTTCATTTATCTGAGATGCAACTATACCAGATGTAGTCATAAAGTTATTATCGTTTAGAATAACTGTTTCACTTGTATTATTTCTTGAATAACTTGATGAAGTACCCTGTGGTGTATTTGTACTAGTTCTAAATATTTCAGATGTTATTCCTGTCTTAGGATAAATAATATTAGGTACTAAAGTATGCAATACATCATAGTACATGTTTTCTGTTGCAGTAACATTATTACCACCACCTTTCACATTTGCAGTACCACCACCATGAGTAGCTCCACTACCACTACCTAGATTAATATCTATTTCATAAGAGTCTAAATCAAATGATTTTACTGCTTTGTTATGTGTTGTATTAATTTTACTAATTGGTATTCCACCTAAAGTTTGTTCTACTGCTGTAACTGTTAATGTTGCAAATGTTGTTGAACCAGAACCACCCACATCAGCTTGTGTAATTGTAACTGTTTCGTTTACTGCAAAACCTACGCCTGGGTCATTGATTATAACATTAGATATATTAGAAGTAGTATCAAGTGTAATATCAAATGATGCATTTTTACCATTTCCATTACCATCTTTACTTACTGTATAAGTACCAATTACACCTGTTCCAGATGATGATTCTGTAAGAGTTTTTATACCATTATCTTTGTCACCTACAACACCAGTTATAGTTACACTTGAGTCTGTATCGTACATACCATGTGAACTATGGAATACTCTTATTCTATCTCTATCACTAGAACCTACAACTTCTATTGGGTTATTCTTTAACTTTTTAGCTGGTATTGCATTGTTTTCTAATATGACTTTACCAGATGATTGAGTAAACTTACATCTATTAATATTAAATTTTAAATCTTGTAATTGTTCTGGACTCCAAGTTGAACTATTTTGTGATTTAAATAATACACCTGCGTATGGTTGTCTATCGATTGGTTCTTTTGTATGAACATCAAAATCACCCATTTGACCAACCCAAGTTAGATATGCATTTGAGTTTGACTCAAGCACAAAACAGTATTCTGTATTTGGATTTAGATATACTGGTGCTGGGAAGGTAAACTTAGTAGCTGTTTGTGCATTTGCACTAACTGATACTTCACTTGGATATAAAGTTTTTTCTGCAAAAGGTAATACTTTTTGAGTTGGTGAACCATTCAACATCTGTCTAATTGAACATGTTACTGGTAATCCACCACCATCTTTTGCACTAAAGAACACTTCTATTGAGTTTACAAATACACCTTCTTCTTTTTCTATAAGGAATGATTGTGCAAGAGGGTCAATCCATTCTGTTGATGAACTAGTTGTTACTAGTTGATTTGCTCTTGATTCGTTTACTGTTTCTTGTACTACTCTACCATTTCTTGTAGATATTATTTCTGTTTGTGTAGATGTTAATGAACCATTTGCCATAAAGTTTGCAAATCCAGATGTAGTTGATAATGCACCATCTACTGTTGTTGAATCTGTAACTTTAAGTGTTCTTACACCTGTTTCAAATCTTAATGTATCATTATTAGGTACTGAGAATGTTGCATTTAATTTACCTTGGAAATCTGTTACTAACTGAGTTCCCTTTGAAGTTCCACCACTTACACCATAAGTTGCAGATGCTGGAGTACAGTGTGCATTTACTTTGACATTATCAAAAAATACATTTAATGCAGTGTTTGGTTTTAGTAATTCACCTGTAATTGTAATATCAATTTCTCTCATGAAATTAATTGCAGAAACAGCCACTACTCTGTCATTTCTTGTTTCTACTATATCTTCTACAACATTTGAGATAATACCTGTTCTAGTTGCTCTTGTAGGAATTGTTCTTGTAATTGTAGTACGAATACCTCTCCTACCTTCTCTTCCTCTTTGACCTCTTCTTTGTCTTCCTGTTCTTTGTTGTTCTTCTACAAGTTCTCTTTCGTCCATTGCAACTCCAGAACCAAAAAATGTTTCTTGTACTTCATCTGTAACTCTAGTTTCAATAGGTCTTCCAGACCATGAATGTTGCCAGTCATTCCAGACTGTTCCTAATTCTATTCCAGCTAATATTGCATCATAGTTTCCTTCATTGTTTGATGTAATACTAGGAAGAGTTTCCATGTCATGCCAGACATCCTTGTCTGGACTTAATTCTATTCTACCCACAAAGTTTGCAACATCATATGGATTAACATTTACTTGTTGTGATGCTTTATTAGAAGTAATATGTGCAACTTCGGTAAATGGTAAAGTAAGTAAATCACCACTTTGTGTTATGTTTGATGATGTACCACTATTAAAACTTAAATCAAAATAATTTGTTCTATGAGATGGTCTTGCAAGTCCTTCTGCTTGGTCTATTGCAACACCATAATCTGGATGGAATACATCTCCTACCCCATGACCTTTAAATGCATCTACAACAAAACCAGATTTAAATCTATCAAAACCTTCGTCATCTAAAACTTGTAATGTTTCTGTTTTCTCTTCTAACATAGAAAGTGAAACAGCAGTTTCTAATTGTGTTAATCTTTTTTGTATACCATCAAGGTCTCTCATAGTGTATCGTCTGTGATGCACTAACTTCGATATTATATCTCCGACTACTGGAGTAAACGCTGGTATGAATAATTCTGCAATCTCAATTGCATTATCAACCTTTGCACCTTTTTTAGGTTTTTCACTAGGTTCACCTTTTACAACTTCAAACTCTCCTTGGTTTGTTAAAAATATTCTATCAATTCTTGGTAAATAATGTTCATAATTTACAAATATATTAGAACCTATTTTTGCAAGGTCTAAAGGATTTGCATCATTACCTTCAAATGTAGTGTTTCCATACGAGAATGGATTATTAGTTATATCAGAAATATCTGGTGCTGACCTAACATTTGCATCTGGAGATGATGATAGTAGACGAGCACATTTTGGTCTATAGTCTATTGCATCTGCAAGAGCAAAATCACCATCAACATCAAAAGATGCAGATGGGTCAAATCTATCTGCTTGATAAGTAGGTATTTCCTCTATTGATAATTCAGTAGGGTATGATGATACACCCCTAAAATGATTACCAGAACTATGTGTAAAGTAATCAAATACGACCATGATTGAATTTGTAGGTGCTGGTGCAGATTCTTTTCTAGTAAGTTTACCATTTGCATAGAATCCATCTCTTTGACCATCATCAAGAATAAAGTTATCTGTTATATTTTTTGAACCTGCTGATAAATTACTAATGACACCAGACTTTGAACCACTGTCATTAAATGTTATACCTTCTCCATTTTGAAATAGTGGAGAGTTTTCTTTGTAATAGAAATAACATACATTTGTACCACCTAATTCATTACCAGCATTTTCTATTAGTATACCTCTTGCACCAGATACATTACCTACAACTTCTGTTCCACCTGTAGATAATGCATTACCACCAGAATCAGCAGTATATGTAAATGATGGTGGTACTGGGTTTGTTGATAATGTTCCACCACCAGAACTTATACTATTACCACCTTCAAATATTCCTCTAATTGTATAAATGTCTCCTACACCTAAAGTTATATCTTTGTGAGAATATGAATTACCATAAGTACTTGTTGAGTTTGAAGTACCAACTACAACACATGCACCTTGTACTAAAGCTTTACTTGCAGAACTTACAGATGTCCTAGTTACTGTTGCAATAACTTTTACTGTCTGACTTGCTGGTAAATTACTAATTGTAATTGCACTTGTTCCTTGGTTTGCAATATCACTACTTGATATTGATATCTTTGCACCATTACTTGCGACACTGCTTACATGATAATCATCTTCACTAAATGTATTGAATGTACCATCACTTGCAGTTAAAGTAACTTGACCACTACCATTGGTGACCTCTAAAAATTGTCTTCTTATAACTTCTGATTGAACAGCACTTATTTCTTTAATACCAGTATTAGGTAATCCAGATATTGCAACTGTTTGGTCTGGATTATAAAACTTAGCTCTTTGTCTGACTATGTTACCACTAATGATATCTCCAGTTGTTCCAGAAATATCAGATACAACTACTGTATCATTATCTGTTATTGATATTACATTTGTAGTTGCACCATTTGAAAGTAGTAACTTATCACCTTCAACAAGTTCACTTGTAAATCTGGATGCAATACCTTCTATAGTATCGTTACTTGAGTCACCATCTACTGTAACTGTTCCCTGTCCTGTTATTGTAAAGTTATCTTCTAATCTAACATCTGCACCAAACTCTTGGAATGTTCCAGATGCTCTGTCTTGGAATACTTTTCTGATTGCACCGATGTCATAGTTCCTTATTCCATTTGATTGAATTGCAACACCACCAGATGCATTTTGATGTTTTCTTACTGTCTCACCTATTTGGAAAGTACCAACAACACTATGTACTAATACTGTCGTTCCACTTGAAACTGCTTCTGCAACAATACCTGTTGCACCAGAAGTTACACCTTTAATTTTTTGTCCTTTTGAAAATGATACTGAAGCTGTTGTAAGTTTAGTAAACATTTGTACATCAAATAAATGTAATGAATCATTTGATGAATCAAATTGTTCGTATGCTCTGACTCTTGCAAATCCTATGTGTTGTCCAGAACCTTCTGCAGCGTTATTTGCAACACTACCACCTGCTGTGTCATAAAGATTTACTGTTGAAAATGCATCTAAACTACCAGATGCACCTATGTCTGGTTGACCAGAAACATTAAATATCTTTAAAAAGTTTCCAATTCTAAATGGAGATGCAACACTAGTTCTTGACTTTACTGTTCTTGCTTTGTCTATTGTCAAAAATGTAGGTGTTTGTTTATCGACCTCAAACCCTCTAACATATGCTTTACCAGCAGATATTACAGAAACAAATTTGTTAATATTTCCAGCTGGAGTATCTGTAGATGTGAATACCCCATTATTTGATAGGTCATTAAAATGTTCTCTAAACCCTAAAGTGAAAGGTTGTAATGTGTAGTCACCAGACTCGTCAAATGTTCTTCTTGCAAGTGTTTCTTGTAGTCTATTGTATTCGGTAATTTCTTGTTTTCTAACAACTTCACCACCTTCTAATCTCATGAGTTCGATAAAGTCTGTTGAGTCTGTTGCAGTTAATGATTTTTTTGCAAGAACTAATTGTACTTTTAATCTGTCTGCGCCAGGAGCATTTTCGTTAGATGACCCCTGTGCATTATCTAGTAGACTATTATCTTCTGAATATGTGGTAAGTGTTTCTGCAATGTCTACACCAACTTTAAATGATGGAGTATTAGAATATTTTTCTAGTATGATTGTTTGTGCAGGCACCTTGACAAACATACCTCGTGTGTATATAATACCTTCGGATATACTTGCAGCTGAACCTACCATTGACCCTACATCTATAGAACCTGCTACTGAGAATACTTTGAATTGATTTGCTGAACCAGCACTTGTATAACCACCAAGACCATTTGCATCCTGTGTTACTTCATCTAAAGTTTCACCATCTTGAAATTCTGTAAAAAATGTAGAACCAGAATTACCTGTTGCTTGATATTTGACATGTAATGTTAAATTATCATCTGTTGTTTTCTGACTTGTATTTACTACTTTACCTATGACACCAGAAGTAAGTCCTTTATAAAACTTACCTACTGAGTCTGCACGAAAAGATTCAGTGGCAGACACACCACTTCCATTTGGATTTAAATCCTCAACCCTTACTCCAAAGTATTGATTGTCATAGTTAGTTCTTGCACCAAGGATGATTGCACCCTCTTTGAACATGTGAGAACCAAACCTCTCAATCTGGTTTTGAAGTATTGATTGTAATTGTGTTAGTTCCCTAGCTTGAATTGCAGCTGATGGTTTGAAGAGAACACGATGGAAACTCTTGCTCTCATCAAAGTCATCATAATAAGGACTAACATTAAGGTCTGTTTTTTGAGCCACTGTTAGTTATCCTACATTTCTATAATTAGTTTAATATCCTCAATCTGGTCAGCTGCCCTTGCAACTGCACCTCTATTTTCTAGATATACAATATCTCCAGAGTTTCTTTGTACTTCTGGAAACGATGCACTTATACCACCACTAGATAAGATTGTTCCTTTACTTGCAAGTGAACCTAATGTACTTCCTGCGTGTATAGTATTTCCATTTGCAAAATTACTAAAGTTTCCAACTGAATCAGATGCTGGTAAATAGAATACATGTCTATTTGTTGCATCTACTGATACCACTCTACCTACTGCTGTTCCAGCAACAACTGTTCCAGCATTTGCAATAAAGTCATCAACTACAGGCATAGTTGCACCAGAAGTCATTGTAAATCTATTTAATGCACTTAGTGTGGTTGCACTTGATAATGTGTTACCACCAGCATTTGTTGGATTGGTAATAAGTCCAATCTGTCTAAAATCGTTGTCTGTTGGGAAGTCACCAGAACCCTCTGCATATTCTAAACGAGAGTTTACGATGACATAGTTTCCACCTAGTTCTTCTACTGCATCTGAACCATGTCCATTCTTAGGACTGACAATAATGTCAAAAGTTGCACCTGTTCCAGAAGAACTTGTTGCAGTTTGTAGTAAAGAATTATCTATACTTGCAACTGAGTATCCACTACCCACTGCATTTACTGATACTGCTGTAATAGCACCAGAAGATACTGTTACTGTAAGTTGTCCACTTTGACCATCTCCACTGATTGCAACATTAGATGTACCATCTGAACCATATGAAGAACCACCTGCTGTGACTCTTGCATGTTCGATTGTTCCATCAACAGCTGCATTTTCTACATCCCATTGTGCAGAGTTATCATCTGCAGCTGCAACTCCTAATCCACCAACATCACCTTCTACTGCTTCTTTTCTACCAATAGTTTTTACTGGTATAAAATCAGATGTCACAAACTTAATAACATCGGATGCAGAAATAGAATACATGTATTTCCATCTATATCCATCTGCTGTTGTTAAGATGTTTGTTGAAGTTCCTGTTGGCATAACTGTTGAGTTTGCACCATTGTTGTTTGAGATTACTTTATATACATTGTAATCACTGGTGACAACATAAAATAATGATGCCCATAAGGTTGATGCACCACTGTTTGCAGTGTTGCTTGAAGTATAGTTATGACGATATTCGTCATATACTGTTCCGCTTGTCCAGTCTCTTCGGATAATGGCATGACTTACATCTGTTGCGTTAACTTTTTTAAGTGCTGTCATATTTGCATATGCATCATACTCATCATTTAGAGAGTCAACTGGAGTAGGCGGTGTGTTGTCGTCTGGCCACGACAAAGGTCTTCCAATAAACATGTACATTGAGTTATTAGTCTCAGTAGCACTTTGTTTAAATTCCTTTGCATTGTGGAGACGAAATTTTTCTGTAATTATCGCTGCCATTTTTTTCCTTCCTCTAAGTTAAAAATATTTTCTATTAAGTATTTATATGTATTTATACACCAGATTGTACAGAAGCTGGATAATTTAGTATCATACTTCGTCCACCATGTTCCTGTAAATCAGAAATACTTCTATTTGGATATAAAGTACTTATATCACTAATTTTAACACCTTCATATGGTGCTTCTACAAGTAATCTACCTGCCTCATTCTCAAAGAGAATCTCACTACCATCTTCCTGTGTTATCCTTTCCTCAAACTTAAGTGTTTGAGAGAAACCTACTTTTGCAAGGTCACCTAGTGTTGGGCCAAGTCTTTCGACTGGTTCACCAAATGATATTGCATCTTCTTGGATTATTCTTGTTCCATCTTCATATACAAGTGTATCTTGTACTTCGGATTTCATAAAATATGAACCCAAGTTATATGACCTTTCAGTCACAAATCTTTCATGTTCTTCTATGTCTGTTGCAAGTTCTAATGCAAGTCTACCACCATTTTCTAATGTTAGTTCTTCTGTTGGGTCTACAGTCCATTTATCACCAACATAATAATGTCCATCTGTTGTAGTTAGTGAATTATATTTTTCTGCCTCTGGTTCTGCCATCAAGAATCCATGGTCTAATTCTTCTATTAGATATGAACCATCTTCTGTTATGATAAACTCTTCATCTACATTTGCAACTGAGTTAATTCGTTTTGCATCAGATGGAACTTTATGTCTTTCTCTTCCTGTTACAAGGTTGTTAATTATAGAATCTCTATTTGCACTCTTAATTGTTTCACCCCAATCCAATCCACCTGTTTGTACGATTGCAGTTGTTCCACCACCACTACCTCTTAGTCCTTGTTGATTTGCATCCTCTTTACTATCTGGTACGATAGTTAGTAATTTACCAGACTTAGTATTTGCACTTGCAAAAGTTTGTAGTATTGTAATGTTCTTTCTATGTTGTCTTGTTTCACCATTATAAAATTCAGATGTTAAATGTGAAGCTGCATTTGGGTCGACACTTGTTGATGGTCTACTTGGGACTGATACTGGAGAGTTGTGTCCTTCATCAAATTCAACTATACTTTCATGTACATGATGCATTTCTACTACAGTTGCAGTAAAGTGTGTTGTAGTCCCTGCTTCGTTTGTGACTGCACCTGTAGTAAAGTTACCTACATTTGAACCAAACGAATCTGCACCAGACCAAACTATAATGAACTTATTAACTGTATCATGTTCCATAACACGACCTAACACACCATTATTTTTTATGGTTTGACCTATTGACAATGCATTGTCTAAAGTGTTATAATAGATTCGGTGATGTGCATAATGAGGATATATCTCTAGTTCTTTGATAACTTGATGTCCATGTGCAGTTACATTTGCACGAATAATCCTATCATACAATCCAACATCGGATTCTGTAATTGTTTCCCCAACAATAAATGCTTGTCCAGAACCTTGGTCTGTTTTAACACTGTTGTCAACTACTGAGTTTATAATTGCTTTTTTACCAGACGACTGTCCAACAAGACCATGTATAAATTCTATATCTGTATCTGACTGGTCTGTTTTCCAGTCACCATGTGTTTCCATAAACAAAGTAAAGATACCTGCTCTACCACCTTCTACAGTTAATTGTTTCATTGCAGTGTGGTCTGGTCTAATAGTATCAATAATTATAAATGATGGGTCTGCAAGTAAGTTACCACTTTCATCTCTTTCTCTATCAACAACTCTACCTGTGATTTCTCCTATGTCTCCTCTAATTGGAGCTTTAAATAATTTTTGTGATACTGTCTCACCTATAGTAAAGTCTCTTGCACCAGCTGGTGACATATCAGTTGTACTTAGATTTAATCTTAATCTGTCATCTGCAATAAATCTTTCTGTTACTGCAACACCTTCTCCAGATTCTAAAATAACATTTTGTTCTTCTGCATAGAATACTTCTTCTTCGCCTGGTGCAACTGTTCCTGTTTCTAGGATAATTTTTGCTGGGTCAATTTTAGAACCAATAATAAGTGTTGGTATGAAAGACCTTGTAACTCTATCACCATCAAATCCCTCAGTATTAGAACCAGCACGATATGTTTCTGCACTTGCTTGTATAACATTTTTAATTGCAACTTCACCAAAGAAAATTGTACCTGCTGGATTTAGTAATTGTTGAACAATAGAACGATATCTATTAATACTTTGTCCTACTTTAATTACATATGAAAAGTCTTGGTAGAATCTTGAGTCTTGTATTCTTTGTGCAGTAACAGATGGGAATCCTACATCACTAGTATAGTTACCATCTATTTTTGCAAATACATTATTGTTTGCACTGACTGTTGCTGGGTTACCTTCTAATATTTTAAATGTTTTATTGTCGGATGTAGTTACAGTTTCATTTTTCAAAAAGAAACCAGATGAGGTGTCTATAGAAAGTATCCCTCTATCACCATCAAAGTTTTTAATTGTACCTATTGCACCACTTACATCTCCTGTTGCAGTTGTATCTACAGTTGGTGATGATGATACACTACCTACAATAAAGTGTGATACAAAGTCTGGTATACCTTTTGATTTATCAAAGTGATTACCCTCTTCAATAACTCTAAGTTTTCCTATTCTTCCAATTGAATCACCATAAGGTAATACCTTAAGACCTGTTCCTGTTGTAAAACTATTTTGTTTTACTGTTGCAGTTGCATTAGAAGATGACCCTGTAATAGTACCACCTACAGCAAATGTTGTAGTATCTGTTGTACCTTGTAGTTTACCTATGACAAGTTTCTTTGCACCTATATCATGGTCAACTAAAATACCTGTTGTTGTTCCAGATGTAACAGTTTCACCTATAGTAAATTCTGGTGTAGTCTCTTCTGTATAGAATACCTCACCACCAGCAAAAGCTTTAGGTAAAGAAGTATATCCTACACCACTTGTTGTTACTCTAACTCTTTGTACTGCACCAGTTGGATTTGCACCAGACTGGTCAAAAATAAGTTTGTCATCTCCAGAAGATTGTAATCCATCTTCTAGAATTAAAGTTGTTTCTTCTGGTTGTGCAAATACTTCTATAACTGTACCAGCATTACCAACATAATTTGCATGAGAAGCGTTTGCATAAGTTCCTATGAATACTACTGAACTACCATTGAGTGCTATGTTTGCACCACCTGTAACTTCCTCAAATACTGAGAAGTTAATATTACCACCTTGTGCAGTTATGTTCTGTGTTGCATCTGCTCTCTTGACTCGGACTATAACATTCTCTGGGTCATACACCATAAGATTATTATGTTTATCTCTTCCAGTAAATGTAGTTTGTCCACCTGTTGCAGTAAATTCAAATGCACCAAATGTAGTACCAGACTCTAATAGTATATCACCAGATATAGATGTGATTACACCTTGTGCAAGTGTTCCACCGCTATCTCTATTATCAAATACTACTAAGTCACCATCTTCGTATCCTGTTCCTCGATTAGATGGGTCTACTAAAACTTTTTCTACTTTACCATCTGTGGCTTCACCTACTAATGTTTTTGCAGCTGTTCCTACACCAAGTTCTGATTGTGGTAAATTTACTGTAACATTTTCTGATAGTGAATATAATGAACCCCTAGATACTTGTTCTGATTTCATTGCACCACCAATTTCTGCTTCTGTATTTGGAGTGTTAACTGTTTCTCTAACTAGTATTGGTGTCTTACCATGTAACTCATTTAGACTATTATCTGTTTGTGTTCCTTCTTCTAATACTAATAAACTTCCAGCCTCTTGGTCTTCTAATTGAAATGCTTCTGTGTCATCTGATTCAGATGAAAAGAATCCATTACCATCTTCAAGTCTAAGTAATATGTTACCCTCTGTATCATCTAAGTCTGTTATGATACCTCTTACTGTTGCAAGATGAAATTTTAAATTGTCTGTTCTTGATTGTAATTCTACTGAGTCACCTATAGTCAATGAACCTATGAATGGCTCCATAATTACCACTCTATAAACATTGTCTCCTTCTCCAGAAGTGACTCTTGTAATTGTGTCTGCTTGTATTTCTGTTACTACTTGTTGTTCTGAATTTTTCTTTACTACTTTTCCTTTGTTATACTCAAGTAGATTTTCTGTAGAATGTAAATGTATAACTGTAGATTCTGTCCATTTAGATTGTGATGGTGCTATAACATTATCCTGTGGATAACTAATTGATATGTCTTCGTTGTATAGAGCTCTAAATAAAAAATCGTATGATGCCATACTACCTTTTGCAAGATAGATTTGATTTATATGTTTTGCAAGTAATCTTTTATCTGCAAGAATAGTTGCATCAATCGAAGGCATGAAGTCTCTTCGGAAGTATTCTAAAAAGTCTCCTGTTGTTTTATCTACATCTGCATAGTCTAACAAATTGTTTGCAGCGAATAATGCACCACCTTCGAAAGAACCTACCTTTGCAGTGTAGTTACTATTTTGTCCAACGATTGTTTCTTCTGGTAAAAATTGTGCTTCAGTAAATACTTCGATATAAAGTTTATTGGTGCCATCTCCAATAACATCGATTCTTGCAGTTGCACCAGAAGTAGAACCAACTACATATTCACCTATTTCCCATGAACCAGTTTGTGATACACCTGTCGTGTTTTGTTCATATAGGAATTCTGCTTTAGATAAAGGAGATGGGTCGAAAGTTCCTCTTTCTTGAAGAAGACTTCCTTCCCCATCTTCTAAACCTATTTTTTCTAGGTCTATTCCCTGTTCATATGTAAGGATGCCCTTCTCTAAGAAATCAAAGTAAGCAGTTAGAAACTTCTTAAATCCTTGTCCTTCCTCATTCATGTACTCTGGTAAGAGTTCATGTAATTGGTCGGTTATTCTATTATTGAGAATGGGCATTATTAATTATCCTTAAGCATTAACAGTATAGGAATTTCCACCTATAACAACCCAACCATATGTTGAGCCAGTGTATAACATTACAACTGAATCACCAGCACTGTCAAGTTCTACATTTGAACCACCAGTAAATGTGCCTGATGGAGTAATTCTTGGAGAACTTCCACCATCACTTACTAGACAAAAATATTTGATTTGTCCTGTAGAACCATTTCCTAAAGTTAGGATATCTTGTCCACTTGAACTTGAAGTTAAGTAGTGTGCCCATTTACCTATTGTTGCAGTTGCAGCGTTTGAACTGAATGATACAGCTTCTGCTGATTGAGCAAATCCAAGATAATCTGGAAGGTTGTTTAAAACATTACTGACTGTAACCTTTTTGTTTACTGGAGTACCAGAAGGGTCGTCAATAACATGAAGCAAGTCTTCACCTGCTATGCCTGTACCAAGGTCTGATAAGGCCGTTACTTTTTTATCTGCCATTTTAAGTTTCCTCTCTAATTTAGCATTTTAAAAACCCACACCATGTGGGAATATTACTTCATGCATACACATGAATCATAGTTTAGGAGTAACTAGACGAGGATGTATATCCCACCCCAGCACTCGTATCACCAGATGCGATGGTGTCTGTTGCACCAGTCACATTTATCAATGATGTGTTAATATCTAGAAGGTTATTTCTAAATGCAACTGCATCATATGAATTTGGAATCACTACAAAGTGAATTGTTCCATCGGTATTATTTGTTGAAATTATATTAATACCATTAACTGTTATTTTACCATTTGTGTAATCAACTGTTCCTGCTTGATTATCACTATAAACTCTTGTTGAACCAACCATAGAATATCTTCGAAGATTTCCCTCTCCATCATCGTCAAAGAAAGAAGTCTGGGTATCACCAGATACGATAAATCCTGTGGTTGTTAATATACCACCATTGTGTTTGTTGTGTCCTGTATGTGGATTGTAGAAAGAGTTACCACTGCCAAATTCTACAGTGTAACCTTTACTCTCACTCAGTGTAGGTGAGATTGTTTTACGAAGTTTGACAGTTGTAGTGTTCGAAAGAATCGAAGATTCTGCACTGTCTATGTCTCTTGCTAGAACTGAGTGCCTAAAAATACTATCAAACCCACTTAGATAGGTACTGTCGTGTGTTACAATTGCAGCCCTAACAAGTGTTTCTAGTTCAGATACAGTTTTAGTTGTTGCACGAGGGTTAAATTTGAAGTTGCTTGTAATTGCAATATCAATAATATCAGCATCAACTATTTGTGGTCTGACTGTTAACATATTTAGTGATTTCATCTTGTCTCTTAGGATAACTTTTTCAGAACTTGTTAATCTATTTACATTTTGCCCAGGCTTAATTGCAATGAATATCTTTCCATATTGTGGTGGATTGTTATCTTCTCCACCCCAAACAGATATAGAATCTGCGCCTGGGTATAAAGTTTGTAGTTTAGATTTGTAATCATCTACTGTTACTAATCTATTTTGTGATGTATAAAACTTAGAGGCTGCAAACTTAATTGAGTCTACAGACTCTTTTTCTTTACCACCAGAAGACTGTGTTACATTTGTTATTGTAACATCTGTATTATTTGCAATTGAATCTGTCATGGTAAATACTGTTGCACCATTTATATGGTCTTCATTTGTTACTAAGTATGACACTGTAATCGTGTCACCATCTAAAGGTTCTGCACTAATTACACCATCACCAAAATATATTTCAAATTGTCCTAAGTCATTTTCTTGTACATACCATGCTTTACTTGTAGAATCTAAACCACTAATATCTGTAGATTCTGTCCATGCAGAACTAGAACCACCTGTTGACTCTACTGTAACTGTAATACTTTTTGTATCTACTCCTTCCTCTGTCAATGGGAATCTTTGATTTTGTACTTGACCATTGTATAAAAATATGTCTGAGTTCATTGTTCCTTGATATAACTCAAGACCTTCAAATTTATAAACACCATTCAATGGTGATATTGTTGTTGACTCTAGTAATACAAATGGAAAATTAAATCCATCGAATACTGTTTTGAATTTATGACCTCTATTAAGTGTAAGTGTTGTGGGTACTTGTCCACCAATAATAGGATTGTTTACTTGTAAATCTATTGTTGCCATTGAGGCAGTTGCACTAGTAGGTGTATAACCTATTTCTTTTGCACGAGAAACTACATTCTTTCTTATCTGTGCAGTATCTAAGAATAACTCAGATGCAACCATGTTTGCATTGAAAGCTGATACATGTGAACTATATGCAAGAAGGTCTATGAGTAAACTAATATTACTCCCTTCAAAATTGTAATCTTTAAGAGTCTGTTGACCCTTAAGATATTCTTTTAAATTTTTTGAAATATCATCAAAGTCTAAATCGGTGATATTAATTTGTGAACTTTTAACTGCCATTATCGTACTCTCTCCAATACAACTTCCAACTCTTGTGCTTCTGGTACACCTCTAATTCCATAGTGAATATTGATATACATTCTATTATTTCTATCTTGATTTAAATATATCTCATCAATCGCAACTCTAGGTTCAAAGTCTTCTATTGCTTCTGTAATTTGTTTTCTTATTTCAAACTTAGTAATATCATCTGCAAGTTCAAATAAAAGACTTCTTAGATTTGCACCAAAGCCTGGTCTAAAAGGTCTTTCGTAATCATTAGTCAACATAATATTTCTTAGTGACCTTTTGATTGCGTCTTTGTCATACTTAAGAATTAAATCTCCAGTAGAAGGATGTGGTGTGATATTTAAATCCATATCAGTATACCACCTTCTTGCAGTTATCTTGTTTTGATTTTTTACATAATTTCCACTCATACTATTATTTATGCACCTTCTTCTATTAGATTATCAATTGATATTTCTTTTGGCATACCAATTATTTCTAAGAACGAACATAGAGTAAATGGTAGTGGTAAATCTGCTGGTATAAAGAACTTAATAAGTTTCGTAAGTTTTTCGAGACACGCTTCAAGTAACATTTGAGGTAAGTTTTCTATAAAGTTCTTGAGTCTATCTCCCAACTTATCTATATTCCAGTTTGGAAAATCTATTTTCTTAAACTCACCTATATCTTCTAGATTAATTAAATCACCTAGTGTCTCTGGTAACTCAAGACCTAACACTTCAGCTTCACTAGCAATCTCTGATACTACTGGTATAGGCATTGCAAGTAGTTCTTCTTGAAAATCTTTTCCTGCTTCTTTGAATTCTTTTTTCAAGTCCATAAGAAATTTATCAGTATCAAAATCTAATTTACCACCATTTGCAACCATCTTAGGTAAGTCAAGTAATATTTTAAGTATTGTTGAGATTGGTGCTGGTAATAATTCTAATACTTCCACCACTGCCTTTACAGCTGCATTGTCAAATAAAGGTTCAAATGCTTCAAAGATATTCCCTTGCATTATCTTTTTAACTTTTCGTACAAACTCTTTCCATGCTTTAGATAATTTAATTGCTGGTACATCAATACCTTCTGTACCATCCCAGTTTTCTAGAACAAAGTCTGGAACAAGTAAATCTATTATTTCATCACCAGCCTCTTGGAATTCTGTTAGGAGTTTTGCTTTATAATCTGGGTCTGATATCAATGCAACTACATCGACTTGAATACCTGTGATAGGTTCTATTATAACTAAATCTATGGGAACTAATTTTCCAATTGTTTCTGCAATCTTTACAATCGGATATAATTTAAATTCTTCGATGATTGCTTGTATTTTGTTTTCCCATTCTAGTTCTGGTATATCTAAAGTAATACCATCCCAAGAATGAGATAATGGAAATGCACCTAATATTTCGTTGAGAGGTTCAATATATTCCCAACCATATTTGTTACCAATAAAAATTATTATTTTTTCTAGGTCGTCAGCAGTTGGAACAATTACCTTCGGACATGGTATTTTTTCTACTGTAGTTTCTTCTGGCATTAATCATATGCAGTACCATTGACTGATACATTCCCTTTTAATTTAATTGCACCTGTGGCTGTAAGATTAATATCAGAATCACATGTAATAAAAACATTACCACCATCTTCGGTTGTACCCTTTTTAGTAATTAAATTATAATCACCATTTGCAAGTTCTATATCTGCACTACCAGCAATTAATATTTTTTTATCTTTTAATATTACCTCGTAGGAATTATTCATGACCTTCATGACTGCATCACCCTTAGGCATAAACTCTATACGACTTCCAGACCTATGATATAAATGTAGTCTTTCGTGATTTGGTGTATCATCCATCTCTAGGACATGACCAGCCTCACTTTCTATCATATGATTATATGGATACTTCGGTGCAAGTCCTCTGTCATAATCTTCTTTGACTGTATTACCTTGGTGTTTTAGAATTAAATTATTTGGATAAGTCGAACTACCACCTGTGATTGCATTTTCATTGACATCTGATAGAGCATCTTTAGTATAAAAATCTCTAGGATAATTAATCCCTCGTTCTGCATTGTTTATTTTGACACCTTTACCATCGACAATAGGGTCTCCTGTAAGTCCTAATGCACCAGTTTTAGTGGTCGAAACTTCTAAAGAGGTCGGTCTACCAAGAGGTGCATTGTCTAGATTACCCAGTAGAGTCCAGTTCTTACCACTATCGGAATCAGTACCTTCTACACCACTATAAGTTACATCGGATGAACCACTGATTATATCGGGCCCAAAGTTATCTTCTTTTTTCTCTGGTAAACGAGGGTCATTAAATCCAAAATTAGCACTTCGACCTTTAGTAGTACTCTTGCCATCGTTACTTGATTCAATTCGGTAGTCTTCGGTTGGAAATCCAAAGAGACTACCAATGACTACAAAGTCTTGCATATCGTCTTCGTCTCGGTAAAATCCCATAACAGTAGAACCTTCTACTAAACCATGTGGAGACATACCTAAACCAGATAGTGCTGGTGCAGTGACAGGCATAAGAACATCACTCCAAGGTAAATCGGAACTTGCAATGAGAGACTTATCATCGGTATGAAGACCATATATTCTCACACGAACACGACCAACACTTAGTGGGTCATTTCGGTCTTCTACCACACCTGTATAAAAATTATTATGTAATCCTGTAAACTTTGCCATTTAATTATTCTCTATTATTTTAATCTTCGGTTCGTGTCGTAAGGGTAATACTTCTAGATTAGTGTCTAAAAGAATGTAGGAACAAATAATTAATTCGTCTCCTACATCTGTAAGGTGGGCTCCAGCACCATTTACTTCAACTCGGTTTGAACCTCTGGGTAGTGGTAGAACATATGTAGTATGTCTATTACCATTTGTCTTATTATATACATCTACCTGTTCATGAGTTAGGAGTCCCACCTCATCCATGTAGTCTTCATCTATGAGAATAGAACCCTCATAGTCCACATCTGTATGTGTACAGACTGCATTGTGTATCTTACTATTTAAAAAACATCTTATACCTTTCATTTCATAACTCATTAGAATATCCAAACAATAAAAGATGTAAATGCAACACCTTTTAAAAAACAAATCCATGCCAATCCATAATCATCAACTCCAGCAACTTCCATAAATTCATACATCATTTTTCTGTGAGTTTCTAGTATATCTTTTAACATATAATCTCCCTATTAAATATTATTTAGGAGTCCCAAAATAAACTTAGGAGTCCCATAACTTCCCAAGACATTTTCAGGCCAGCAAAAGGGCAGAAAAAAATAGTCTAGGAGTCCCAAAACACTGTCCCTTCGAGGCTGTCTAATGTTCTGGTGCAAGTTCATGGTCTACGAATGAGTCCATAGGTACTTCATGTCCTGTCGAAGTGATTGTGAGTTGTGTCTCCAAGCCATCTTCTGTTCCTATCCATGTAATACCTTCAACCAACATCTCATTATTATGTGTCATCTCATCCTTGGTCATGGTAGTATATCCTTGTTTTAAATCAACTAATATAGTCATACCACATGCAATATTAGTCCTACCAGCAATCTGTATATTCATTCTATTGTTCTTAAATAATTGTTCTACTCTAGTTCTATTAAACTTACTTAGAGTACTAGTCCCATACGACTCAGGCCCTATACCTTCACGGCCCCCAGAGAATGCAAAGGGATTCTTATAGTCAAAGTATACTGCACCATGGCGTCTCTGAATATCTGGGCGCTTTAATGCATCTACAGCCTGAGGCATATCTTCACCTACATTACCACCATCTGCTGGTATCTTTATATTCTCATCTCCCAGACGAAAGTTGGGCGCTTTTGCAAATAACTTAGGATTACCCTTATATTCTCCATCATTATTTAACTTAAATTGTTGACTAAAGTTACTCTCTATAGTCTGATAGGCCTTGCTTTTGGTATCGTAAAGTGTTATACTACCACTATATAAGCCTTGTTGATGGGATTCAATTATGTTATGTAGGTCATCTTTACCATATGCAAGGATGTCATGACCAGTTCCTTCCTCAAAATCATAGTTAAATGACTCATTACCATCACTCATACGCGGTGCAAATGACACTCTACCTTTCAAATACTGGCGATTTCCCATGTTACTGACTGAATGAAACTTGAATCCTTCGGTCGCTGTCTGATAGAAATAGAAAGAATCTCCGAAAGTCTCGTCATTTGGGTCACATGTATGGTCTCTCAGCCACTCTAAAGTCTTATATACAGTCCAGTTAGGTACTACGAGACGACTCTGATTCCCCACATTAGTCCTAAACTCAGTGAAGAAGTTACCGAGTTCCTTCCCCCCTTTCACACGGCCTTCAGGCACACTTTTATTATCTAAGAAACCCAAATATTCTTTACATATATTTCCGATTAAATTCGAAGTATTATTCCTATATGCCTGAGATATTCTCTGAGTTCGTGCTTCGTAGAGTAATGGTGAACAAAATTCCAGACGATAAAATTGTAATTTAGGGTTCTCTATGTCTTGATACTTAGAAGATACATTAAATATTCGAAATACTTGATTAATTCTCTGGTCTTCTGGGACTATTTGTTCGTTTCCCTGTATACCACCGATATGTATTCGAATATATTCCTGTCCAGTAAATCCTATTCTATTATATAAATTCGCACCATCTAATAATACTATACTACCAGTAAGGAACATATCATA
>Ga0163109_10001202_pt1 | contig 20645 bp, 15 predicted proteins | sample CRUFie1St13metaG_FD_108704 | JGI IMG/M metagenome (GOLD analysis project Ga0163109, IMG submission 108704) | Marine microbial communities from the Costa Rica Dome - CRUD Field 142mm St13 metaG | ecosystem: Environmental > Aquatic > Marine > Oceanic > Photic zone | place: Costa Rica: the Eastern... | reverse complement strand
GGATTGGAGCAGGTAATTGCGCCCACCGGGTTCTTTCGGCAAAAGGCGCAAACGATTCAGCAGATCGGCCAACGCCTGTGTGACGACTTCGGTGGTGACGTGCCGGCTGACCTCAACTTCTTGGTTTCACTTCCGGGCGTAGGCCGCAAAACCGCCAACGTTGTCCTTGGCAACGCATTCGACATTCCCGGGATCACCGTCGATACGCACTTCGGGCGCCTCGCGCGTCGATTCGGGTGGACGTCCCAGATGAATCCGGACAAGGTCGAGCAGGACGTCGCTGCGCTCTTCCCGGCCAAGGACTACACGATGCTGTCCCACTACGTGGTGTGGCACGGCAGGCGCATATGTCACGCACGCAAGCCCGCCTGTGGCGCGTGTCCGGTGGCTTCCTTGTGCCCGAGTTTCGGTGAGGGTCCAACCGATGCCGAGGAAGCCGAGGCCCTCGTGCGCTCCCAGGGTCGAGCATGAGGATTCGCGTGGCAGTTCTGGTCGGCGCGTTCCTGATCGCTGGCTGCTCCCCGGGACCGTCGGCCTCTGAGACAAAGGACATCGCCGGTGCGGGGGCTCCGTCGCCAGCCGTGACGACGTCCAAGGACCCAGACCTGGCGCCGCTGATCGAGCGCGCGGGACTGGAGCCGTGTCCGCTCGGTGATGATGACCCCGACGCTGCGATCCCGGGACTTCCGTCGGTGACGTTCCGGTGTCTGGGAGACGGACCCGACGTCAACCTGTCCGCTGTGCGGGGAACGCCACTGGTGATCAACGTGTGGGCTTCGTGGTGCCCACCGTGCATCGCAGAGATGCCCATCCTCGCTTCGGCAGCTGCAGACTTGAAGGGTCAAGTGCAGTTTCTCGGCGTCGATATCGAAGATCGTGATTCGGCGGCATTGATGATGATGGAGGGTTTCGACGCTGACTTCCCATCCGTTGTTGACAACAAAGGGGAGATACGTCGCTTGATGGCGATCTCCGGCCCACCGGTCACCTTCTTCGTGAACGAGTTCGGCGTGATCGTTGGTCGGCATAACGGGTCGCTACCGGACGATGCCTACCTCAATCAATTGCTTATTCGCTACCTGGGTATTCGCCGATGAGTTGGCGAACGCAGGGGTTCGCCGACCGGGACGCCACCGCACGGATTCCGTCGTGGTTGAACCCGTTGGCGCAGGCGCTTCCTAGCGTGCAGTCCTCGGACGTGACTCGCTTCGTACCGATCGACGGCAGTGGTCGCCATGCCGCAGTGCTCGTTCTGTTCGGAGACGGCCCGGACGTGCTGCTGATCGAGCGGGCCCGTGGAGCCGACACTCACTCCGGTCAGCCGGCCTTTCCCGGTGGTGTCGCCGAGCCTGTCGACGTGGACGCGACATCGACGGCCCTGCGGGAAGCGAACGAGGAAACCGGTTTGCACACCGCGGGGGTGACTGTTTTCGGTGCTCTCCCCGATCTGTGGGTTCCGGTTAGCGATTTCGTTGTCTCGCCGATTCTCGCGTGGTGGCATGAACCCTCGCCGGTCTCGGTTCAAGACTCAGCAGAGGTATCCCAGGTGCAGCGGGTAGCCATCAGTTCTTTGGTGGATCCGGCCCATCGGTACACAGCGGTGCACCCGTCGGGGTATCGCGGCCCGGGCTTCATGGTGAATGACATGTTGGTCTGGGGTTTCACTGCCGGTGTCCTCGACGGGATCATTGACTACGCAGGATGGGGCCGTGAGTGGGACGTTCACCGCGAAGTAGCAATCGAGTTGTGACGTGAACATTGTTGACTGGCTGCTCATCGGGGGTTTCGTCGTTTTCGCCATCGTCGGGTGGCGTCAGGGATTCGTGGCGGGTGCGTTGTCGTTTCTCGGGTTTCTCGGTGGCGGTTTGCTCGCAGTGCTGTGGCTGCCGGATGTTGTGGAACGTTTCGTCGACTCGAGCTGGTGGCAGATAGTCGTTGTCGCTGTTGGAGTACTCGTCAGTGCCATCCTCGGGCAGGCTCTGCTGTCGATCCTGGGTCGCCGTCTTCGGTCCTCGATGACCTGGCGGCCCGTGCGTTTCGTTGACAACGTCGGGGGAGCTGCCCTGAATGTGATGGCGCTTGCCCTGGTGGCGTGGGTCGTTGCCAGCGTTGTGGCCTTCTTGCCTCGAACAGATGTCACCCGTCAAGTCAATGAATCGTGGGTCTTGACGACGACCGACCGGGTGCTTCCTGAGGCAGCTCTGTCGGCCTTCAATGGATTGCGTGACATTGTCGGGGAGACCGCGGTGCCGAGAGTTTTTGCGGGATTGGCTCCGGTTCCGGGACCGGATGTCGACGCGCCCGTCGCTGAGCCGGCCCGGAAGGCGGTGGAGGTTATCCGCGACTCCTCGGTTCGCCTGACCGGCAGCGCGAGTGCATGCGGAACGATCATTACCGGATCGGGATTTGCGATCGAGCCCGACCTGATCGTGACGAACGCCCACGTCGTCGCTGGTGTGGAAGATCTCGTTGTGCGCGTTCGACCACAACAGTCTGCGCAGCGCGCCACGGTGGTCTACTTCGATCCGGACGTGGACATCGCCTTGGTGCGAACCCAGAAGCTCCAGGCGCGTCCAGTGAGCCTTGCTCGAACCTCGTTGGAATCCCAGGACCCGGCCGTGGTGGCGGGTTTCCCCCGTGGCGAAAGGTTCGAGGCAGCTTCGGTGCGGGTGCGAATACGAGTGAACGCGCGAGGTGAGTCCATCTACGGCGAGACCGGAGTAGAGCGCGATGTCTATGTGCTGCGTGGATCGGTTGAGCAGGGCATGTCCGGAGGCGCATTGACCGACGAGTTCGGCGAAGTCTTCGGCATGGTGTTCGCGTCGGGTTTCGAGGACCAGGCCACGGCGTATGCGCTCACGGTCGATGAGGTGCGCGCCGCTATCGATGCCGCGGGCAACGCCGAGACCCGAGTGGCAAACGGCTCATGCGAGTTGCGCTAGCGATCGGCGAACGACATCCAGGTCGATCATCGAGGGAATCTCACCGTCGTCGTCGGCGGACTTCAGCAGTGTTTGAGCGCGACCTGCGATGCGGCGTTGACCGATCGCATTGCCTCTCGCGCGATGGGTGAGTGCTGCCCCCCACTGAGCGAGAGCCTGCCAGGTGCTTCGCTCAGACTCCGGAGCACAGCGCCAGCGCTGCTCGAAAACCTCGTGGACGTGGAACGGAAGATTGCGGTCGAGGTAGTCCATGCCCTCCGACCATGCATCTTCGCTGGAAACGAAGTCACGCTCGGGGACGGAAGGAAAGACGCGGTCATCACCGGCAGGGACCGGTCGGCCGAGCCTGTCACGCGGTCGGTCGCTCGATGCCGGCATGGACGACTGAGGCGGCCGCAGATGTGCACGGGGTCAGTTGGTGCCGCGACCGGCGGGATCGGATCCGCTCGCGCCGGGAGCAGGCGGAACGCCCATCGCGTGTGAAACCGCGTTGGTTGTCTCCTGCCACTCGGCTTGTGCCACCGATAGGCCCGTGATTTTCCCGGAGCGAACCTTGGCCACAACTCCGGCGATCACTGCCGTGAGTAGCAGCAGGCCCATTACGCACAAGAATCCTGCCCACACCGACATGCCGAGTTCTGCAAGGCCGAAGGCGAGGGCAATCAGCCCGAACAGCATTGCCATCGAAACCCCAGCCACGGCGATTAGTCCGGCGATCGAGACGACCGCCACCTCTTGCCCCGCGTGGCGAACTTCGGCCTTCGTCAGGCTTACCTGGGCGGCGAGCAGTGCCTTCGCGTCACGAACAACGTGAGAGACGAGTACTCCTATGCCGGGTCGTTCGGCCATGGATCCTCCCGCAAATTTCGTCGCTGGCCTCGGTGGGCGTGCCCTGACAGGCTATCGCTGCGGTGGATCTGCTGTCCCCGAGGTGTTGCCGGTTTCGCCGTCGCGCGTGTCTTGGTAGACGTCGGGAATGCCGTCATTGTTCGCATCGATTTCCTCGATGGCCGCCAAGCGGCTGTAATGCTTGCCTCGAAGGATCAGGACAACTGCTGCCAGGAGCGCGGCCACGAGCGATGCCGCCAAGATCGCGCCCTTTGCCGATTCGAGGGTTTCGTAGTCGGACTTGTAGCCGAGTTCAGCGATCAGCAATGCGACGGTGAAGCCGATACCGGCGAGAATCCCGATCGCGCAGACATCTCGCCAGGCAATCCCCTTCGCCAGCGACGCCCGGGTGAAAGTCGCGGTGACCCAGGCGAAAAGAAGGACGCCGACTGGTTTGCCGATGACCAGTCCGACGATGACGCCAAGGGCGACCGGTGCGGTGAGGGCATCGACGATGCCGAGCGAGCGGAGATCGACACCGGCGGCCATGAAAGCAAAAATCGGAACGGCGATGCCGGCGCTGATCGGATGTATTCGGTGCGCCAGCCGATCCGCGGGAGATTCCGCCTCGCCCGGATCGGTCTTGACGCGGGTCAGGAGCCCGAGAACGACACCGGCAACCGTCGCGTGAACTCCCGACTTGTACGTGAAGTACCAGGCGACGATCGCGACCGGAATGTAGAACCACGGGGATGTCCACCGAAAGCGTTGGGCGAGGCCGTAGGCAACGAACATCACGAGCGCCGCGACGAACCACGGAAGCGAGAACTTGTCCGAGTAGAAAAGAGCGATGACGGCGATGGCGCCGAGATCGTCTACGACGGCGAGGGTGAGAAGGAATGCTCGAAGTGCAACAGGCAGTTTGCGTCCAAAGACCGCGAGAACGGCGAGGGCGAACGCGATATCGGTGGCCATCGGAATGCCCCAGCCCTTAGTGGAGCCGCCGTCCATGGAGGAGTTGATGGCGAGGTAAAGAAGTGCGGGAACGACCATCCCGCCGAGCGCGGCGATCGCGGGCACCGCCGCCTGTGAGGGCTTGGATAGCGAGCCGACGATCAGTTCGTGTTTGAGTTCCAGGCCGACGACGAAGAAGAAGATCGCGAGCAGTGCGTCCGCGGCCCAGACACCAAGGCTGAGTTCGAGGCCCAAGGCAGGGATCCCGACTTCGTAGTTGACCAGGCTGACGTATCCGTCGCCCCACGGCGAATTGACCCAGATCAGTGCGATCGCGGCAGCGATGATCAACAGGACGCCGCCTACGGTCTCGTCCCGCAGGTACGACAGAATCCAGCCGCGCTCGCGCAGCGACGGTCGCGTTAGGACATTGTGCTCTTCCATAGGCCGAGACTATCTGCGAGCGCAGGGCGCCACGATTCGTGAGCCCGACGTATGGAAGACGTCCGAGCCTGGGTGGTCACGTCCTCGGCAGGCACCCGAGCAGGTCAGTCTTCGTCGCTCCCAGCGTCGAGCCCAGTGGCGATCAAGTTCATGACGGTCGGATCGGCCAACGTAGTGACATCTCCCATGTCCCGGTGCTCGGCCACGTCCCGTAGGAGACGGCGCATGATCTTGCCGGACCGGGTCTTGGGAAGTTCGGGCACGACCATGATCTGCCGTGGCTTGGCTATCGGCCCGATTTCGGTCGCGACGTGGTCCCGGAGAGTCTTGACGAGCTGCTCTCCGGTGGCCGTTTCTTCTGGAACACCGCCCCGCAGAATCACGAAGGCCACGATGCCTTGCCCTGTCGTCTCATCCGTGGCACCGACGACCGCCGCCTCGGCGACCGCCTCGTGCGAGACCAGAGCCGACTCGACCTCGGTCGTTGAAATGCGGTGACCGGAGACGTTCATGACGTCGTCGACTCGGCCGAGAAGCCAGATGGCGCCATCGTTGTCCAGTTTCGCGCCGTCTCCGGCGAAGTACATCCCGGCGAATCGTGACCAGTACGTCTCTTTGAAGCGTTCCGGATCGCCCCAGATGCCCCGAAGCATGGAGGGCCACGGTTCGGTGAGCACGAGGTAACCTCCTCCGCCGTTTCCGACGGGCACCTGGTTGTCGTCCACAACCGCCATCCCGATACCCGGAAGGGGTCCCATCGCCGAACCTGGCTTGCAGGCGGTCACGCCAGGAAGGGGGCTGATCATGATTGCTCCGGTTTCCGTCTGCCACCACGTATCGACGATGGGGCAGGTGCCGCTGCCGATCACGTCCCGGTACCACATCCAGGCCTCGGGGTTGATCGGCTCACCAACCGACCCGAGGAGTCGCAGGGACGACAAATCGTGTGATTGGGGGAGTTCGTCACCCCACTTCATGAACGTGCGAATGGCGGTGGGAGCGGTGTAGAAGATCGAGACCTTGTGGCGCTCGACGATGTCCCACCAACGGTCCTTGCCCGGTGTATCGGGTGTGCCTTCGTACACGACTTGCGTCACGCGGTTGGCGAGCGGCCCGTACACGATGTAGGAGTGACCGGTCACCCATCCGATGTCCGCGGTGCACCAGTAGATGTCGTCGTCGGGCTTGAGGTCGAAGACGTTCCGATGGGTGAAGGCCGCTTGGGTCAGATACCCGCCGCTGGTGTGCAGGATTCCTTTCGGCTTACCCGTCGTCCCCGACGTGTAGAGGATGAAGAGCGGATGCTCGGCGTTAAACGCTTCGGGTGTGTGGTCGGGTGACTGACGATCAACGATGTCGTGCCACCACACGTCACGACTGTCGTCCCAGTCGACATCACTGCCTGTGCGCCGAACAACGAGGACGTTGGTGACGGTGGGCGTTTGGGACACCGCCTCATCGACAGCGGGTTTCAGCGGCATGGCCGAGCCGCGACGGTTCTGCCCGTCAGCGGTAATGACCACGACAGCTTGGGCGTCGTCGATACGGCTGCGAAGCGCCTCCGAGCTAAATCCGGCGAAGACGACCGAGTGTGCTGCGCCGATGCGCGCGCACGCCAGCATGGCGACGATCGCTTCCGGAATCATAGGCATGTAGATGGCAACGCGATCACCTGAGGCGACGCCGAGTTCGAGGAGCGCGTTGGCCGCTTTGCAGACGTCGTCTTTCAGTTCGGCGTAGGTGATGTCACGCCGATCCCCGGGTTCCCCCTCAAATCGAATCGCCACCTGAGCGCCGAAGCCGTTCTCGACATGGCGATCGACACAGTTGTAAGCGACGTTCAGCGTTCCACCGGTGAACCAGCGGGCGAACGGTGCGTCACTCCAGTCGAGGATCTCGTCGAACTCTCTCTCCCAGGTGAGGTAGCGAGCTTGCTCAGCCCAGAAGGCGAGTCGATCGGCGGCAGCCTCGTCGTACATCTCCGAGGAGGCATTGGCTTGGGCCGCGAAGTCCGCCGACGGCGGAAAAACGCGATCTTCACTGAGCAGGTTTGCCAGAGCGTCGTTACTCACGCTGGTTCCTTCCTTGCAGCCGTGTGGTGGCCACGCGCACACCACTAAACCAAATTCGAGCCTTCCATGAGGGCCGAATGAGCCAACGCGGGCCACTAGCGTTGCGGCATGTCGACCCCGGTAGGTGATGTGATCGCGCGACTGGCTGCGACGCCCGCTATTGCCGACGGTGCGGCAGCGGCACGGAAATCGATCGATGATCTGCTCTGGCGTCGAGACGTGCGAGCGGCGGCCACTGACTTCACGGCGGGGTCACGGGTGCACGGAGCCCAAGCGTCGGCGGCTCTGGATGGCGCGGACATAGCGGTGGCGGACGACTCGCCGATGGGCCGCGTGCTCGCCGCGGCCCAGGCGTTAACGGGTGAAGTCCCTGGTCAGGTCGAAACGTGGTCGCGGGCGCCATTGCAAGTACTCGCGCACCTGCACGCCGTCGCGGCTCGTGATCATGCGCCTGCGGAGGGACTCGGACGACCGCGAACGGATTCTGAGGCCGTCGATGATCCGCTGAGCCTGGGAGCGCCACCGGATGCGCGCGAGGCCGCGGGACGGTTGGCGCTGCTCGGCGACCTGGTGACCGGCGCTCGAGAAGAGTCGGCCCTTGTCGTGGCGGGCATCGTGCACGGCGAGATCCAGGCCGCGCGCCCCTTCGCGTGGGGATCGGGGTTGATTGCTCGCGCCTCCGTTCGGCTTGTGTGTGCGGATCGCGGAGTGGACCCGTCGCTGTTCTCGATACCCGAGGTCGGAATGGTGCATGTCGGCAGAGCAGCCTGCGCGCGGGCATTGAAGGCCTACGCGGCGGGAGATCTTCCGACGTACTTCGCCTGGTTTTTCGACACCATTCGATCAGGCGCGCAGGCCGCGACGTCGGGCGTACCAGGCGAGGCCTAGGGCCGCTGCGCCCAGTGCCACACCGGCGCCGGCGGCAACGGCTTGTTTTTTCTCGATTGTCCTCGACATATCGACGGGCCGGGCGAAGTCGCGAATAGGCCAGTCCCGCTCGAGTGCCGTGGCGCGAAGTGAGGAATCAGGATTGACCGCGACGGGGTAGCCGACGGCTTCCAGCATCGGAAGGTCTGTCGACGAATCGGAGTACGCGTAGCACTCGGAGAGGTCGTAGCCACGCTCCTCGGCCAGAGAGCGCATCGCATCGGCCTTTCCCGGCCCGTATGCATAGAACAGGATCTCACCCGTGTAGCGGCCATCCTCGATGGCGACCTGTGTACCGATGGCCACATCCGCTCCCAGTCGAGCCCCGATCGGCTCGACGACCTCGGTACCCGAGGACGAGATGATGATGATGTCTCGGCCGGCCCGTCGGTGTTCGTCGATGAGTTCCACGGCCTCCTCGTAGACCATGGGATCGACGATCTCGTCAAGGGTTTCGTCGACGATGGTCTTAACCTTCTCCACTTCCCAACCGGTGACCAGGGCAGACATGTAGTCACGCATGCTTTCCATCTGATCGTGATCAGCGCCCGATGCGAGAAAGACGAATTGCGCGTAGGCGCTTCTGACGACATCGGTTCTTCCGATTAACCCTTCGCGATAGAAGGGTCGGGCAAAAGCGAAAGAACTTGACTTCGCGAGGATGGTCTTGTCAAGGTCAAAGAAAGCCGCTTGCGCCACCTCGCCACCGTATCGGTCGCGCGAACATTTCCCGGCCCACTGATGCGGTTTTCCATCCACAGGCGCGAGCCGGCACCTTGTGCGTCGGATGCACGATCGGCACAGTCGTCGCATGAGCCAGAACACCCATCTCGCTTGTCGTGAGTGCGGTTGGGATCTTGCCGGTCGCGGGCGCGGTCAGCGCGTGGAGCATGGCGCGATCCGAAGCCGCCATGATCGCCGACCTCGCGGCTCTCGCAGCAGCCCGATCGTCGGCATGCTCGGCAGCTGAGGAAGTCGCCAGGCTGCACCACTCGACACTTGCTGAATGTGCGTTTGACGGCGCTGACGTCGAGGTAGCCGTCACTGTTTCGACCGCGAGTGCGTGGACTCCGGCGGTTACTCGCCGGGCGCGATCGGGGTACTAGACGGCGCGCGGCGTCTGCGCCTCACGAAAGAGCCTGATGCAAAAGTCTCAGCACCGTGATGGCACCTAACTTATCCAGGGGGTCGTTCCCGTTACCGCACTTAGGAGACTGAACGCAGGAGGGGCAGCCTGCGCTACAGCCGCACGTCTCGACGACGGATGTGGTTGCATCGAGCCAAGGCCCGGCGTCCTGAGCGCCGCGAAGGGCAAAGCCCGCTCCTCCGGGAAGACCGTCGTAGATGAAGATCGTTGCGGATCCAGTGTCTGGGTGCCGAATGGTCGACACGCCACCGATATCCCAACGATCACACGATGCGAACAGGGGCAGCAATCCGATAGCTGCGTGCTCTGCCGCGTGCACGGCTCCCGGTAGATCTGCGATACCCGATTCGGCCACTGCGCGGTCCGCGAGGGTCCACCACACGGCCTGGGTGTGGAGGGTTCTCTCGGGAAGGTCGAGATCGTGAACCGCAACCAGGGTCCCATCGAGGGCTCGAACCTCGTAGGCCACTGTCTGTGATGTGACCGCAACCTCACCGATGTGCATCGTTGCCTTAAAGGAAGGCCACTCCTGGGCGGTACTGATGATGCGAATGTCGCTGATGTCTCGAGCGAAGGTTGTGTACTCGACGTCCTCTGTCCGGGCAATCGCGACGGCATCGTGCATGTCCAGCGATTGAACGGTGTGAGAGACGCCTTGGTGGACGTAGACGGCTCCCGGGTGGACGTGCCGGTGCGCTGATGCGGAGTCGACCGTTCCCAGTAGTCGACCTGTGTCTTCCTCAACGATGCGGACGGTGTCGCCAGCGCCCCGAAGATCGGTCATGTCGTGCGGGCGCTCCCGCGATGTCCAATACCAGCCGGTCGGTCGCAAGCGCAGTAATCCGCGAGCGCCGAGCTCGTCGAGAACCTCACCGGAATTCTCAGGGAAGGCGTGCTCGTCGTTACTGATGGGAAGTTCGTGGGCGGCAGATAGGAGATGAGGTGCGAGGACGTTCGGGTTACTTGGATCGAAAATCGTCTCTTCGAACGGTCGGGCAGTGAGTGCCTCGGGGTGTTGAACGAGGTACGTATCGAGTGGGTCTTCTCGGGCAACGAACGCCGCGAGTGCCGCGGATGTGCCGCGACCTGCTCGCCCGAACTGCTGCCACAGCGACGAGCGCGTACCGGGCCATCCAGCAGTAACGACCACATCCATGCCGGCGATGTCGATGCCGAGTTCGAGTGCGTTGGTGGTGGCGAGTGCGCGAATGCTGCCCGAGCGCAGGCCGTCTTCGAGTGCCCGCCTCTCCTCGGCGAGGAATCCGCCCCGATATGCCGCGATGGCGTCCGGCCCCGGGGGAGTGGATGCATCGTCGGCATGCTGCTCGCGCACGAGAGACGCGACGTACTCAACGGCGCGCCTGCTGCGCAGAAATGTCAGGACTTGGCATCCCTGGCGCACCGCGACCGAGGTCAACGCTGCGGCGTCCCGTGTCGCGGACGAGCCACCATGGTCTGTGGGTGATTGCCATAGAACGACTGTCCGCTCAGGGGTGGGTGAGGAGTCTTCGGTGATGGCAGTCACGGGTGCTCCGATGAGCCGTGCGACCGATCGTTCGGGCGCACCGGATGTCGCGGACGCGGCAATCACTACCGGACTGCTGCGGTGATGTTCCGCGAGTCGGCGGAGTCGGCGAAGGACGAGGCTGACGTGAGCTCCGAATACCCCGCGGTAGGCGTGCGCTTCGTCGACGACGATGTAGCGCAGGTTGCGCAGCAGCCGTGACCATCGCTCGTGTCCGGGAAGAAGTGAGTAGTGCAGCATGTCGGGATTCGTCAGAACGACGTTTGCGTGCCTGCGGGCCCACGCTCTGTCATCGGCGTTGCTATCTCCATCGACAACAGCTTCACGGATTCCGGGTAGTGCGAGGTCACGCCAGGCGCGTGCCTGATCGTTCGCCAGTGCTTTGGTCGGTGCCAGATACAGGGCGCAGGGATCCGAGAGCGCGGATCCTTCGTCATTCATCACGGCGGCGACGATCGGCATGGTGTAGGCGAGCGACTTCCCCGATGCGGTTCCCGTAGCGATGGCAACGTGCAAGCCGGACACGGCGGCCTGCGCCGCGTCGACCTGGTGCATCCAGGGGGATTCGATTCCCTGGCTCTGCCATGCGGTGATCGCCACGGGTGGGACCCACGAAGGCCAGGGAGCCGTCGCCCCGGGCGTGGCTGCTAAGTGCAGCACGTGTCGAACAGCTTCGGGCCGAAGAGATCTCCAGGCGTGCTCCGTCGCGGATTCGGCCAAGTGTTCCGACACCGCCTCATTGTGACCTCAGCGTGTGTCAGAGTTGAGCCATGACCGACTCCCCAGTTCCCGAGCCACTCGCCTTTCGAGTCGATAGCCGAGACGTGCAGGGGGCCTCGGTCGTCGAAGTGGCCGGTGAAGTGGACGCTCACACGGCTCCCACCGTCCACGACGCTGTGGAGGCGGCTATCGCGCCGGGCGCCCGCGTCATCGTGGATCTCCGCGAGGTGTCCTTCCTGGATTCAACCGGCCTCGGGGTCTTCGTCACAGCGTTGAAGCACGTTCGGGAAGCGGAGGCAACCCTCGATCTGGTCATCACCTCTGCCCGGGTGTTGAAGGTCTTCGAACTGACGGGTCTGGACGTCGTCATCCCCATTCACGAGGAATTGCCCCCCCTGCTCGATTCCTGACATATCGGGCGTGTAGTGAAGACCACTCCACGAGCGCCACTCGATGCGCGACCCGGGCCACGCTGGCGGGTGCTCTTGCGTAGACTTCGCCGGATTGCGAGGCGGGTGCGGAATCCCTACGGGGTGCACTGCAGCAGCTGACACCGAGGAGAGAAATGATCGAGTTGACCGGGAACAACGTCGTTCTCGTGGGAATAGTGGCCGTCATTGGCTTGGCAGCCCTGGTCGTCGCAGGGATTCTTGTCCGCGAGGTTCTCGCGGCGAGTGAGGGAACCGAGCGCATGAAGGAGATCGGCGCTGCCGTGCAAGAGGGCGCCGCCGCCTACCTGAATCGTCAGTTCAAGACCCTGTCGATTTTTGCCGTCGTGGTGTTCTTCCTGCTGTTCCTGCTCCCAGCGGAGACAAACACCGAGCGCATCGGCCGCAGCATCTTTTTCCTCGTGGGCGCAGTATTCTCGGGAATCACGGGCTACATGGGCATGTGGCTCGCCGTACGAGGCAACGTGCGCGTAGCCGCGGCCGCCAAGGACGCAGGAGAGCAACGCGCCATGCGCATCGCTTTCCGCACCGGTGGCGTGGCAGGCATGTTCACCGTTGGTCTGGGCTTGTTCGGTGCCGCACTTGTCGTTCTCGTCTACGCGGGAGAGGCCCCCAAGGTGTTAGAGGGCTTCGGCTTCGGCGCCGCACTGCTGGCGATGTTTATGCGTGTCGGTGGCGGCATCTTCACGAAGGCCGCAGACGTCGGTGCAGACCTCGTCGGCAAGGTGGAGCAGAACATTCCCGAGGACGATCCGCGAAACGCAGCAACGATTGCGGACAACGTCGGTGACAACGTCGGTGACTGCGCCGGCATGGCCGCCGACCTCTTCGAGTCCTATGCGGTGGTCTTGGTTGCTGCACTGATTCTCGGCAGCGCTGCGTTCGGCGAATTGGGCCTTGTTCTTCCGCTCGTGATCCCCGCCATTGGCGTGATCACCGCGGTCATCGGCATCTTCGCCGTGTCGCCGCGCCCCTCGGACCGGTCGGGCATGTCGTCGATCAACCGAGGCTTCTTTATCTCTGCGGCGATCTCCGCGATCTTGGTGGTCGCAGCAGTATTCGTGTGGGTGCCGAGTAGTTGGAGCGACATCGATGGCGGTTTCGCCCGCGAGGCCGCTGATGCGGGAATTGGCATCAGCCCGCAATTGTTTGTCATCGGTGCTGTCTTCGTCGGCATCGTCCTTGCGGCGGTCATCCAGCAGCTCACCGCCTACTTCACCGAGACCAACCGACGTCCCGTGGACGACGTTGCGAAGACGTCCATGACCGGACCGGCGACGGTCATCCTGTCCGGCATCTCACTCGGCCTGGAGTCCGCCGTCTACACGGCGCTGGTCATCGGCGCCGCGGTGTACGGAGCGTTCTTGCTTGGGTCCGGCATTATCGGCCTCAGCCTCTTCGCGATCGCTCTCGCGGGAACGGGTCTGTTGACGACCGTGGGCGTCATCGTGTCGATGGACACCTTCGGCCCAGTGTCGGACAACGCGCAGGGCATTGCGGAAATGTCTGGCGATGTGGAGGGTGAAGGCGCTGCCGTGCTGACCCGCCTGGACGCCGTCGGCAACTCCACGAAGGCCATCACCAAGGGAATCGCAATCGCCACCGCGGTTCTGGCTGCGACGGCCTTGTTCGGTGCTTTCCGGGAGGCGGTCTTCGGCGCCGCCGAGGACACGTCTGCGGCGATCGGCGGCACCATCGGCGATATCGGAGATTCCCTGCAGTATCTGGGTGTTCTCGACGTCGCGACCCCATCGAACTTGATCGGCCTGATTATCGGAGCGGCCGTTGTCTTCCTGTTCTCGGGACTGGCCATTAACGCTGTTTCCCGAGCCGCGGGCGCCGTTATCTTCGAAGTTCGGCGCCAGTTCCGCGAGATCCCCGGAATCATGGACGGAACGACCAAGCCGGAGTACGGGAAGGTCGTGGACATCGTTACTCGTGATTCGCTCCGCGAGCTGGTTACGCCGGGCTTGCTGGCCGTCCTCACTCCTATTGCCGTCGGCTTCGGACTGGGCGTGGGAGCCCTCGGCGCCTACCTCGCGGGCACGATCGCCACGGGTGTCCTGATGGCCGTGTTCTTGTCGAACTCTGGTGGAGCCTGGGATAACGCCAAGAAGTTCGTCGAAGACGGAAACTTCGGTGGCAAGAATTCCGAAGCACACTCGGCCACCGTCATCGGAGACACCGTCGGCGACCCGTTCAAGGACACCGCCGGCCCGGCGATCAACCCGCTGATCAAGGTGATGAACCTGGTGGCGCTGCTGGTGGCACCCGCCGTGGTCACGCTGAGCATCGGCGATGGAGCCAACCCGACCGTGCGCTGGGGCATCGCCATCGTGGCGGCCGCCATCGTGATCGGTGCTGTGGTCATCTCCAAGCGGCGCCCGATCGCCGTCGGTGACCAGGAGGGCGCCAACGCCTAGACGGTAAGGATCCGATAGTCGGACGACCGCCAGGATCGCCCATTCCCCTACGGGGAATGCCCGGGCGGTTGCCGTTTACCGTGGCGGTGCCGAGTTGACAGCAACGGGTGTCCTACCGTCAGACTCCGCCGCAGTCGGATCCGAGCCGTTCGGCATCCACGATGACGGGAAGGACGCCTACGTGCCAGACAACACCTTGGTGATCGTTGAGTCACCGGCGAAGGCGAAGAAGATCGCCGGATACCTCGGTGACGACTACACGGTCTTGGCGTCTGTTGGGCACGTTCGTGACCTCGCCTCGAAGGCATCTGAGATTCCGGCGGAAGATCGAAAGAAGCCGTGGGCGAAATTGGCGGTCAACGTTGACGACGCGTTCCAGGCCTACTACGTCGTCCACGATTCGAAGAAGGCGACGATCAAAGAACTGAAAGCGGCCCTCAAGGATGCGGACGAACTTCTCCTCGCGACGGATGAAGATCGCGAGGGCGAAGCGATCTCGTGGCACCTACTCGAGGTGCTCAAGCCCAAAGTCCCGGTCAAGCGAATGGTTTTCAACGAGATCACCCCGGAGGCGATCCGGGAAGCTGTCAATCAACCACGGGAACTCGACATGCGACTGGTGGAGGCGCAGGAAACCCGCCGCGTTGTCGACCGGTTGTATGGCTACCCGGTATCGGAGGTCTTGTGGAAGAAGATCGGTCGTGAAGCGAAATCGGCAGGACGTGTCCAGTCTGTAGCGGTTCGCCTTGTCGTGGACCGTGAGCGAGAGCGCATCGCATTCACGCCGGTGGAGTACTGGGGCATCGACGCACAGTTCCTTCCCGGGCCGTTCCCGGGCCGTTTAGCGACCGTCGATGGGGCGAGGGTCGCGACGGGGTCGGACTTCGACGACGACGGGCGACTGTCCCGTGAGGGGGCCGCCCACCTGGATGAGGCGTCGGCCCAGGCGCTGACGTCGGCGCTCTCTGGACAGGCCTTCACGGTCGACTCGGTGACGCAGAAGCCTTCCTCCCGAAAGCCCAAGGCACCCTTCATGACCTCGACGCTGCAGCAGGAAGCTTCCGGGCGCCTTCGGTGGGGTGCGCAACGGACGATGCGGGTCGCCCAGTCTCTTTACGAGAACGGCTACATCACCTACATGCGAACCGACTCCACCACGCTGTCCGAGCAGGCACTGAACGCCGCTCGTAATCAGGCCAGGGAGTTGTACGGCAGCGAGTACGTGCCAGACAAGCCCCGGCTGTACGACCGCAAGGTGAAGAACGCGCAGGAGGCGCACGAAGCGATTCGACCCTCGGGCGACTCCTTCCGCTCGCCCGCAGAAATCGCCGGGGAACTTGTCGGGGATGAGTTCGCGCTGTACGACTTGATCTGGAAGCGGACCGTCGCATCACAAATGGTCAACGCGCAAACCGCGACCACCACAGTCCGCCTCTCGGCGGACAGTACGGACGGCCGGCACGTGGAATTCACCGCGTCCGGCACGGTCATCACCTTCCCCGGATTCATGGCCGCTCTCAAGGACGTGTCCAATGACGACGATGAGCGCGAACTACCGGCGCTATCGGAGGGTCAGCGGATCGATGTCGAATCCCTGACCGCCGAAGGGCATTCGACGAAGCCACCGGCCCGTTACAACGAGGCGTCTCTCGTGGCGAAACTCGAGGAGTTGGGTATCGGGCGGCCGTCGACGTACGCATCGATCATGTCCACGATTCTGGATCGTGGTTATGTGTGGAAAAAGGGATCGGCACTGGTCCCGAGTTTCACCGCCTTCGCCGTTATTCGATTGCTGGAGGAACACTTCGCTGCGCTCATCGACTACGACTTCACGGCCAACATGGAAAACGTTCTCGACCTCGTCGCGAGCGGTGAAGTCGATCGCGTGCAGCAACTCGAGGCGTTTTGGCGCGGCGGCACGAGTGTCAGCGGCGACTTTCCGGGAGTCAAGGCGCTCACCGAAGACCTCGGATCTATCGATGCACGGGGCAACGCGACGTTTCCCATCAAGGGAAGCGACGCCCATCTGCGGGTCGGGCGCTACGGCGCGTACGTTGAACGTGGCGAGATCCGAGCGAACGTCCCGATGGGACTCGCCCCCGATGAGCTCACTCCTGAGAAGGCGGAGGAGTTACTTGCAGAGCCGTCCGGTGACCGAGAGCTCGGGATAGATCCCGAAACCGAACTCATGATCGTCGCGAAGTCCGGTCGGTACGGCCCGTACGTGAGCGAGGTCTTGCCGGAGGGCTCCCCGAAATCGGCTAAGCCGCGGACCGCTTCGCTGTTGAGCGACATGAAGCCGAGCACAGTCACCCTCGAGGACGCCTTGAAGTTGATCCGTCTGCCGCGCGTCGTGGGCGTCGATCCAAGCGATGGAGAGGAAATTCGCTCACAGAACGGACGCTACGGCCCCTACCTCACCAAGGGAACGGATTCTCGTTCGCTGGAATCAGAAGAACAGATCTTCTCGGTCACGTTGGAGCAGGCCCTCGCGCTTTTCGCCCAACCCAAGCAGCGCCGGGGTCGCGGCCAGCCTGCGGCGCCTTTGCGGGAAGTCGGGGCGGACCCGACATCGGGACGATTGATCGTTGTGCGAGAGGGGCGCTTCGGTGCGTACGTCACCGACGGCGAAACGAACGCGACACTGCGCGTGGTCGATGACCCCATGACGGTCAGCATCGAGCGTGCGAGCGATTTGCTCGCCGAACGAAAGGCCAAGGGGCCCAGCAAGAAGACAACCAAGCGGTCGACGAAGAAGACGACCAAGAAGGCCGCCAAGAATACGTCAAAGAAGACAACGAAGAAGACAACGAAGAAGACTCCGAAGAAATCCACCCGTTCGAAGGTTGCAGCTGCTCCATCTGCTGGCCCTGTTGAGTCATGACTGGCTTGTTCATCGTCTTCGAAGGTGGTGAAGGCGCCGGCAAGTCGACGCAAGAGTCTCTCCTAGCCGCGTGGTTGGAGGGCAAGGGTGAGCGTGTGGTGCGGACCCGTGAGCCCGGTGGTACACCGGCCGGAGAGGCGATTCGCGCCGTGCTCCTCGGGAAAGACTTCGAAGGGCTCAGCGACAAGGCAGAGGCGCTGCTGTTCGCGGCTTCCCGCGGGGATCACGTTGATCAAGTGATCAGACCGCAGTTGGAAGAAGGCGCGATCGTTTTGTGCGACAGATACCTCGATTCCTCCGTCGCTTACCAGGGGTACGGGCGTGAACTGGGTGTCGAGCGGGTCAGAGATCTCAGCCTGTGGGCCACAGGTGGCCTATTGCCGGACTTGACGATCGTCTTGGATATTGATCCGAGCATCGGTCTATCGCGAGTCCAGGCACCGGATCGACTCGAGTCCGAGCCCGTGGACTACCACCGCAGGGTGCGACAGGCGTTCTTGGAGATCGCATCGACAGACCCCGACAAGTACCTGGTCATCGATGCGTCCGAGGCCGCCGATGTCATTGCGGCGCGTATTGCCGAACGGATGAGCGAACTTATGGAACGGTCCCGGTGAGCTCGTATTCGCTTCCGGACTCGCGTCCGCGCTCACTGTGGTCCGGCTTGATCGGTCAGGACGACGTGATCGTCACGCTCCAGGCAGCAGTCCGGGACGCCCACGGCCCTGGCGAGTCGGGCCCCGCGATGACCCATGCGTGGCTGGTGACGGGACCACCCGGATCGGGTAGGTCCAGGGCCGCTACGACGTTCGCGGCGGCGCTGGTGTGCGACGAAGGCGGGTGTGGTTCGTGCCAGGCGTGTCGAACGGCCGGGCAGGGTGGTCACGCGGATGTGCACGTGGAGATCCCGGAAGGCTTGGAGATTCTTATCGATCACGTGAAGCCGCTCGTGCACATGGCAGCACAGGCACCAATGACGGCCACCTGGCGTGTCATCGTGATCGAGGACGCCGATCGCCTCAACGATCGGGCAGCGAACCACCTACTTAAAGCCCTTGAGGAACCCACGCCCCACACCGTGTGGATTTTGTGCGCACCGAGCGTCGATGACGTCCTACCGACGATCGCTTCTCGGACTCGCCACGTTGGCTTGCGTACCCCATCCGTTGCGTCCATCACCGAAATGCTGGTTAACGATTGTGGAATCGACGAAACGCTGGCAGCGTTTGCTGCTCGCGCCTCTCAAGGTCATGTGGGTCGTGCCCGGGCGCTCGCTACCGACGAGATGACCCGCGAAAGGCGACAGCAGTACCTGCGGTCCCCGATGAATCTTCGAGATTTGCCGTCCTGCGTTGTTGTTGCTGGCGAGGTGTTTGACGCTGTGTCCGCGGTAGCTGATGCTCGGGCAGATCGTTTGGACGAGGAAGAAGTTCACTTGCTGAAGTCCCGCTATTACGCGGAGGGAGTCACTCGACTGACCGGCGCCCTCAAGAGGTCCCATGACGCGGAGGCGAAAGAGCTTGCAAAGGAACAGAAGCGTCGACGCAAGAGGCTGGTCGTCGATGAAGTCGATCGCGCGATTGTCGACTTGATCGGCCTCTTTCGCGATGTCTTGACCGTCCAGATGCAGGCAGGAGTCGAGTTGATCAATGGTGAGATGAGGGCTCAGATCGAACAGATGGCTGCCGGCTCCACCCGGGAAGATTCTGTTCGCAGAATGGACGCGCTCGAGCATGAGCGCACGGTGCTTTTCTCGGAAAGTAGCCCGCGGGCAGTCCTCGAAGCCGTGATGGTTCAGATCAAGGACCCGAACGTCCGCGTCGGGGTCGCCTAGATTTTCGAGGCCGCCTGCAACCCGTGCGCGTAGGCGATCAACGCGGAAGCAGCCGGCTCCAGAACGTCGCTCACGGGACGATCGATGTCTGGCTCTGCCAAGAGTCGAGCGGCGGCTGCTAGCAGGACGTCATAGGCCGCCGACCCACGATCAAGTTGCTGGCTCACCGCTTGCGACGCCTGTTGAGCATTCTCGGCCGCGGATGTACCCGGCATGCGGCGTGCCATTTCGTCGAGGACTCGCAGACGCTCGGCGAGCTCGTTGAGGGTGGGTGCAACCGAGGAGTCGGCTGCTCTCAACTCTCGCGCCGCATCGTGGTGCAACGGTGCAATCGCGTGGATGACCTGAACGGTTTGAACCCGCACCGCTGTGTAGCGAGCGACAGAGTCGTACCCGATCGCGCCACGACGAACAAGTGCCGGGGGAGACGCGATCTGCGGAACTGCCGTGAAGGGTGACAGCCGCCGCCAGGAACGCCCGCCGATGACCGCTGCGACGGCGCCGATGGCAGAGGCCGCAAACCAGCCAGCACCGGTGACGCCGGTAGCTGCGACATCGATGATGCCCGCCGTCGCGGCGGACGCGCTTACGGCTGTGCCGCCGATGGTCATAACTTGCGACTGGACCTTGCGAACGTGATGAGCTCGCCGAGCCCGGCGGGTATCTGCAGCACTTCGCTTGGCTTCACGTTCGAGTTCTCGACGACCAGCCGGTGTTCCGCGGAATGCGTCGACGAGATCGAGTCCCTTGCGGATGCCGGCGTCCACGGCAGCGGCGAGCTCCGCTGCGTCTCGCTTGCCGTTGCCCATAGGACGAGATTACGTCCCGGGTTACCGTGTCGGTTATGCGCGTTCGCATTCTGGTTGTTCTCGCCCTGATATGCGGTGTAACGATCGCCGGTTGCGCGCACGCACCGGAGCCGGTTCCCCTCTCGGAACCGACCGCGCCCGCACCGGTCCCGACCGAGGACGGCCTGGCACCGTTCTACGAACAGACCATCGAGTGGCGTGACTGCGGGGACGCGGAGTGCGCGCGCATCGACGTACCGCTGGACTATTCGAATCTGGACGGTCGCACCACGGAGCTGTCCTTGACCCGAGTCCTCGCAGCGGATGAAGCTATCGGCGCGCTCTTCGTGAACCCGGGCGGACCAGGAGGAAGCGCCTTCGATTACGCCCGCGCAGCGGACTACATCGTCAGTCCGAGCATCCGCGACGCATTCGACATCATCGGTGTCGATCCACGTGGAGTAGCGGGTAGCGACCCCATCCGGTGCTGGAGCGACGCGGAAATCGACTACTACTTCGCGAGCGACGGAACGCCGGATACACCCACGGAGGTGGAGGCAATTGCCGAAGACACGACGACCTTGCTTGAGGCGTGCGACAGCAAAGCGGGGGATGTGTGGGAGCACATGGACACGATCTCAACGACGCGAGACATGGACATCGTTCGCTCGCTGCTCGGTGAACCGGTTCTGAATTACCTGGGCAAGT
>Ga0163109_10001201_pt1 | contig 20679 bp, 21 predicted proteins | sample CRUFie1St13metaG_FD_108704 | JGI IMG/M metagenome (GOLD analysis project Ga0163109, IMG submission 108704) | Marine microbial communities from the Costa Rica Dome - CRUD Field 142mm St13 metaG | ecosystem: Environmental > Aquatic > Marine > Oceanic > Photic zone | place: Costa Rica: the Eastern... | reverse complement strand
CGCAAAGCGCGTCTTTCTGCGTACTTTTACCGGCACCTTCCACGCCTTCCAACGTAATGAACTGAGCCTTCTGATTTCTCATCGCTTCAACTGATATTTTCGAACGTTTGCATTATGCGCCTCTAGTGTCCGCGAAAACACGTGTCCTCCGCTACCATCCGCTACAAAGTAAAGCTCACCTGTCATTTCGGGATGAGCGACAGCGGCCAACGCATCTGGCCCTACGATTGCGATAGGGGTTGGTGGTAAGCCATCAATCCGATAGGTGTTATATGCCGTTTTTTTTCTAAGATGCTCACGGGTCAAATTACCATCAAAATTATCACCAAGCCCATAGATAACAGTTGGATCAGTCTGCAGACGCATTTGCCGTTTCAGACGCTCGAGAAATACACCAGCGATACGAGGTCTCTCTGAGGCTAGTGCTGTCTCTTTTTCCACGATAGAAGCAAGAATAAGTAACTCATATGGTGAAAGCAAAATAGATCTAACAATGGGATCGGAACCCTCCCAAGCGTCATTTAAGACCAATAATAAACTTTTATGTGCCTGCTTGAGGAGAGAGTCCCTCGATATCTTTTGTTGCCACAGGTAGGTTTCAGCAAGAAATACGCCCTCATGAGAGGACCATCCGCTGCTGAGGTGCGGCCAAACTCCTTCAACTAGGGACACTTGGCCGCCAAGTGCCTCGTGATCTGACAAACGGTCAAACAAATCGCTTGCCGTGATACCTTCGGGAATCGTCAATCGTTCAACAACTGCGTCTCCTTTGTGAATCTTAGCTAACGCTGCCAAAGCCGTTGTTCCTGGAGAAAAGACATACCTGCCATGCTGCAAATAGGAAAATTGTGGGTACAAAAAAAATACAAAGGCTCGCGAACGATTGTTTAACTGAGGATTAAGCTTTCCGAGAACCTCACTAGCCGCAGAGCCGACTGAAACTTCCAGTGATTGAACAGCTGCTGGTTGGCTCTTTATCGACTCCAACCAGATTCGCCCTACAATCGTCAGGGCACTAATACCAATCAGTCCGATTAGTCCAAGCCGGGCCATTAGGAACATTACAATCGCTTAAAAATCAGTGTTCCGTTGGTACCACCAAACCCAAAACTATTGGATGCGACAATATCAACGGAGGCATCCCGCGCCGTCTTAGGTACATAATCCAAACGGCATCCTTCACCAACCTCATCAAGATTGATGGTTGGTGGTAGCACCTGATCACGGATTGAAAGAACACTGAAACAGGCCTCAAGCGCTCCGGCAGCGCCCAAAGCATGGCCTGTCATTGATTTGGTCGAGCTCACTGCGACTTGCAGCGCATGGGCTCCCATCAATGCTTCAATGGCTTGTGACTCTGCGACGTCTCCCAGTGGGGTCGATGTTCCATGCGCATTGATATAGCTTACCTCGTCCACGGCCAAGCCTGCGTCTTCAAGGGCGTTGATCATCGCAGAGCGAGCGCCACGACCGTCCCCAGCGGGCGCCGTCATGTGATGCGCATCATCACTCATGCCGAAACCAACTAGTTCAGCTAGAATGTTGGCTCCACGCGCTTTCGCGGAAGCATAGTTTTCAAGCACCAGGGCCGCCGCTCCGTCGGCTAGAACGAAACCGTCCCGGTCCTTGTCCCACGGTCGACTTGCCGCTTCAGGAGCGTCATTTCGAGTGGATAAGGCACGTGCCGCCGAAAACCCTGCAATCCCAAGCTGAGTAGATGCTTTTTCAGCACCGCCGGCAATTACAACATCAGCATCCCCGTAGGCAATCATACGCGCACCAAAGCCAATGCAATGCGTCGAAGTAGTGCAAGCGGTGGTAATTGCAATGTTAGGGCCTTGGAAACCATATTTGATCGCCAAATTACCGGCAATCATGTTTATGATCGATCCGGGTACAAAAAACGGGGAGACCTTGCGCGGACCGCGTTCACTTAATAGCAACGTCGTATTCTCAATTAGTGTTAATCCGCCAATACCGGATCCAATCGAGACGCCAACACGAGTCGGATCAAATTCAGAATGCATCAATCCTGACTGCTCTACCGCTTGAATGGCGCTAACCATGCCGTACTGGATGAAAGGATCCATTTTACGGGCCTCTTTGCCCGACATATACCGCTCGAGGTCAAACTCAGGAACTAATCCCGCGAATTTCGTTGGGTAGTCTGTAGTGTCAAATTCTGTAATGGCAGAGATACCACTCTGCCCATCCAGAATCGCCTTCCATGACTCCTCGACGGTGGCGCCACAGGGACTCAGCATACCCAGACCTGTGACCACAACGCGACGCTTTGACATAACTTTTCTCTCAATTATCGCCACAAAAAAGCCGCGCAAAACGCGGCTTTTCGCTAGTTATACGTCGTTGGCAATCCTATCTAAAGATTTGCTTCGATGTACGCAATTGCTTGCTGAACAGTGGTAATCTTCTCTGCCTCTTCATCAGGAATTTCTGTTTCAAATTCCTCTTCCAAAGCCATCACCAATTCAACTGTGTCCAGTGAATCTGCACCCAAGTCATTGACAAATGAAGATTCAGTGGTGACTTCTTCTTCCTTGACGCCAAGCTGTTCACATACGATTTTCTTGACGCGTTCTTCGATATTACTCATCGTTCAGATTACTCCTAATGATGTTGTTGCCGCTTTACGACGTGGCGTCATTATCACTGAAGTTCGAAATAATACAAGCTTCAGAACATCAGACTTAGGACATATACATGCCGCCGTTGACGTGTAACGTAGCGCCGGTGACGTAACTCGCCTCTTCGCTTGCGAGAAAAGCAACAGTTCCAGCAACCTCTTCTGCCGAGCCTAAACGACCCAATGGAATCTGTGACAACAATGCTTCTTTCTGCGTTTCGGGAAGTAAATTTGTCATATCTGTTTCAATAAACCCAGGTGCAACAGCGTTCACTGTAACTGCTCGACTTCCGAATTCTCTAGCCAATGCCCGGGTCATGCCTTCAAGTCCTGCTTTTGCAGCTGCGTAATTAGCCTGCCCAGCATTACCCATCGAGCCCACAACCGAGCTGATGTTAATAATTCGACCCATACGTGCCTTTGTCATTGGCTTGATGAACGCTGACACAACTGTATAGACTGACGTTAGGTTCGTATCAATAACCGCCCGCCAGTCTTCAGGTTTCATCCGGAGCATAAGAGCGTCTTTCGTAATCCCAGCGTTGTTCACTAAAACCAAGGGGCTCTTATCTGCTTCTGTCAGAGACTTGGCTAGATCCTCCACCATCACCGCATCAGTAACGTCCAATACGCAACCTTCACCTCCTTCACCGAGACGAGCCGAGATCGTCTGAGAACCATCTACAGATGTAGCAGTACCAACAACATAAAAACCATGAGCGACCAAGCGATCTGCGATCGCCTGACCAATTCCGCGGCTAGCGCCTGTGACAAGTGCGATTGTCATCCGTTGATCTCCTGAAGTGCTTTAAAAAACATTTCACGGGTTCCCAACGGGTAGTGAAGAGCGTCTGTCTGTATACGTTTTGCTAGGCCGCAGAGTACAGAACCGGGACCAAACTCAGCCGCTTTTTGAATTCCCAATCCCTCAAAGCTATGGACGATCTGTGTCCAGCGGACGGGTGAAAACGTTTGCTTAATCAACTGTGCACGAATCACAGCAACATCGGTTTCCGGCCGGATACTAACGTTTTGAATAACCGGTGCGGTCGGCATGTGGACCTCGATCGCATCAAGTACTGGCTTTAGTCGGTCTGCAGCTGGTTTCATTAGAGCGCAATGGAATGGAGCACTCACGGGCAACGATAGCGCACGCTTCGCACCGGCCTCCCTAAGCATCGGTAGTGATACTTCGATCGCCTCGGCATGACCGGCAATCACCAACTGGCCAGGTGCGTTATAATTAACCGCCTCAATAATAAGTCCAGAGTCATTGGAAACCTTAGTGCAAACTGCTTCGATTTTGTCATCATCTAAACCGATTACAGCCGCCATAGCTCCCGTTGCTTGCGGCACAGCTTCCTGCATAAATTTGCCTCGTGCACGAACAAGCTTCACGGCATCGGCTAGTTTTAGGCTCCCCGCCGCAGTAAGTGCGGTGTACTCACCAACACTATGCCCCGCCATGTATGACACAGGCTGACCGTTGGCCCGACTCCAAGCACGGTATAAAGCGACTCCCGAAGTGAGCATGAGGGGTTGAGTGAATTCAGTCAGGGATAACTGTTCAGCTGGCCCTTTTTGGGCAAGCATCCAAAGGTCATAGCCGAGCACATCGGAAGCTTCGGAGAACGTTTCTTTAATCTCTGGGACCTTAGCTCCAAAATCAGATAACATCCCTACAGTCTGCGATCCCTGCCCGGGGAACAAGGCTGCAAAAGTCATTGCTTTATTCGTCGTCTTCTGCAACTTCTTCTTGGCGTGGTATAACCACCTGACGCCCACGGTAAAAACCATCAGCACTCAGATGGTGGCGACGATGTACTTCACCGGTCAACGCATCAGTGGTCAATGTCGGGCCCGATAGTGACTGGTGCGCACGACGCATACCGCGACGAGAACGTGATTTTTTATTTTGTTGAACGGCCATGATGATCTCCCTTCAGGATCCCTGTTCATTCTTAAATGCGGCGAGCACCGCAAATGGGCTCTTTTTTTCGGAAACATCCACACGTTCCGAATCCGATATCCATTCCCTATTACACGTTTCATGCATTGGCATGATCGGTAACAATAAAACCAATTCATCTTCAATTGCCTGCCTGAGGTGGAGCTGACCCTCCTCGACCAAGATTGGATCTAGATCTTTATCGAGACTCTGAATCTCCAATTCAGAGAAGACAAGACCCCACCGGATGGGGCCCTCAAGCACCACTGTCATGGGTTTCAAACAACGCTGACATGTCATTTGCGCTTCAGCTTGAATCTCCCCGACCACCACCTTTGGCCCAAAAGGCTCCATGCATCCTCGCAAAACCACGGTTGCGCCAGATAACAAAGTCGCCATCTCGGCAAACCTCTTGTAATGTTGAGGGTCGAGTGGCCCAGATATCTCTCCCTTCGCATCTATAAAGCGATTTGCGCTCAAGTGCTCGGGCAGAGTGTCTGAATTCATAGAGCCGGGAGTTTAGTGATGCTAAACCGCTAAGTCAAAGACTAACGTAATGAAATTCAACCATGAAATATCAATTGGTCCTGGCTACCGCAAGCCAATACAAGAAAAACATTCTAAAACGACTCCAAATCGACTTCTCCAGCGATGCTCCAGATATTGACGAGACTCCACTCCTAGGCGAGTCAGCCAAAGCGCTCACAAAACGACTTGCAATGGCCAAAGCTACTGTTGTCTCGTTACGACATCCCGATAAAATTGTCATCAGTACAGACCAATCAGCCTCTATTTTCGGAGAGATATTAGAGAAGCCTAAGGAAGAGACTAAGGCGCTTAAGATGCTAAAGATGCTATCAGGTCAGAAGGTTACGTTTTTCACTACCGTAGGATTCTCCGCTCCAGGCCAGGCTACAAAACTGCATACCGAGGAGGTAGTTGTCAGAATCAGGCAACTTGAAGAAGCCGAAATTCTGCGGTATCTAGCTCGGGATCAACCATTAGACTGTGTCGGCAGTTTCAAAGTCGAAAGCATTGGGGTCGGTTTGTTTCATTCTGTAGAGAGCAGGGATCCTACGGCGCTTGAGGGATTACCCTTAATCAGCCTCTGTCAATATTTGAGGGACCATGGATTTAAAATTCCTTGACGCCAAAGCCCATTTAGCGCCTCACCTACTCCAAATCCAAACTCGCGGCTCAATTGATCAAATAGCGGCTCGCTTTTAGTGTAGTAGACACGTTTTTCCGCTCCGATCCACTCACGCGCCACCTCAAGGGGGCCTGCTAAGGAATCAACTAGACCAAGGACAAGCGCCTGCTCGCCGCTCCATACACGACCGTCAAAGATATTCTCTTCTCCTGGTGTCAGCCGCTCACCACGACCCTCACGCACTCTGGCTACGAATTGACGATGTGTCGCATCCAATAGACTTTGTAGATGTAGCCTATCGCCTTCTGACTCGGGTAAAAACGGATCAAGCATGGCCTTGTTATCGCCAGCTGTGATGATTCGACGATCTATTCCAAGCTTATCCATCAAACCATGGAAGCCAAAACCGGATGACACGACGCCTATCGATCCGACGATCGAAGCAGGAGCCGCATGGATGGTATCTGCTGCCGCCGCGATATAATACGCGCCACTTGCTCCAATATCACCTATCACTGCATGCACCGGCTTTTCTGGATACTGCGCTTTCAAATCCAAAATAGCACGGAACACATATTCTGATTGTACTGGGCTACCACCTGGCGAATTGATCTCAAGCATCACGCCCTTAGAATCCGGCGCCTCAAATGCAGCCTCAAGATTCTGCTGAATGTCAAAAGCATTTGCAGCCTCGCTGGATGCAATCACGCCATCAACCGGAACCACGGCGGTATGAGCCGATGAGCCCAACGCATCCATCGGTAATTCGGTCTTATTTACCAAGGTAAGACTCAAGCCCGCGATATACAATAGAATAACACTTTTGAAAAAAATGCCCCATCGTCTGGCGCGCCGTTGCTCGACTGTCGACTGCGCTAGCGTCTTTTCAAGGATGAGCCATAATCGCTCTGCATCCTCTTCTCGAGGTGCATCTTGCTCCAATCGATCCTCTGCCCAAGGATTTTCAGCCACTCAAAACCTCACTCTAATAGATATCTGGATCATACCCGGAATCTAATAAAAAGCGATGTATTGGATTTGGGATCGGCGCAACAACCGTAACAGGGTGACCGGTGTCACCCTGGAATCCAAGTGAGCGGCTATGTAGACACAGCCCGTTGATTCCCTTCCCTTGCCAATAATGATGAGTATCGCCACTCTGGTATTTCAAATCCCCCAAGATTGAGTGCTTATGAAATGCTGTATGCACCCGGATTTGATGCGTCCGCCCAGTCACAGGCACCGCTTCAATCAATGTGCATCCATTAAGATGTTCTAACGCCTGAATTCGAGTATGAGAAGGCATTCCACGCTTGGTGACCTGAACAATCCGCTCGCCACCTCGCTCCAACTTTTCAAGCGGTGCTTGAATATCTTTTAAGTACCGTGGCCATTTCCCTTCGACTAGAGCAAGGTATCTTTTTTTTAGATTTTTATCTAAGTCGCGTAGTTGTTTATGCAGTCGCCGAAGTGCTAAAGGGCGTCGAGCAACTAACAAACAACCACTTGTCTCTCGATCCAATCGGTGAACCAGCTCCAAAAAATTTTCCTCAGGGCGGGCGAGACGCAGCTGTTCAATTAGCCCCGTTGATAGACCAGAACCCCCGTGAACAGCAAGACCGGCTGGCTTATCCAAAACCAGAACGTCTTCATCTTCATAGAGGAGTGCATTTGATAAACTCATCTGGATGCCGCGATGTGGCAACTGGTCTTTGATTGGTGCAAGCTGGACCGGTGGTATCCGAACGACATCTCCAGTAACAATCCGCGAGTCTGGTTTGCAACGTCCTTTATTCACCCGGACTTCGCCGGTTCTGATCATCCTGTAGATTCGACTCTTTGGGAGGCCCTTAAGCTGACTAGACAGAAAATTATCGATGCGTTGTCCTTCCTTCAACGCATCCACGGTTACCCATCGAACTTTCTTTTCCACACACTTTCTCCATGACGCATTGCCGCACAGGGCTTGCACTGTTATGCTCACTACTGTTGTGGGTTGAGTCAAGACTCCCCATAGGCTAAGGAGACCTCCGGTGAATCCGGAGATGAAATAACCCCGCCCGATCTTGGCGGGCCAGCGACGCTGGGACAAACACATATCAATGTGTCGGCAGGGAAGCCTGCAGTAACAAAGAAATTTCGGGCTCCCGGGTTGCCGGTTGAGCCCCCTACATTGTGTATTGTCGTCTGACCAACTTTTGGTCAGGCCATGGTTGGTATAACCAGCCCCCTGAGATCGTGGCGATCAGACCATTAAGGTTGCCACAGATATGAAACGTATATTAATCAATGCTTTGCAGGCGGAGGAAATCCGCGTTGCCATGGTCGATGGTCAAAAACTTTATGACCTAGACATAGAATCTTCCGATCGCGAGCAAAAAAAAGGGAACATATATCGCGCAAAAATTTCGCGAATTGAGCCGAGTCTAGAAGCAGCATTCATCGATTTTGGAAGTGAACGTCACGGCTTCCTGCCACTCAAAGAAATCTCTCCCGAATACTTTTACAATGCCCCAGCCGACGGCGAGCGAGCGAAGATTGAAAAAGTGCTAAAAGAAGGCCAAGAGCTGATTGTTCAGGTCGAAAAAGAAGAACGCGGTACCAAAGGCGCAGCACTCACCACGTTTATTTCGTTAGCTGGTCGCTATCTTGTGCTAATGCCCAATAACCCTGATGCAGGCGGTATCTCACGTCGGATAGAAGGTGAGGATCGCACGGAACTGCGTGACAAACTCGCTAACCTCAATATAACGCTGGGTGCTGGTATTATTATCCGAACGGCGGGAGTAGGCCGAACTGTTGAAGAATTGCAGTGGGATCTTGATTATCTCGACACCGCTTGGCAGGCGATTAGGAAGGCAGCACTTTCAGGCGTTGCTCCATTTTTGATATACCAAGAATCCAACGTTATTGTCAGGGCAATTCGTGACTATCTTCGGCAAGACATCGGTGAGGTATTGGTCGATAACAAAGAAGTGTTCAAAAAAGTTAAAGACCTCGTTCAGCAAGTCATGCCGTCCTACGACAGCAAGATCAAGCTGTATCAGGATGAAACACCTCTATTTAATCGGTTTCAAATTGAGGGCCAGATCGAATCAGCGTTTCAACGCGAAGTTCGTCTGCCATCCGGCGGAGCAATCGTTATTGATCCGACCGAAGCATTAGTTTCAATCGACATAAATTCTGCCCGCGCAACCAAAGGGGGAGATATTGAAGAAACTGCACTACACACGAATCTCGAAGCCGCTGACGAAATCGCCCGCCAGTTACGTTTGCGTGATATGGGCGGATTGGTCGTCATTGACTTTATTGATATGTCAGCGAACAAAAACCAGAAAGCTGTAGAAAATAAGCTCAAAGAGGCTCTCAAATCTGATCGAGCTCGCGTACAGATTGGTCGCATATCACGCTTTGGGCTCCTTGAAATGAGCCGCCAACGACTTCGTCCATCGTTGGGCGAAACCAGCGGCGTTGTCTGTCCTCGCTGTCACGGTCAAGGCAGCATTCGTGATGTTCAGTCTTTAGCGCTTCAGATTCTTCGTCTTCTCGAAGATGAGGCAGTCAAAGAGAGGACAGGTGAGGTTCGCATTCAGGTCCCCGTGCCAGTAGGAACATTCCTTTTAAACGAAAAACGCCAGCAGCTCGAATCCGTCCAGAGACGTCATAACGTGCGTGTATTAGTCGTTCCAAACCCGACTATGGAGACACCAAACTATGACCTCCTGAGGCTGCGCGACGACGACCCTCAGGTCGTAAATCTGGAACTATCCATCGATATTCAAGCAGCAACCCCCGTTCCAGAACCAGAACTTGTCCGTGCACGTCAGCCTGAAGTGCGTGAGCAAGCGCTGGTGACAGATATTAAGCCTAAAACCCCAGCCCCAGAAAGAAACCCGGAACTTGAACCTAAAGATGGTCTCAGCAATGGAGGCATTGGACGCAAAAAGCGTCCAGAAAGTTCACGCAGACGTCCGTCCAAACCACAAGAAAAGTCCCTCATGTCTTGGGTGGTAGGCTTTATATTTGGAAGCGGGGAGGACGATGACTCAGAAAAACAATCCAACCAAACAAATAGTCGCCGTGGCAAGCGTTCCAACGACCGAATAGACCGACCTGAATCCACCCACAACCAGCGCTCAAAATCTATTCGTGGACCAAACAATCAGGAAACTGAACGCTCCGTAGGGGGTGCTCAAGGTGGTCGCCGTCGTCGCAGACGCCGTAATAAAAGTCAGTCAGACACAGACGGAATCGGAACAACAATCCAAGCCACGGAGGACCAGCAGATTTCTCCAGAGCGCGAGGCTGAATTAAAAGCACACGAAGAGGATCTAGCACCCCGTCCTAAGCGTCCCGAGCGAAGACAGCGAGGTAAAGAGGCAATTGCAAACCAAGAAGCAAAGCTAGAAGCGCATACAGTAACATCAGGAGAGACCACAATCGATGACGCACCTGTTTTGAATGAGGGTGTTATTACAGAAAATGAAAAGCCCCAGCGCGCACGTCGTGGGCGCCGTGGATCGCGCCGTGAAAACATGACAGCCGAGATTTCGGAAGGCGATGCAAAAGAAAAAATGATTGGTGAAGCTGTTGCATCGTCGAAAACCGAAGAAATGCCCCAACCGGGTTTATCAGTCGACGTAACAGATACGCCGGTAATTCAAGAAACGCCACCAGAAGACAAACCCAAACGCGCTGGCCGTGGCAAAGGTCGTCCTCGAAAAAATCAAACTAAAAATGATTCATCAGAATCAGAAAAAATCGAAACAAATATTAAAGCGGATGAATTACCTGTCGCGAATTCTAATGAAAATTCGTCGTCAGATAGTGAGCAACCTGTCGAGGACGTGAAAACGCCAAAGAAAAAGCTGGCACGCAGCAAGAAGGCGAAGGTAGTGGATGAAGATGCGGTTGACAAGGTAGCGCCAAGTACGGCGACTGTCCTGGCCAGTGATATGGAATCGAAATCATCTGCGCCGGTCGTAGAGGAAAGTGAGGCCGAAAAACCAAAGCGAGGGCGTGGTCGTGGACGCCGCGGGAGTCCCGACGCAACGGATGCCATGCCGACGCCATCAGTGACTGATCTGAGAGCTCAACTTGTCGAAGACGACACTGGCAGTAAGACACCTTCATCTGACGCGGAAGATAGACCGAAGCAACGCGGACGCGGTAGGTCTAAAAAGTCAGACTCAGATGAGCACCCAGTATCTAGAGCGACTGACACCGAGTAGATCAAGGTCAGTTGAGTCGACCCAGTTGAGTCGGCTCAATAGCAAGACTTAATCCATAGGTGGCTTCGACCGATGAAAGGATCAGAGCCACCAAATCTCTCAAGTCATCTGCGGTCCCGGTTCCATCATTAGTTATCACGAGGGCCTGACGTTCATTTACAGCAAATCCGCCAATTTGCTGACCTTTCAATCCAAGCCGATCTATTAACCATCCTGCTGCTATTTTTGTGTATTCTCCATTGACGTAAGTAGGCATTTCAGGAAATTCATCCTGCAAGCGGTCTGCAACCTCAGAGCGAACGACGGGATTTTTAAAAAAAGAACCTACATTCGGAGTAATGTCTGGGTCAGGTAATTTGGACTGACGGATCGAAATTACCGCCTTAGCAATATCGAGCGGCTTCTCAGCATCCAAACCCTGGCGTTCTAATTCCTCAGAAATAGTGCCATAGCTAACTCTCGGGCTAGCGTATTTCGATAACTTTAGAGTCACTGTTAATACCAGGAATCGACCAGGAAGCTCTTTAAACAACGAATGTCGATACCCAAAATTTAGCTGAGACGCCGGAAGCTCAATGATAGCCTGCTCCTCAAAATCATAAAGCTTGACTCGATGGCAATGATCTTTGAGCTCGACGCCATATGCCCCAATATTTTGAATAGGAGCGGCTCCCATCCATCCCGGAATTAAGGCCAAATTCTCCAGACCGAACCAACCTGAATCTAAGGTCTTCATAACCAGTTGATGCCATGAGTGCCCAGCGCCCACCTCCAAATAGACGTCGTTACCAGACTCTGTAATTTCGTAGTATTGAATCTCAGGCCTCAAAACAATTCCCTCGAATTCGGGGTCGAGGACGACAATATTACTGCCGCCGCCCACTACTAAACGCGGAATGGAGCCAAGCTGCTGCATTGATACACAAATATTTTCAATCGAGGTTAACCTGATCACCGATTTCGCCTTGAATGGGAGTTTCAGTGTCGTAAAACCCGTGAGATCAAACACCAAAATCCTCCATTTGGCGACGAATTACCTCTAGATCACTTTCCGTATCAACCCCTGGTGGAATTGATTCAATAGCAACCTCAATTTGTATGAAACGATCGTGTTCCAGTGCGCGCAGCTGCTCGAGGTTCTCAAATTGCTCAAGTGGCGTCGGATTCAAGGATGCAAAGTCACGAAGAAAACCAGCTCGGTATGCATAAAGGCCGATGTGTCGATAATGAACTCCACAGTCTATTGAGGAATTCATTGGAATTCTTGCACGTGAAAAATATAACGCCCTGCCCGACTGACTCTTCACTACTTTGACTTGATTCGGATCTTCAATATCCGAGACTCGATTAATCGGTTCGCACAAGGTGGCAATCGACGCCTGAGGATGCTTCTCTAATATTTCTACAACCTGATGAATCACAGATGCCGGTAGTAGTGGCTCATCACCTTGTACGTTAACCACAATTGTGTCAGCAGATAGCTTTAAAAGATCGGCCACCTCCGCCAACCGATCCGTTCCAGTCGGGTGATCATCTCGTGTCATCAAGCACTCTCCACCAAAACTTATGACGGCATCAGCTATCCGTTGATCATCAGTCGCTACCAACACTCGATCTGCTTTTGATGCTGAAGCACGAGCATACACATGCTGAACCATAGGTTGTCCCGCAATATCAAGCAATGGCTTTCCCGGAAGGCGCTTTGATCCAAAACGAGCGGGAATCACCGCCACGAAGTTCATTATCGATCAGTCCGCTCATCATTAGTCAGGGTCCTAGCCTCATCGGCTAACATGACTGGAATATCGTCTCGAATAGGAAACGCCAAACCGTCGGCACGACACCAGATTTCCTGATCAGCCTCGCGAATCTCAACTTTGCCTTTACACAATGGACACACCAATAAATCTTTAAGTTGAGGAGCCAAACTCATAACCTAACGCTCCAGTGATTCAAACCATCAATTAACCATGTCTCAAACTCTGGTTGCAGACTATCTAGTACAACAATCCAGAACGGTTCTTTTAATAAGTGTAACAACTTCACTGCGTCTTTCTCAGTTGTGATAACAAGCGAGAGCTCAGCTATGTCAGATACAGAAAACACATGATGGTCTGTAAAAGCGTGCTCTTCAATCATAAGCCCTGCTTTCTGAAGTCCTTCGAAAAAACGACTAGGTGAGGCGATTCCCGCAACAGCATCAAATCTCCCATGATCTTTTAGATCATCTAGCGATCGAAGGATTGCGGGTTGATCAGATCGGTACACATAAGCCATCTGAGCAACCGAACCAAAGGTAGGTGTTTTCGTTTCGATGCCCATTTCGATCAGCATTTCCTTTGGATCGCCAGTACCACTCACCACTATCGCATCCATCTGATGTACCGCTGATATTGGCTCTCGCAATGGACCAAATGGCATCTCAAGTCCATTACCTATCCCTTGTTCTTTGTTAAACACGCAAACTGAAAAATCTCGCCGCATCCCCGTATTTTGTAGCCCGTCATCAGATAAGATTACATCGACCGGATAGTGAAAATGAAGGCGCTCAATTGCCCGCGCCCTATCACGACACACGACCACCGGACAACCCGTCCGTTTCTTCAGCATTAGAGGTTCATCGCCAACTTTTCGAGGCAAACTTTGTTCAGTCACTTCAATCGGTAAAGACTTAACCTTGCCACCAAAACCACGGCTGACAATTCCAGGTTTAAAACCGGCCTCTTGCAATTTCGAAGCGAGACTTGCGACCAGCGGTGTCTTACCTGCACCACCTAAAACAATATTACCGATACAAACTATCGGGATCTGACTGGCAACGCGTGATGCTTTTGCTATTTTGAGGCGCTTCTTTTTCATCCAGGAGGCAACAAGCGGGCGCAATATTCGACCAAGAAATACTGAAGGTTTAGACCAATAAGATGGCCAACGATGCAATCCCTTTAAACCATCAAAGCCAAATTTCATTTACTAATTCCCTCTATTGATGTGCAGAACAACCGCGAATTGAGTATCCTCCGCGCTACTCAAAAGGAAATAGGATGATCCGTGTCCGTTGAAGGTTGGGGTAAAGCACCACCACCCACATCGCTTAACTTGTGGCAGTTAACCAAAGCTAATCTCGATTTATGGCTTATTGACCATGGCTTTCTTAGATCTCTGTATTCCAATCGTTTCCTTTTGCCAGGGCCCCTATATCGAAGTAATCAGCCAAGTGTCGCACAAATTCATCGGTACAAACGAGATTTAGGACTGAAAACCATTATAAATCTCCGTGGATACAATCCTTCCCAAGGGCGATACCAACTTGAAGCCAAAGCCTGTGAGGAGGCTGGTATTACGTTAATCAATACACGCGTCCACTCCCGAGGACTACCAACAGCCAAGCAAATTAATATGCTGAAACGATTAATCGAGGACTTTGAAACCCCGGCCTTAGCCCACTGCAAGTCAGGTGCCGACCGCGCAGGGATCTTCGCAGTGTTATATTGTCACTTTCGGTTAGGTCAAACAATTGAGGAGGCAAAAGCTCAACTACATTGGACTTATGGCCACTTTAGGAGCGCGAAAACAGGGATTCTTGATCACTTCTTTGACTCATATTTAAGATACCGTGACCAGTGCACGAAAGTTAACAAAGGTGGCGCGGAACCCACTTTCCTTGAGTGGGTAAACTCCGAATACGATCGAGATACTATGGAACGAGAATTTAAACCAAGAGGATTTGCCAACTTCTGGGTGGATTGGATCTTGAGACGCGAATGAAACGGGATATGCGGACTTATAGCCGCCTGATCAGAGAAGCATTGCCATACTGGAAGATTGCGATCCTGGCGATGTTATCAATGACAGCGACCGCTGCGATGGAACCTCTACTTCCCGCCCTTATGGCGCCCCTTATCGACGAATCCTTGATTGATAAAGACCCAAGTTCATTAATCCAGATTCCATTACTAATAGTTGCGGTTTTTGTGATTAAAGGCATATCAGAATATGTGGCATCTGTTTCAAGCCAATATGTCGCACATCGCACAGTGGCGGATATCCGTTCCGAGGTATTTGCGGTGCAACTTGACCTCCCCATGATAGATCACGATTCCGAGGAGGGTGGTCGATTACTATCCCGGATAACCTATGACGTTACGCAGGTCGGAGAGGCCGTGTCAACTGCATGGATGATTATAATTAAAGATACCTTGATGATCCTCGGCCTCCTTGGATTTTTAATCTATACCTCATGGCAAATGTCCTTAGCACTTCTGCTTGCGGCCCCAGTCGTTTCAATTGTCGTAAAGAAAGCCAGTGCGAAAATGCGCCAATCTAACCAAGATTTGCAGACCTGGACTGGTAGACTTACCGGTCTAATCGAGGAGTCATTATTGGCCGTAAAAGACATCAAGATTTTCAGTGGACACGACAACCAACAAGCACAGTTCGATCGGATCAATAAAAAACTGCGGCATGAGCAGATGCGCGTAATCAAGATACAATCACTCAATGTACCGCTGGTGCAAATATTGGCTGCAATCACCATTGGTATCGTGATCTTAGTCGGCACCCAAATGAGTGCCCGAGATTTATTAAGCCCAGGTGAGTTTGTCGCCTTTATCACCGCAATGGGTATGATTTTTGACCCAGTCCGTCGACTAACGGGGGTAAATGCAACAATCCAGCGCGGACTTGCCGCGGCCGAATCAATTTATGAAGTATTTGATCGGGCGCTTGATAATCAACGCGGTCAGTCAAAAACGTATGTGGCTCTGCCAAGTGCCACACTCACGATCGAAAATGTAACGTTCACCTATCCGGGTGCGGAGGACCCTGCTCTGAATGCGGTCTCCCTCAATGTCGAGCCCGGCGAGAGTGTTGCGTTAGTTGGACCTTCTGGATCCGGAAAGTCATCATTGATTGCAGTAATTGCAGGATTTATAGATCCAGATACTGGCCAAATAAAAATCAATAATGAATCACTACGTCATTGGACGCTCGCTAAACGACGTAGACAAATGTCATTGGTGGGACAGCAAGTAAATCTTTTTGATGCAACGGTCGCGGAGAATATTCGGTTTGGATGGCCCGACGCTACATATGACCAAGTAAGAGAAGCGGCCGATCAGGCAAATGCACTCAAGTTTATCGAATCGCTACCAGATGGTTTCAAAACACAAATTGGGCCCTTCGGCAACAAGATATCGGGAGGCCAAAGGCAACGGATTGCAATCGCCCGTGCCTTCATAAAAGATTCCCCGATACTTTTACTCGATGAACCGACAAGTGCGCTTGACCGCAGGAGTCGCGACGATGTCTTAAAAGGTTTGGAAAATCTAAAAGCAAATCGAAGTACATTGATCATTAGCCACCAACCGGAGGTACTATTGTCTATCGATCGCACGATTCAATTAGTAGCTGGAGTAGTTCAGGAATGACTAAAGTTTGGTAAGAGTTGCAATAGATTGATAGCTATTCATATGATTTCCGTTAAACCTGTGGTGAAGCCGTTGAAAAAAAACCAATCAATGTATCCCACCGATCGAAATCTTTAAGTTTTCCAGCATGCCAAAAAAAATAGTTTCAAAAATAATGCCTTCTGCTCAAAGACTCCATCACATGCGTGGCTGGGGATTTCTGGGAGAGAAGCTTTTCGCTCATGATCTCTGGCATTTCAATCGTAAAACAGTTAGCTACGCTTTCTTGAACGGAATTTTCTGGGCATGCATGCCCATTCCTTTCCAAATGGTCGGCGCGGCAATTACTGCTCTTATCCTTAGATGCAATGTTCCCGTTTCTGTAGGTCTATGTTGGTTAACAAATCCTATTACCATGCCTCCTTACTTCGTGATTGCATATACAGTAGGAGCATGGATTCTTAACTCGGAGGCTCTCTCATTGCCCAACGAAATCACTCAAGCATGGATACAAGAACAGCTTGCGTTAATCTGGTTACCATTGCTCTCTGGCTCGATTCTGATTGGAGTCTCTATGGGATTTTTTGGGCTCGTTAGCTTGCGACTATGGTGGCGATGGAGAGTAAATCACGAATGGAAGAGACGTCGTCGATTCCCTCGTTTTATTAGGCGCTCCGGAGCTGACCATGATGCAATTCGAACTGTTGATCGGTCTGGGCGGCGACTCGACGATCATGAGTCACAATAACTAAAGTTGTTCCGGTCTTTTTCGACAACTCGATAAGCATCGCTAGCACTTGATCAGCCGTTGTTTCGTCAAGATTCCCGGTCGGTTCATCCATCAACAAAACCTTTGGCTCACTTGCGAGTGCGCGCGCAATCGCAACTCGCTGTCTTTCACCGCCCGATAGTTCTCCCGGTCTGTGCGCGAGGCGATTTTCCAGTCCAACCTGCTCAAGCAGGGTGTGCGCAATGGTTTCTGAAGCCGATGGTGTTTTACCGGCAAGCATTGCCGGTAACATTACATTTTCTGCCGCTGAAAATTCGGGCAACAAGTGATGAAACTGATACACAACACCGATTGTTTTCCGCCGCAGCGTGACGCGCTTTGAATCAGTGAGGCGTGTGACGTCAGTTCCCTGCCAAAACACTGCGCCCCGCACCGGTGACAGTAGCCCGGCCAAGATACTCATCAATGTGCTTTTCCCGGATCCACTTCGACCGGTTAGCGCCAAACGCTGCCCGGTATTTATAGAGAAATCAACATCGTCAAGGACAGACACCGCAGAGTCACCAGCTCCGTAGGCAAACGTGACATTGCTCAGTCTCAACAACGAATCACCGTTCATGATTCAAAACCTCGGCCGGGACGATCCGACTCGCTTTCAACGCTGGGTACAAGGTTGCCAGGACCGATAATCCTATACTTAGGATCGCAACGAAGCCAACATCTGACCATCGAAGCTCCGACGGTAGATCAGAAATAAAGTACGCATTTGGATTGAATAGATAAAAACCAAACACAGACTCGAGGAATGCGAGTATCTCGGTGATCGACAGCGCCAGTGGGATCCCAAGAATAACGCCGAAAATAGTTCCAGTAACACCCACGAGTGTTCCTTGCACGATAAACACTCCCATCACTCCTGGGGGCGACAATCCTATCGTTTTCAGGATTGCAATATCGGCACGCTTGTCGGTGACCACCATGATCAGCGTCGAAACAATATTAAAGGCAGCCACCGCAATAATCAGCGTCAACAACAACGCAATCATGGTTTTTTCCAGTTGAATAGCCTCAAATAAGTTCCCTTGGGTCCGAGTCCAGTCTTGGTAACGAATAGGTGACTTCAGCGATGCACTCACCTCCTGCGCAATCTGGCGAGTCAATCGAGGTGCGTCAAACAAGTTCTCAAACTGCAACCGGAGAGCAGAAGTCCCATCACCGAGCTTAAATAATCTTGAAGCATCAGAGAGCTCAACGAATGCAAGTTGGTTATCCAGTTGTGCGCCGACTTCAAAAATACCGGCAACTTCGAGACGCCTTAGTCGTGGTGTGACACCAGCAAGACTGAGGGTTGCCTCGGGAATCAATAGCGTCACCTGATCACCAAGAATAACTCCAAGATTTGCCGCCACCCCAGATCCCAGAATAATTGAGAATCGACGCTGATTCAGATCGATAAAATTTCCCTGAGTCATGAAACCGGGGAGGATCGAGACCTGAGCTTCCTGTTCTGGACTAACGCCCAGAACAGCAACAGACGCCGTCCGGCCGTTAGCGATCAGAAGTCCTTCCCCCTGGTTCAAAGGCGCGACACCGATAATCGATGGATCGGTCAACAGTTGTTCAGCAATTGGCGCAAGGTCCGTTCTTGCGTTACCAAACTCAAGCAGTGCATGTGGCACTGTTCCAAGAATTCGTGTGCGTAACTCCCGATCGAATCCATTCAGGACCGAGAGCACCAAAATGAGAACCGCAACACCCAATGTTAATCCTGCCATTGAGACGGCTGAGATAAACGAAATAAAATGATTTCGTCGCTTTGCGCGGGTGTACCGAAGACCAATACAAACAGATAGCGGATTGAACATTCCGCAAGTGTAACTGGCTTCATGCTACAGTTTCTAAAACTTTGAAGGATTTTTCATGAACGCATTGGTTTTGGCTGTTGCCGCTCTTCTATTTAACCGCCTTGTTGCACCTGATCGGACTGAGCCATACCGCCAACAGGTCGTTGGTATAGTCGAAAAGACAACAGACGCACTACCAAACTCTCTTCGTTTACCGGTCATTGTCGGCGGCGCGGTTACCCTCGGGGCAGTTTTCGCATACATGCCATTTGTCGGAGTGGTGGTAACCTTCTGTGCACTAGTTCTGATCATTCAGTACGGACAGGTAACTGAGGATTCAAAAGTAATACTTGCGGAACTTCGAAGCGGCTCTTTTTCACAGGCCCAAATCAAACTCACAGAGTTCTCAGGAACGGATGCCAGTCAACTGGATGAAAATGGAGTGGCTCGAATCACGGTAGAAACACAGATCTTGGAGCTCGCAGAAAAAGTATTCATTCCCCTTGCTTGGTTCGCTCTTGGTGGTCTGCCGGGAATTCTTCTGTACTGGACTTCGACTGTTATTGCAAAACGTCACGGTTCAGGTGAGACCTCGGAACGATGGGTATCGCTGCTGGACTGGGTCCCAATACGATTGATGGCGTTCACACTTGGATTCATGGGCGATCGTGAACGTTCACGTGCTATTTGGACGCGGCAAGCCTCAGACTTCTCAAATCCTGAAGCCGGTGTCCTTATAGCAGCTACCGCGGGTGCGCTTCGTGTTAAGTTAGGGGGATCTCGATGTGTTCAGGGCTTGATTCAGCAAGAACCGATGGTGGGAGATGGCGATGACGCGGCCCGCTATCATATCGAAGAAACCCAATCACTAGCCGAACGTTCCCTCGTTCTCTGGGCAGTTGTTGCGCTTGTTATTACAGCCCTTTAGTCAACGAAGTCAGTTACAGCTGCGTCTTCTACCGCTATACTTTGATGTTCTCGTTTGGTGGCCGAGCGATCGGCATAACAGGGAATTCGGTAAGGCATTGCCAAGTCCGAAGCTGCCCCCGCAACGGTATGTTCAGTCCTGAATCCTCACGAATACCACTGTCATGATCGATGGGAAGGTGTGTGTGATTCGGCAAGTGGAATTGCGCTGAACAAGCCCGGAGACCTACCTAACGTGCTACACACTTACGGCGTGCGGTGGGCTCGTCCGGGAGAAACAAATGAGTCTACGTCGAAGCTACGGCGCTATCGCGCTGTGTCTCTTTTCTTTAACTAGTTATGCGAACGAAGCTGACATCGTCATCGAGATTGATAATAGGTCGCCCACGCCTATCAATAAAGCTTCTCCTTTTTCAAAGGTCATCACACGAGGGGATATAGCACAATCTGGTTATCAGTCATTGAGCGAAGTGTTAGCCGGCTCCGGGCTATTAACCATCAGTGGTGCATCTAGTGGATACAATGCCGGTGGTTCACCCGATTTAAGGGGCTTTGGTGAACGGGCCGCTCAAAATACACTTATCTTATTTAACGGAAGACCACTAAATAATGCCACTCTAGAGGGACCTGATTTATCAACAATCCCGTTAAATCTAATTTCCAGGGTGGAAATATTTAATGCATCGGCTGGTGTGCTCTATGGGAACGGCGCCGTCGGCGGTGTCGTCAACATCATCTCAGATCAGATGATAGAACGAGAGCATAGGGAGTCAAAATTTAAGGCCGGATCCTTCGGTACT